>Ga0137401_10001437_pt1 | contig 10366 bp, 10 predicted proteins | sample CZOMad1_1_16fung_FD_108286 | JGI IMG/M metagenome (GOLD analysis project Ga0137401, IMG submission 108286) | Vadose zone soil fungal communities from Angelo Coast Range Reserve, California, USA - CZOMad1_1_16fungal (Illumina Assembly) | ecosystem: Environmental > Terrestrial > Soil > Vadose...
ACGAACCACGGCTTTGCCGGAGGGACCCGACTCACCGATCGCCTTGCACAGTAGGCGAAGTCCTCCAGACGCACCCTGTTCGCGAGCTGCCAAGGGTCTTGATAGATTCCTTGCAAAGTGATTGAACTTAACATAAGCATTTAACATCATGATACCATATGTCGCTTAAAACCTGATTGCGATGCCTGGGGTACGGTCCGTTTAGGTCAAGACGGACGGGATTCCTGCCAAAGGGACTTGTACGAATGACTTGTACGACGGTCCATCAACTGTACTCTGGAAGAGCTTAGGAGCGCGATCAAATGCGGGTGTTGGTAACAGGGTATTTGGGCTACATCGGCACTATTCTCACGCCGATGCTGGTTCAGGCGGGGCACGAAGTGGTTGGTCTCGACAGCGATCTCTACGAGCGCTGTACATTTTTGCATGGCGGTGAAATCTTTCCGGTGCCGGCCATCCGCAAGGATACCCGTGATGTCGAAATGGCGGATCTCGTCGGATTGGATGCGGTGCTGCATCTTGCGGCCCTCTCTAACGATCCCCTCGGCAACCTCAAGCCGGGTTTGACCGATGACATCAACCATCGCGCCAGTGTCCGCATGGCGGAACTTGCCAAGACGGCCGGTGTACGTCGCTTTGTATTTGCCTCCTCGTGCAGCAATTATGGGCAGGCGGGCGAGGAAATGATTGATGAAACAGGTGAACTCAATCCGGTAACTGCTTACGGCGAATCGAAGGTTAACTCGGAGCGCGAGATCTCCAGGCTTGCGGGAGACGGCTTTTGCCCGGTCTATTTGCGGCCAGCCACCGCATACGGCGTATCGCCGCGGATGCGCTTTGATATTGTCCTCAATAATCTTGTCGCCTGGGCATTCACCACAGGAAAGATCCATTTGAAATCGGATGGCACGCCATGGCGGCCGATCGTGCATATCGAGGATATCTCCCGTGCATTCATCGCCGCCGTTGAGGCGCCTGAGGATGCGGTATTCAATGAGGCATTCAACGTCGGTCAGACCGCCCACAACTACCGTATTCGGGACTTGGCCGAGATCGTCGCTGATGTCATGCCGGCGTGCACGATCGAGTTTGCCGACGATGCCGGCCCTGACAAACGGTCGTACCGTGTGAGTTTTGATAAAATTCGCCGCAAGCTGCCGGCATTCAAGCCGCGGTGGGACGCGCGCATGGGCGCTGAGCAGATTTACAAGGCCTACGGGTTGTCGGGGCTGACGTTGGAGGACTTCGAAGGGCCGCGGTACCAACGCATCGGCCATATCAAGTCGCTTTTGGCAGGCGGAATACTTGACGCTGAGTTGCGGCACGCGAAGCATCCGCAATACCGCGGCGCCGAGTCGGCGCTTTTAGTTGGCTCCTGAGTTTGGCGAACGCCGAAGCAAACAGACGTCATGAATGTCGAGCGATTTCGTTGGGAGCGACTCGTCGCTGCGGACACCGGCGAACGAATCTACGCTCTTGCTGCCAAAATATACCCGATTTGCCGCAGCATCACCGGCGATGGCGTAAGGCATACGTTGCATGAGCTTAACAAGCACATCGCCTTGCAGATTCATGAAGTTCCGACCGGGACCGCGGTTTTTGACTGGATCGTTCCGCGCGAATGGAATATTCGCGACGCGTACATAAAAAACGAGCGCGGCGAAAAAGTCGTCGACTTTGCAAAGTCGAATTTGCACGTCATGAGCTACAGCGTGCCGGTGCGGCAGCGCATTTCGCTGGGCGAACTCAAGGGTCATCTCCATACCCTGCCTGACCAGCCGAGCCTCGTCCCTTATCGAACTTCTTATTACAAGGAGGACTGGGCATTTTGCGTCGCTCATCGTCAGTTCGAAACCCTGCATGATGAAACCTATGATGTGTTAATAGACTCAAGCTTAACGGAAGGCTGTCTGACATACGGGGAGTATTTACATAAAGGTGAAACTGATGACGAGTTTCTATTATCCGCCCACGTATGCCATCCCTCGCTCGCGAACGACAATTGCTCAGGGGTCGCGCTCCTCGCGTGCCTGGCAGAACGAATGGCCGGCTTACGGACGCGATATAGCTACCGTTTCCTGTTTGCCCCGGGCACGATCGGCGCAATCACATGGCTTGCCCGCAACGAAGACAATTGCCAGCGCATCAAGCACGGGCTCGTCGTCTCCATGGTCGGAGATCCGGACGGCCCGACTTATAAGAGGAGTAGACGCGGCAATGCCAAGATCGATCGGTCGATGGCCCACGTTCTCCGGCACTCCGGGCTAGAGCCGGCGATCCTTGATTTTTTTCCCTATGGGTACGACGAACGTCAATATTGTTCGCCTGGATTTGACCTTCCGGTTGGGCTTTTCCAACGGAGTAAGTTCGCTGAAATTCCCGAGTATCACACCTCGGCTGACAATCTCGATTTTATACGCCCGGAACATCTGGGTGAATCTTACCGCCTGATCGCCCAGGCTCTCGATGTGATCGAAAACGATACACTTTGCGTGAATTTGATGCCAAAATGTGAACCGCAGCTCGGAAGGCGGGGACTCTACGGCGCGGTCGGGGGAGACAAGGATGCCGCCACGGCCAATATGGCCATGCTTTGGATTCTCAACCTCTCCGATGGGGGCCACTCGCTGCTGGACATTGCCGAGCGCGCAGATTTGCCCTTCGAAGTGATTCGAAGGACGGCCAAGCGACTGGAACGGCATGGCCTGTTGAGCGCCAGCTTTGCCGGATAAGCTCGGACACCGGACGCGATCGGTTCGAAACGCCTACGCTAAAAATCAGGCCAATGTAAATCCTTCTCTGACATTTCAGTGACAGGTAAGGGCCAAGAAATCGCAAACGTCGGATCGTCATGCCGGATACCCCAGGCCGATTTCGGTTCATATGGCGAGGAGATGAGGTAATGGACTTCGACATCGTCGCAGAGCGTTTGGAAGCCGTGATGGGCAAACCCTTTCGGAATGTAGAGCATGTGGCCGTTCCCGCTCGATAGCTCGAATTTCTCCCAGTGGCGGTAAGTCGGCGAATCGGGCCTGATGTCGATGATGACGTCCCAGACGGCGCCGCTGACGCAACGGACCACCTTGGCTTCACTGTGGGGCTCACGTTGATAGTGCATACCCCGCAGGCTTCCCTTGCGCGCCGTGGACGAGATGCTGTGTTGTGGATATTTCGTCTCAAGCGCGCGGCTCGCGAACTCTTCAACGCAGAAGGTACGCGCGAAGAAGCCGCGCTGATCGCGGATTGGTTCGATCCGAATGAGCCAAGCATCACGCAGCGTTGTCGGGTCAAATTGCACGGGTCTACGTCAGCTCCTGTCTCGGGTTCGTGATGCCAGGGCGTTGTTTTGCGGGTGGCGCCCTTGGCGTTGACTTGCCTCACAAGCTGTCAGCGATTGCCTTGCGAGCATGCTGGTTGAATCCTATTGAGCTGATATTGGCTTTGCAACATCGACGCTGCTTCGAATTGCAACCGTGCTCAGGCTCTCATATCCATTGACCGAATCGGAAGGCGGCGCGGCGAACCGGCGCACACCTGTCCGAAAGTGCCGGATTGTGCAGCGAGCCGGCAAGTGCGCGGTCAACCGGTATCTGCCAGCAAAGTTTATCGAAATCAAAGAGGTGGACAGAATATGCATGACAATGCTAGACAAATACCACAGTTACTGATCAAGGGCAATCGACTGGCCGCGGGCAGTGCGTTAAACAAAACACGATAAAGCCGTCCTGATGCTTACAAACGCAAATTTATCATCGCGATCGGTCGGCGCGGCGCGCGGGCACGGGCATTGCCGCCTGTGCAACGCGCCCCTTGAGACGACCGTTATCGACCTCGGAATGTCTCCGCTTTGCGAGAGCTTTCTTGCTGCCGGCCAGATCAATCAAATGGAGCCGTACTACCCGCTGCATGTGCTTGTCTGCAGCGGTTGCTTCCTGGTTCAGCTGGAGGAATACGTAAAGCCGGAATCTATCTTCGGGGAGTATGCATATTTCTCGTCTTATTCGACGACTTGGGTCGAGCATGCGCGGAAATATTGCGAGATGATCAAGGCCCGCCTTGGCCTTAATTCAAACAGCCAGGTGATCGAGATTGCCAGCAACGACGGATATCTGCTTCAACATTTCCTGCCGCTGGGCGTCAAGGTCATTGGCATCGAGCCAGCCGCCAATGTAGCCAAAGCCGCGCAGGACAAGAATATTCCTACTCTTGTGAAGTTTTTCGGCCTGCAGCTCGCGCGGCAATTGACGTCCGAGGGTTGCCGGGCCGATCTTATAATCGGGAACAACGTGCTGGCGCAGGTCCCCGATCTTAACGACTTTACGGCGGGAATGGCGCACCTCGTGGCTCCGGACGGTGTGATTACGCTCGAGTTTCCCCATCTCGAGCGGCTCATCGACGAGAATCAATTCGATACCATCTACCACGAGCATTTCTCGTACTTTTCGCTCGTCGCCATCGATCGCCTGGCGCGCAGGCACGGCCTCAAAGTGTTCGATGTGGAGCATCTCTCCACCCACGGCGGCTCGCTGCGGATTTATCTTTCCCGCGCGGATTCCGGGCACGCGATATCGCCGAGCGTCGATGCACTTCTGGCCCATGAGCGCGCGATCGGCTTTGAGGACATCACGAGCTACGGGCGATTCGCTGCCAGGGTCCATCACACCAAGCGTCGGCTTCTGTCCTTTTTGATTGAATGCAAAGCGAAGGGCGCGAAATTGTGCGGTTATGGTGCTCCCGGAAAGGGGAATACGCTGCTAAACTATTGTGGAATCGGCACTGACTTCCTTGACTTCACAGTGGACCGCAATCCCTACAAGCATGGTCGATTTACGCCTGGAATGCACATTCCGATTTATCCGGTTTCTGCTATCGACGAGGCGCGGCCGGATTATCTGCTCATATTGCCGTGGAATTTGAAGCACGAGATCGTTGAGCAGATGCGCCACGTTGGTGACTGGGGTTGCAGGTTCGTCGTTCCGATACCTGCTGCAGAAGTGATCGATCCTCGAGAACCTGCGCCATGAAGGTTGTACTGTTTTGCGGCGGGCTGGGCACCCGTATTCGGGAGTATTCGGAGAATATTCCGAAGCCTATGGTGCGAATTGGGCACCATCCCATACTGTGGCATGTGATGCAATATTACAGCCTTCACGGCCATCGTGATTTCATTCTTTGCCTCGGGTACAAAGCAGACGTCATCAAGGACTATTTCCTCAACTATAAACAGACCGCTTCCAGCGACTGCGTGATCTCGGATTTCGGCAATAAGGTTGAGATCCTGGGGCAGCTTCCGCCAAATTGGCGCGTTTCACTTATAGACACAGGAACTTGGCGCAATATCGGGCAGCGACTGTTGGCGGTCAGGCATCTCGTCGCCGATGAGGAGATCTTTCTCGCCAATTATAGCGACGGATTGACCGATGCACCTTTGGAAGAGATGATCGATCGTTTCAAAGAAAGCGGCAAGATCGGCTGCTTCGTTGCCATTCACCCGCCGATCAGCTTTCATCTCGCGGAGTTTGATGACCACGGCGAGGTGCGAAGGTTGCGTTCGAGCCAGGAGGCGGACATCTGGATTAATGGCGGATATTTCATTTTCCGGAACAGCATCTTCGATTTCCTTAAGGAAGGCGAAGAATTGGTGCTTGAGCCGTTCAGCCGTTTGATCGCGGGGGGGCATCTCATGGCTTACAAGTATGAGGGCTTCTGGCGAGCGATGGACACTCTCAGAGATCGGCAGGTGCTGGAGGAGATGGTCGAACGTGGCGATACGCCATGGCGCTTGAGCTCGAAGGTTCACGCCAGTGTTGCGCCATGAGGGCGTTGCAGCTGGCAGCCCCTGGAGATCATCTGTCGGTGCTTTGTTTGGGGGCACATTCGGACGACATCGAGATTGGAGCCGGCGCAACGCTCCTGGGCATGATGGATCGCGGCGTCCGCCTGCACATCCACTGGTGCGTGCTGAGCGCGGCCGGCGACCGGGAAAAAGAAGCCAGAGCCTCGGCGATCGATTTTTTATCGAACGCGGCAGGTACGCAAATCGATGTGATGTCGTTCCGGGACGGGTTCTTCCCGGAGCAGGGCGACGCGATCAAGTCGTGGTTCGAGACCCTAAAGCTGCGGGCCAATCCAGATATCATTCTCACACATCGCCGCGATGATGCGCATCAGGACCATCGTCAAGTCTGCCGACTGACTTGGAACACCTTCCGAGATCATTGCATTCTTGAATACGAGATTCCCAAGTGGGACGGGGACCTGGGCCAACCCAACCTCTACGTACCCGTCTCTTCGGCCGTGCTGCAGCGAAAGATCGATTTGCTGATTTCGCATTTCGGAAGCCAACGCTCGAAGCAATGGTTCGATCGCGAAACGTTTCTCGGCCTGGCACGCCTCAGAGGCATGGAATGCCGCGCTCCCGAGCGGTACGCAGAGGCCTTTGTCGCCCGCAAGCTCAGTCTCATTTGAAGAACATTGGGCGCGGCACAGCTCGCGGCTGGTCACCGCGATCCATCACGGCGACCGACCGAACCAAATGCCCAGCCAGGTTACTGTAAATTCACCGTGCTGACATACGGAACTCAGCCGCAGGGCCTGAATTTGCTAAAGTGTCTGTCTGCTTGACGACTGGCGTTCGTCGTCGCGCTTGACGCTTGCTGATGAATCCTTATCAAGACTCGGTGGCCGTGGGCAATGACGCACTGTGTCCCGAACGCAACACGCTTGGAGAAATTTCTCTTCGGCGTAGCCAGTGATTATCAGTGCGCCTTATGTATGTTACGAATCTGGCGGACTGGGGGTCGAGATGGATAGGTGGCGGAGGCTCTCGCTTGCATTTGCGTGCATCGCGGCAAGCGTGGCCGCGGGGTGTACAGTCACGCCCGTCTCCGGACCGGAGAGCTGGGACATCAAATCCGGGCAGTCCAATCCCGCCAGCCTTGCCTATGGCCTGGTGCGGCTGACGCCGCGCAGCGCTGATGTGTTGGCCGCACACGCTCCCCGAATCGCTGGCGAATTCGCCGATCGGCACGGCCCGCAAGGCATTCGTTTCGGCGTCGGCGATGTGCTCAGCATAACGATTTTCGAATCGGGCGCAGGCGGTCTTTTCATCCCCGCGGAAACGGCGGTGCGCTCAGGCAATTACGTTACGCTTCCTAACCAGGAGGTCGATGTCCAAGGCAACATTTCAGTCCCTTATGCAGGTTCGATTCGCGCCCTGGGACGGACCGCGACTGACTTGCAGAGCGCAATCGTCGACGCTTTGAAAGATATAGCCTTGAAACCGCAGGCCGTGGTGTCTTTGGTGGCCCAGCGCGCAAGCTCGTTTTCGGTGCTGGGGGACGTGCGGATCTCCGGCAGGTATCCGGCTCTCCCCAGCGGAGAGCGCCTTCTTGAAGCGATTGCCCGAGCCGGCGGCCTTACCTATCAGGGCAACGAATCCTGGGTCGTATTCGAGCGCAACAAACGGCGGGCAGTTGTTCCGTTCGGTGCGATTGTAGATGTGCAGGCTAACAATATTTTTGTGCGCCCTAACGATATTATCTATATTTATCGCGAGCCGCAGACCTTCCTTGCCTTCGGTGCCTCCGGCCGCCAAGGGCAGTTCCCCTTCGAAGCTTGGCGTGTTTCTCTGGCGGAAGCGGTCGCCAAGGCCAATGGTCTGACCGATATCCAGGCTGATCCCGGGTCGGTATTTCTTTATCGGGGTGAGCCGCGCGATGTCGCAGTGGAACTGGGTGTCGATGTATCCAGGTTCGAGGGACCTGTCGTACCGGTCATCTATAATCTCGATCTGCGCGATCCTGCCGGCTATTTTCTCGCTTCAAAATTCGAGATCCGCAACAAAGACGTCATTTACGTCTCCAATGCCGCCTCGGTCGAAGCCAGCAAGTTCTTGACTTATGTCAGATTAATCGTGGGCACGATCAACGACCCGATTGTCACGGCCATCAGTGCCTACACGCTCAAGGCTTCCATCGCAGGAACCTCAAACGCGACTGTCCTCGTGGGGGGAACTACCGGCCAATAAGAGCCCGCATCGGCAAATGGCGGCCCTCGTCAAGTCGACGCACCTCGCGTGACCGTAGCGGTTCGTTCCCAATTTGGCCCATCTCCCCTGTGGAGTCCTTCTCCCTGTCTCGAACGGCGCCGGCGAAGAGCTGGACCAGCGGCCGGCCATGAAGGCCGTCCGATACCTTAACAATTATTCACATCTCGATCGACTTGGCGGCGTTTACCATTACGATTTGACCGCGGGCTCCTTCGGGGTGCTGTCGGGAGTTCCTCGACCGCCTAATAACCTGGAGGCATTTCTTGTTCAGCGTCCCGGTCCGCCGGTCAACCTCGCCGATGCGCCAAATGACGAATTCCGCGCGCGCGGCATCATCTTCTTGTCAGATCGAAAGGAACTCGCCGTCGCTTACGACAAATTTGACGAGACCATCAGCCAGATAAGAACAGTCCTCTCGCTCATTCCTTTCGATCCTGCGACGCTGACGGCGACCGGCGCTTGGCAAGACATTTTTTGCCAGTGATCCCTTTGGGTATGGTGCTGGTATCACCTCCGGTGCTGGCCGGCTAGCCTATCACGGAGACGGTAAGCTCTACCTCACTATCGGCGACCATTACATCCTCGATCCAAAGGTGTCCGAAGACCCCAACACTACTTTTGGAAAGATAATAGAGATAGATCTGAGCACAAATAAATGGCGTCATTTCACCAAAGGCCATAGAAACCGGGAAGGACTGACATTTCTTAAATCAGGACAGCTCTTTTCCACCGAGCACGGTCCCTTCGGGGGCGACGAACTCAATGTTATTACAGAAAATAGCGATTACGGTTGGCCGAATGTAACTCTCGGTACCGACTACGATAGCTACGATTGGCCCGTTGGCACATCGTCGCTTGTTGGGAGCCATACGGGATACAGAGCCCCTCTGTTCGCGTGGCTGCCGACCATTGCGGCGTCGCAACTCATCGAAGTCAACAATTTCAATCCCCGCTGGAACGGCGATTTGCTTGTCGGAGCTTTGAAGGCATCGTCGCTCTACCGTCTCCGACTAGAAGACGGTCAAGTGCTCTACTCCGAGCGGATTTGGATCGGGCAGAGGATCCGCGATCTTGCGCAAGCGGACAATGGAACGATTGTGTTATGGACTGACGATACTCAACTTCTGTTTATTACCGTCGATCAGGATCAACTCGCGGTGAAACGACGGACGCCGAACATTATTGGCACTGCTATGGTCAATGAACGTTGCCTCGCTTGTCATCATTTTGGATCGACCAATCCCACCGATTTCGCGCCATCGCTGAGCGATCTGCTCAACCGACCGATCGCGTCAGATACTTTCTCATATTCCCCGGCACTCCGCGCGAGGCAAAATCTCGGACACTGGACTCCGGCTCTGCTTTCCGAATTTCTATCCGATCCATACAAATTTGCGAGCGGCACCAACATGCTTCCACTTAAGATCAGTCCAGCGGACATTAAGGATATAGTTGACGTTCTGGTCCGAGCGTCGGACGGTCCGTCCGGACCTGCGCAGTCGCCCCACGACCGCGATGTTGACATAGCGCGAAGAGCATCATCGCGCCCCCGACGTGCCCCGAGGTGCGGTAGTATCCCGGTCTTCTAGCGGTCTTCTAGCGGTCCCTCGCGTTCCTGACGCACAGACTGTCGCGTCATCTGAACGCGGCGTTGTATTTTGCGCTCGTACTTGGCGTGACTTAACCTCGCATGCTCGTCCATCGATGGTCCCCTCGAGTGCTCCGGCGGCGCACGATTCGGAGTGTCGTCGATAGACACCAGGCGGGAAGTCCGCCACTTCGGGGTCGAAACGCGGCATTTGCTTGACTTCATTTCCCTTGTGTGCCCTACCTGCCTTGTGTGCCCTGCTAAATTCTTGCAGCCGCCAAATTCCGACACAGCGCTCTGAATGCAAACCACGATGAATAACCCATTTACGCCTCCTCTCCGGCTCCGCGCCGGTGAATGGGTGCAGGTACGAACGAAGGAGGAGATTCTCACCACATTGGACGCCAGCGGCCGGCTGGATGAGCTGCATTCATGCCGGAAATGCTTCAGTATTGCGGAATGACGATGCGGAGTAAGCAAACGGGCTCACCAGGCCTGTGATCCTGCGCTCGGGATCGTCGGTAGAAAGATGGCCAATGCCGTCCATCTAGAGAACAATCGCTGTAATGGATCAGCCCACGATGGATGCGAGGCGGGATGTCTAAATCTTCTGGAAAGAGGCATGGCTCAGGCGCCTAGTGCGCCCGCGACATCTAATCTAACCTGGCGCCTTCACGGAATGGAGAGCATTCCGAACACGGTGAGTATAAGGACGATGCTCTCCAATC
>Ga0137401_10001439_pt1 | contig 10364 bp, 6 predicted proteins | sample CZOMad1_1_16fung_FD_108286 | JGI IMG/M metagenome (GOLD analysis project Ga0137401, IMG submission 108286) | Vadose zone soil fungal communities from Angelo Coast Range Reserve, California, USA - CZOMad1_1_16fungal (Illumina Assembly) | ecosystem: Environmental > Terrestrial > Soil > Vadose zone...
AGTCTGCGCGCCAAAACTCGCGCGATTGATGCCGGTAGTTAGCCACAGACTCATCGACTCCCGTCTGGAGGCGGCACTCGCACCGCCATCGCCGGGATTAATCTCGAGCGTAATTTCCGCTGAATCGCCCACCTCGAATCGATCTTTGATTGAATTCAAGATCCGGGCGATTTGCGTGGGCTCAAGCAACGATGGCGTGCCGCCGCCGAAGTAAATCGTATCAACGAAAGACGGCTGCTCGACCTCGCGCCACACTTTTATCTCAGAGCAAAGCGCGCTGACGTATTGCCCGGCGATCCCGCTCTCGTACATTCCGGTCGCGAAGTCGCAATACGAACATCGCGACCGGCAGAAGGGAATATGAATGTAGATTCCGGCGTGAGTCATGGATTTCTGATTATAGACGACTGGAGCGCAAACGGGCCGGTTGCTTCCCCTCGTGAGATGCAATTTCCCTCTGCGGAATCCTCGCTCACTCGAAGAGCTCCGGGCACCACTGAGATTGTCGGAATCGTACCATTGCAGTGGATTCTACTCGTGACACTCGTTGGGATTCCAGTGATTCTCGGGTTCGAACGCGTCCTCGAAAGGTTTTTGAAAAAGGTGCCGCCCACGGATAACGAACTGGCGACAATGCCTCACACCCTAACTGTCAGCCTGCGCTGGATTCTGACAGTCATAGTAGCCGGTCTAGACGTTTGGTACTTGTTGGAATTCAAACGCAGCGTGGCCGTAGGTTCGCCGTGGCTTGCGTTTACTTACATCGCATTTTGTCTGCTGCTCGGGGTAATGATTTCTACTGTTTCGATCTACCAAAAACGCCAAGTCACCGAAGGCCGCAGAACAGCAGTTCTTGTACTTGCCCTTTCGCTGTTTGGACCATTCCTTTATCTCGTTATTCTCGCGTTCTCGTATGGCGTCTATCCGAATGTGCCTTCAACTCGCGGAGGCGGCGACTACACTGAAGCGCCTAAGGTGACGCTGGCTTTCAAAGGTAACCAGGTCCCATCGCAGTACGATCAGAAATATCTCCAGAAAGATACGCCTAATGTTTCCATACCCTTGATTGTCATCGAAGAGGCATCGTGGGGCGTTTACTTAGCGGATCCCACCGAAGCGGGTGGGTCGAACGAATGGAAGCTCATAGGAGGAAGAAAGCCTCAGATCCTCGTCGTAAATAAATCAGAGATCCTGTGGATGCACTCTGAATCACGAGTGCCGACGAACCAGGGCGTTTCTAGTTTGCGTTAGCAACTTGCTCAACGAGAACTCTTATCAGACATTACTGAAACAAGTGCTTGCAAACGACAGCAATACACAAAACCGTTGACAGGTGACAGAAGTTGGAATATGTTCTGCGCGTTTTCTTAAGGATGGCTAATTCCCACGAGCCTCTGCGTCTCCCGCATACCCGCAAATTAGTCTTCAAGTAATTCCAGATTCAGGGCGGCATATAAGAGCCGAGCTCCGACTCGGAATATCCGTGGCTTCCATCGTCGAAGGACATCCGTCCGTACCTACACCACTTCAAGAGAGGCTAATTATGAAGAACATGACTGCGGATCGACCAAACAGAAATTGGACGATAGTCGCGATCGGTTTTGTGTTGCTGGTAGCTTTCGGCAGCGGGCAGAGCGCGCTCGGTCAACAATGGGCCGGCGCCACTGACATCAGCAATACCAACTCCGGCAACGTTGGAATCGGCACGACGAATCCGACGACACCTTTAACCAACGCCGGATGGGGCGGTAGCGGATTAACCGTTGGGAATGCGAGTTCAGGGACGACAGGCTCAATCGTCATTGTCTCTAATCCATCGAGCACCCTCTCGGCACTCCGTTTTGGCAATGGCACTTCCACCCTATACGACCAGGGTTTTGTGGTTTACAACCACAGCGCAAATTTGATGTCCTTCGGAACCAATCGCGGCACACGAATGAGTATCGATGCTTCCGGCAACTTAGGCATCGGCACTACGAGTCCTTCAAGTCGTCTTGAAGTCGTTACAGGGACAGCCGATCCATTTTTCTTTAATGGGACTTACAACAAGTTCAAATCCGCATCCGGTTGGACGTATCTTGAGTCCTATCACGGGGCTGAGGTCGTCATTGATAACAGTGGCAACTACAGCGACCGAACATTCACGATCTCAAAGGGTGCCTCAAGGATCGGCGGTGGGACGCCTACGGCACTGCTAACAGTTAATGAGAATGGCAATGTCAATATTAGTGGCACCCTCAACGCTAAATATCAAGACGTCGCTGAATGGGTGCCTTCATCTCAGCAACTCTCCGCCGGCACAGTCGTAGTCCTCGACTCAACCAAATCAAATCAAGTCACCTCATCGAGCGTGAGCTATGACACGCGCGTCGCCGGTGTTGTCAGCGAACAACCCGGCATCGCGCTTGGTGAAAAGAGCGATACAAAAGTTCTGGTCGCGACGACCGGCAGAGTCCGAGTCAAAGTTGACGCCAGCAAAGGCGCGATTCACATCGGCGATCTACTTGTCACGAGCGACATTCCCGGAATCGCCATGAAGAGCGAGCCGGTCAACCTCGGCGGCGTACAGCTCCATCGCCCCGGCACGCTCATTGGCAAAGCACTCGAACCTTTGGAAAAAGGTAAGGGAGAGATTTTGGTGTTGCTGAGTTTGCAGTAGCGTTGAGCCGGGTAAATCCAACGCCGACTTAGCCTGCTCTTTCTCGATCGAGCGAATAAGAAACCTTCTGCGCGCCCACTTCAATTGGGGAGTTCACATGAAACACTCTCGCATCTCAACCTGCCCCTCAATGTCTAAGGTCTGGATTCGATTCATTAGCTTCGGGCTTTGTTACACATTGGTTTCGCCATGCTTTGCGGGACTGGCCTTCGGAACTGGCATGGATTTTACCCGCGCAAGAAAAGGAGTTCCCGGTTGGTCCCTGGTTCTGCCCACTCCGACACCCACCGACGGCTCACGCCAAATTACTCGTGGCCCATATGTGCCACCCGCTTTGCGCAACGACAACGGCGACCGGCGAGCGAACGGCAGGACCGGAAAGCAGGTTGCTCCGTTAGCAGCAAAGCGCGTTGCTCCAGCGAGTAACCTTCCTAACTTAACTGAATCGCGGAAGACGCGGACTTCGCCAATTACGGCGATTTCTTCTCCTGCCAAGTCAGAATCAGCGAGCGCTGCACAAGTAACAGACAGTGCGGCCTTCCAACAGATCGGCCTCCCGTGTGGCGACTGCGATCCGAGCGGCGGTGGTGGTGGCGGAGGCGGGGATCCTTATTTCGGAACTGCACGATTGCGGCCGATAAACTCCACTGGTGCTGCCGGCGTTACACTCGGATCGCAGAACTTTAATTGGAGTTTACCGCTGCTCAGTTTGCCTGGCCGCGCGGGTCTCGATTTGTCGATGTCCCTCTTCTACAACTCGCTCGTGTGGACGAAACAGGGAAGCGCGATTCAGTACAATGCAGATCATGGGACGCCTGCGCCGGGATTTCAGTTAGGACTGCCGCGACTGCAGGCGCAGTTCGTCGATAGCGATGCGGGCACGAATGCCTACCTCATGGTCACCCCTTCAGGCGGGCGCGTAGAGATGCGCCAGGTTGGATCAACCAGTGTGTATGAATCGGCTGAGGGGTCTTACACTCAGCTGACGTTCTCCGGCACGACACCCGTGGTGCGCACGACCGATGGCACTCAATTCATTTTTGAAACTCAGGCCGGCGCGGAGTGGCGTTGCACGAAGATTGAGGACCGTAACGGCAATTACATCTCGGCGACTTATGACGCAACGACGGGTCACATCGCCACCATCACGGACACGCTCGGCCGGGTAGTGAACTTCACCTACTACTCGGACGGCAATCTCGACACCATCGCGCAAACCTGGGGGTCGGTTACCCACAGCTGGGCGAAGTTTGTCTATAAGTCGATCACGATGTCCTACAGCTTTTCCGGACTGTCGGTCACCGGCGCGAGCAACGTCGGTTCGCAGACTGTGATCGACTTTGTGGTGTTTGCCGAAAACACTTCTTATCACTTCGACTACAACGGATTCGGCCAGGTCTATCAGATTCGGCACAAGGCGCCCGACGGTCATGAGCTCGAACACACGTTCTACAACATAGAGAATCCGGGAACACAGACTGATTGCCCACGCTTCACTGAGCGGCACGACTATGCGCAGGATTGGAACGGCGGCAACGAAGCAATTACCAGGTACGCGGTAACGACTGGCGCGACCTGGACTAATCCGGAAACCACTGCCACTGAGACTGGTACGCTCGTGCAGCAGACTGCGCCCGACGGCAGCACCATCTATAAAGAGTATTCACATGCATCGGGTTGGGATACAGGTCTGACACGGCTCAGCGAGTTTTTCGACGGCACGGTCAAGAAGAAATGGATCAGCATATCGTGGACGCAGGACAACACCGCATTGAGTTATCCACAGAATCCGCGCGTCGCCGAGACGAGTATTTATGATGACGGCGGCAATCGACGGCGAAGTACAATCGACTACGGCCAGGGCTACAATCTGCCGACGACTATCGGCGAGTATAGCGGTTCAAACGGCCTGACGCTTTTGCGATCGACGGCAATGAGTTACGTGAGTGACTCGACTTATCTGGATCGACGGATTATTGGACTACCGTTGGAGCGGGATGTTTACGATGCGAATGGCAACATCGTCGCCAAGCAGGATTATCAATACGACTGGGGTGATTCGTATTTCTCGAGCGCACAACCGTCGACGAATTTCGATGCGACTAACTATTCGTCCTCATTCAGGTTAGGGCGTGCGAATCTGACAGCCATTCGCCGCTATGATTGCACCAACAGCACGACTGCGGCCGATGCGAGCCTGGCTGTCTACACGCAACGGATTGGCTACAATCTGGCTGGTTCGACTGTCTTTACCCAAGACACCAGCGGGCACACCACCAGCATCGATTACACCGATAACTTCTCAGACAGCAACAAGAACCAGAACACGCTCGCTTATCCCAAAACGGTAACGGACGCGGACGGATATTCATCGAGGGCCCAGTACAATTACGACTTCGGCGCAATCACGCTAACGGACGTGCCAACCAGCGGAGTGGGAGCGAGCATCACCTATCTCGATGTTCTGCGCGACTACGATGAATTCGGCCGCATTAAGCAGATTAAGAATCAGAGAAACAACGCCTACACCCGCTTTGTGTATGAGCCGGACGGCAATTTTGTTCACACCTATCAAACCTTGACTGGTTTGACGCAAGCGGATGAGTTTCATTCATGGCAAGTCTTTGATGGCGCGGGCCGCGTGCGCGAAACTGCTTCCGATCATCCCGGCAGTGCGAACGGCGACTTTAGCGGTAGCTATGTCATCTACGACAACATGGGCCGGGTGATTGAGCAGTCGAATCCCACTGAGATAAATAGTTCATGGGTGCCGAGCGGCGATGACGCGGCGGGCTGGCATACTACCCAACAGACCTACGACTGGAAAGGTCGGCCGTTGCAAACGACCAACGCGGACGGCACGACGCGGATTATGAGTTACGGCGGTTGCGGCTGCGCGGGTGGTGAAGTCACCACCGTGCAGGACGAGCATGGACGGCAGCGGCGCTATAGGAAAGATTCGCTCGGACGTTTGGCGACAGTTGAAGAAATGGTCTGGAACACTGGCAGTGTTTATTCGACGACCACCTACGGCTATAACGCGCGCGACCAGATCCTTGACATTAATCAGAACGGACAGCAGCCCCATCGCACATTTCATTACGACGGTCACGGACGCTTGGACACCCGCACCACGCCGGAACAGGGCGCGACGACCTACAGCTACAGTGCCGACGACACAACAAGCATCGTCACTGATGCTCGCAACGTGACAACGACTTACGGCTACAACAATCGGCATCAGATAACTTCGCTGACTTACAATGTGACAGGAGATCCGACGGGACAGACGATAGCCACCGCGAATGCGAGTTTTGGTTACGACGCCGCCGGCAATCGCACGTCAATGAGTGACGGCTTAGGCTCGGCGAGTTACGTCTTCAACAACCTGTCGCAGATGACTTCTGAGACGCGCAACTTCAACGGTCTTACGCCGAGCTACACGTTGAACTATGAATTCAACCTGGCGGGCGAGTTGAAGAGCGTCACTAATCAGTGGAACGCTCAGGTCAGCTATGGTTATGACAAAGCAGGAAGATTGAGCAACGTGGGTGGCGCGGGTTATGCGGGCGTAACAAACTATGCGAGCTCGCTTTCTTATCGCGCATTCGGTGCGATCAAAGGAATGAGCTACGGCGACGGGCATTCGCTTTCAACTGCTTACGATAATCGCTTAAGACCGACGACCTGGAATGTCTCGGGGGTGCTGGGTTACAACTACAACTATGACGGCTGGCATCACGAGAACACGGGCCGAGTAGTTTATGCGCAGAACATCGCTAGCGGCGGTAGCGCCACGAACGGTGCAGCCGATTCGACGCTGGATCGGAGTTATGAATACGACCTGGCAGGACGGCTGGCGATTTCGCATTCAGGAGCGGAAGCGCGAGCGCATGTCCTGAACGGGCAGTGGGGAACGATGGATGGACCTTACTCGCAGGGGTATGACTATGACGTGTGGGGGAACGTGACGCACAAGTATGGCTGGGGCGGCGAAGTAATGGGCGATAATTCCACCCATACGCCTCCGGAACAGTGGCCCACTTATAGCGGCAATCGACGAACTGACAACGGCTTTGTTTATGATGCGGCTGGGAATGTCAGAAACGACGGGACGCAGACTTACTCTTACGATGCGACCGGACAACAGACTTATGCTTCGGGGTTGAGCAGTGGATGGGGATCTGCACCGACTTATCATGACAATCCGATACAAGTTGGCGTCACAACCGTTCAAGCGCTCCACATCACGGAACTGCGGACAGCAATCAATAGTCTTCGTTCACACCTGGGAGCTTCGGCTTACTCATGGACGACCTCCGCAACGACGAATGACTACATCAATGCGAGTCCGATCATCGAGACGAGGACAGCTTTGGATCAGATCTTAGGAGCGCCGTCAGGTGGTTACGCTTTAGGACTGGCTTCCGGCCAACCAATCAAAGCAATTCACATTCAGGAACTCCGCGATCGAGTGACTGCCGCTTGGAATCTATATAGCTCATCGATGTCGCAGCATTACGATGGCGATACTTTGCGCGTGAAGAAAACACAGAACGGATACTCGACTTATTACGTGCGGTCGAGCGTGCTAGGCGGTCAGGTGATTGCAGAGTTAGACACAACTGGCAATTGGTCGAGAGGGTACGTTTACGCAGGCGGCAGTCTGATGGCCGTGCAACAAGGCGGTGTGTTCTGGAGTTATGAAGATCCAATCACCAAGAGCAAACGCATGTGCGACGTGAATGGAAACATCGTCAGCCTGGTTGAACTTGATCCGTGGGGAGCAGACACAACGCGATCAAGTTACTCCGCGTTTCAGCCTCACAAGTTCACGAGCTATGAACGAGACGCGAACGGCTCAGACGAAGCGATGTTCCGAAGGTACAATCGGAAGAATTCGAGGTTCGACCAACCTGATCCTTATGAAGGGAGTTCCAATCTAGCCGACCCGCAGAGCTTAAATCGCTACGCTTACACCGAGAATGATCCGGTGAACTTCGTTGATCCGAGCGGTTTGATGGGGGACTTCCCAGAGGCGTATTGGGGCTTTGACCACTTCGCGAATGGATTCTGGGGCTCCGGATATTTGGGTGGTAATGGCTGGGGCAGTGATCCACATCCTGGCCGCGACATTATACGCACTGCCGAACCTCGGTTTGTCATTGCCACATTCACTCACATGGAGGATCTCATAAACTTGGTAATGGAAAGGTCGATGTTCGATGATGGCGACTATATTCTTGACGTGTATAAGAACCACGGCAAGGACCTAACCAGGTGCATCAACAGCGTTTTCCGCACAGCTGCCAATAACCTGCAATATCAACAGATGAGAAACGCGCCTACCGTAGATCGGAGCAAGACCATGGCCGAACTCGGCCAGATGGGTCGCAGCCAAGGAAGGTTGGCCTTCGGAGCCACGAAACCCGACGCCGCACAGACCAATACAATTTACCTGGGCTCAGACATCGCCAGCAGTTTTACCGTGACATCAGGAGCTTTCACTGCGCGCCAAATTACAGGGAGAAAATACGTCCATGAGTTGGGAAATTATCTTTCTCTTAAACTCTCGGGCAATCGCGATGAATATGGTGACGGGCGTGGGATTCTAGGCTTAGCTGGTCAGCCGAGGGGTTTCCCAGACTATGATACTGGCGCAAAATTGGAAAGTTGCGTCTTTTCGGAAGGACACCCCGCTTCATGAACATATTTTTGAAGAGTGCTGGTTTTTCGGGCAACGTACCCATTTTTCGGACTTGCCTGAACGGAAACACATATTTGGGATTGCTGCTTGTGTCTTGCCTAATGCTTACTCAGTGCTTGAGCGCGACCAAGTCACAGCCGCCCAAGCCCATCGCCAACACACGAGATGAATCAGTTACGGAAGAGTACGCGGTTTACAACGCAGTAATTGAAGCGAAGTATCGCGAGCACCCTGGATCTGGAGCGGAGCTCGTAGTGATTTCAAACCGCACGGATGTGTACACGCTCGAGCCGAAGACTCTGGACGAAACGTTGAAATGGGCCAGCAACCATATACCTGGGGGCATTCCCCCGGAACTCATCGAGAACCTCGTAAAGCAAAACCAGCAAGAGCACGAGATAAGTGATCTCTTCAACTTGAACGTCAAACATGTCCTCATAACCGAAGAGGAGATCGCGAAGATCATGAAAGCAGGTGAGTGGGAACTGTTTTATGAGAAGTTTCCCAAGTCACAAGGCATTATCAGCCTCTCACGGGTTGGCTTTAATGCGGGCAAAACTCAAGCCCTGGTATATTTTGGGAATCCTACCAGCGCTACGAGCGGCATGGGATGGTACATACTCCTTGAAAAAAAGGCCGATACCTGGACTATCAAGCGCGAGATTGGGATGTGGGTGATTTGAGTAACAATAATCAAACTGGGGTCAGGCTTGTATTCCGACATTTTAGGAGTGGGTGGAGCTAGCTTAATGGGAGGACTGGTCGGCGATTCGATAATTGCAGGAAACCAGGCCAAGGATGTCTGGCAAAGGTACCTGGGAGATGATCGCCAACACAGGGAAGGACCTGCGGAATTGGCCGACAACGCCGCCGCTATAAGAGTTGGACAGCACATGTGGAATTACGTTACAGGGGCCACGCCACAAGAGGCTAATCGATTAAGAAATAGCTTGAAGTCGGAACTTTGTAAATGAATAGAAAATCGACCAGTTCGCGGGAAGTAAGAAACACTAGGCGTCGTAGTCCGATGAAAGCGCTTCATCACCAATTCAAATGAAACACAAATGATTCGGCACTGTCCAATTTTTTTAGAGAGGTGCGATTATGACGTCTAAGATGCTTAAGCGAGTCTTGACCGTATCAGCCATCCTTGGAACGTTAATCATTGCTTCGATTCTGTACCGAGTCATTTCGAAGTCATCTCCCACGTTCCTCACTATTACTTCTCCCCAGAAAACTTACGTGATTTCGCTAAGGGGTCAAAAGGACCGTCCTTTTTTCTTTACCGTTCAAGTTCGCTTCGATGTTTTAAAAAATGGCACTTCGTTTCTTTCGAACATGTATTTTCACTCGGGCGATTCCGAAGATCCCTCCTTTGAAAGCGAGTATCCCAATCACCGTTGGACCGATGAAAACACCATTCAGTTTTACCGTCAAGAATACTTCGACAAAGCTAATCCTGACACCCTCGTTGTTGTTAACAAAACCGGAGAGGCAATCAAGTACGCAAGAATCGATTCAGTCGACAAAGTATTGCTTTTCGATATGCAACCTGGAGCCACGGCGAAGTTGGAAACACCGCGTTCAAGAGGAGATTTGAAATCGATCAATATTGCGGGTGAGTTTTATAACAACCGACAAATTGAAGGTATTAATAAAGATTTTTCAGTGCACACCGAGTTACGGCCTCAGACTTACAACGTGTATATATATGCTGACAGAACCATGGTTGAAGTGCTTCATTAGGAGATCGGTCAGTCCTAGCATCCCGATCCCGACCAGATCGCCTTGAAACGCTGTCCATCACGATCACATCACGCAGTTGCGGACGAAGCTGGAAGAAGCTTTGAACGCTTTGCATCTGCCGATTGGTAGTTAGTCGTCCCTGAATAAATCGATTTCCATTTCAATCTACACAGATTAAGCAGTGACCGCGACTGTGAGATTGATTTCCAGCGCTTGCTCAGGCCGACCGAAAATGAGCCAAAAGAAAACTCG
>Ga0137401_10001440_pt1 | contig 10362 bp, 9 predicted proteins | sample CZOMad1_1_16fung_FD_108286 | JGI IMG/M metagenome (GOLD analysis project Ga0137401, IMG submission 108286) | Vadose zone soil fungal communities from Angelo Coast Range Reserve, California, USA - CZOMad1_1_16fungal (Illumina Assembly) | ecosystem: Environmental > Terrestrial > Soil > Vadose zone...
ACAGACAGCTAAACTCCGGAATGGTCATTCGGATGGTGTAGTCCCGCTCGGGCGTCGGGTTTGCAAAAGTTTCCAGTCGAGTGCTGGGTTCGGTCATGGACTCAAATTCGGCGACATCGCCGGGGGTTTACGAAAGTGACGTTTACTTTACACTACGCGCCACATTGACGGCCACGCGCCGGCTCCCAAGGGTCACCGAAAACAATGCGCTTAACGAAACTCAAGATTGCCGGCTTCAAATCCTTTGTCGACCCGACGACCGTGACCTTTCCGAGCAGCCTGACCGGGGTTGTGGGCCCGAATGGCTGCGGAAAGTCCAACATCATCGACGCGGTGCGCTGGGTGATGGGCGAAATTTCGGCGAAGCATTTGCGCGGCGAATCCATGGCGGACGTCATTTTCAACGGCTCGGCCGCGCGCAAGCCCTTGGGCGCCGCATCGGTCGAACTGGTGTTCGACAATTCCGACGGCAAGATCGGCGGGGAGTACGCGGCCTACAACGAAGTCGCCCTGCGCCGCGCCGTGAGCCGCGACGGCACGTCCGACTACTTCATCAACGGCACCAAGGTGCGCCGCAAGGACATCACGCAGCTGTTCCTCGGCACGGGCTTGGGCACGCGCAGCTACGCCATCATCGAGCAGGGCATGATCTCGCGCGTGATCGAGGCGCGGCCGGACGATCTACGCGCATTCTTGGAGGAGGCCGCGGGCATCTCGCGCTACAAGGAGCGGCGCCGCGAAACCGAGAGCCGGATCGGCCATACCCGCGAAAATCTGGATCGGCTGAACGACCTGCGCGAAGAGGTGGAGAAGCAGATTCGCCACTTGCAGCGCCAAGCCGCGACGGCCCGGCGCTATCAGGCCCTGAAGGAAGAAGAGCGCAAGCTGCAGGCCGAGTTGCTGGCCCTGCGCATGCAGAGTTTGGACGCCGAGGCGAGAGTGCGCGACGCCGCGGCATCAAGCTGCGAAACCGCGATGCACGCCGTGCTTGCCGAGCTGCGGGAAGCCGAAGCGGACATCGAGCGCATTCGCGCCGATCAGCAGTCGGCAGCGGACGCCCTCGGCGCGATTCAGGCCCGCTTCTATGAGGCGGGCGCCGAAGTTACACGGATCGAACAAGGCATCCAGTTCACGCGCGAGCTGCGCCAGCGGCAGCGCTCGGACTTGGAACAGGCCGAGGCCCAGGTCGCCGACCTGGGTCAGGTTCTGGAGCGTGATCGCAGCCAGCTGCAGGCGCTGTCGCAGGAACTGGCGAGCATGGTGCCCGGTCTCGACGCGGCTCACGCCGCGGAACTTCGCACCTCTCAGGCACTGCAGAGCCATGAGCAGGCGCTGGCGGCGTGGCAGCAGGCCTGGGATGCCCATGCCCAGGCCGTCGCGCTCGGCCAGCGCGAGACGGGGGTCGAACGCGCGCGCATCGAGGAGCTGGAAAGTCAGCAGAGGCACCTTCTGCAGCAGCAGGAGCGGCAAGAGAGCGAGCGCTCGGCGCTCGCCCAATTGCAGCCGGCGGTTGCATTGGAAACTCTGGAGAGCCGGATGACATTGGCCCGTGATGCGGGTCAGAAGGCTGCGGCCGAGCTGCAGGAACTGCTGCAGGAGATCTCGGTTACGCGCGATCGTGAACGGGCGGAGTCGCAGGCCCTCAACGCGCTGCGCACGCGCTGGCAAGAGGCGCTGGGCTCGCAGGTATCGACGGAAGCGCTGCAAACGGCGGCGCTCGGCAAGGCTTCCGGCAAAGTCACCGAGTGGCTGAAGTCGAAGTCGCTCGACCGCCAGCCGCGCGTCGCGCAGCAGCTGCGTGTCGATCGCGGCTGGGAGCGGGCCGTCGAAACAGTGCTGGGATCGTACCTCGAGGCTGTGTGCGTCGACGGTCTGGACAGCGTCACCGATCTCTTGGCGAGCTTCGATGGCGGCCATTTGGCCGTCGTGAGCACGGGTGAAGCGGCGGCCATCCCCCGCGCTGCGACCTCGCTGCAGGCGAAAGTGCAGGGCGCCGCAGTACTGGGATCGGTGCTGTCGCCGGTGCATACCGCCGAAACCTTGAACGAGGCCATAGGGCTCCGAAGCCGATTGGGCGCGGGCGAGTCGGTGGTTACGCGCGATGGAATCTGGCTGGGATCGGACTGGCTGCGTCTGTCGCGCGATGCGGATCCGCGCACGGGTGTGATCGAGCGTGAGGAGACTTTGCGCGGGATCCGCGCGCAGGTGAGCGGACTCGCGGACGAGGTCAAGGAACTCGAACGCCGCCTGGAGCTCACTCGCGAGCGCGTGCGTGAGCACGAAGATCGCCGCGACCGCGCTCAGGCGGACGTGAACCGGCTGCATCGCGAGCACGTCGATCGGCGCGCGGAGCTGGATTCGGCGAGGGCTCGCAGCGCCGATGCGGCGCGGCGCATGACGCAGCTGGACACGGGACTCGCCGACATACGCACCGAGCTCGAGCGCGCGGAGACGGATCTGCGCGCAGCGCGGGGCCGCATGGAGGAGGCCATCGACAGATTGGCCGCCCTCGAACCGCAGCGCGTCGCGCTCGAACAGGAACGCGAGGCGCTGCGCGCGGATGTGGGCACTGCCCGCGCGGCGGCGCTGTCGGCGCAACAACTCGCACGGGAATTGGCGCTGCAGGTGGAGTCGCGGCGCTCGTCGCACAGCTCCCTGTCCACGACGCTGTCGCGAGTCGAGAAGCAGCTGGAAGGTTTGGAAGCGCGGCGCAACGAGCTGGCGACCCAGCTCGCGGACGGCGAGGCGCCGCTCGCGGCGGCGCAGACCCAGCTCGAGGAGTCACTGCGGATACGCGCGGAAATCGATGGTGAGCTGCAGGCCGCCAGGATTGCGAACGACGAGTTGGACGCCGGGCTGCGCGATCGTGATGCCGCGCGCCTGGCCGTCGAGCAGCGGGTGGACGGCGCGCGAGCCGGCCTGGACGAGGCGCGATTGGCCGCGCAACAGGTGCGCGTTCGCCGTGAGAGCGTAGCCGAGCAGCTTGCGGCGACGAATTTCGAACTCGCCGCACTGTTGGCGCAACTCACGGAGGATGCCACGATCGGGGGCTGGGAGTCGCAGCTGGAGGAGACCCGGGGCAAGATCGAGCGCCTGGGCCAGGTCAATCTGGCGGCCATCGGCGAGTTCAAGGAGCAATCCGAGCGCAAGGAGTATCTGGACCGGCAGTGCAAGGATCTGACGGATGCCTTGGAAACTCTCGAGTCGGCGATGCGCAAAATCGATCGCGAGACCCGCACGCGGTTCCAGGATACCTTCGACAAGGTGAACGCCGGCCTCAAAGAGAAATTCCCGCGCCTGTTCGGCGGCGGTCACGCATACCTGGAACTCACGGGCGAAGAAGGTGCGGCGGCTGGTGTGTCCGTCATGGCGCGACCGCCCGGGAAGCGCAACAGCACCATCAGCCAGCTCTCGGGCGGCGAGAAGGCGCTGACCGCCGTCGCCTTGGTATTCGCGATATTCGATTTGAATCCGGCGCCGTTCTGTCTGCTTGACGAGGTGGACGCGCCGCTCGACGAGAACAATGTCGGCCGCTTTTGCGACATCGTGCGCGACATGTCGCGCAATGTGCAGTTCATCTTCATCACCCACAACAAGAGCACGATGGAGCTGGCATCGCAATTGGTGGGCGTAACCATGAACGAGCCGGGAGTGTCGCGTTTGGTAGCGGTGGATGTCGACGAGGCCGTGCGCATGGCGGCGATGTAGAGCTCTCGAGTGGCCGCCGAGCTACGCTGGATGTTGCTGTGCCTCAGCTTGCCGCTGCTCGCCGGCATATGGTGGTGGACCGCGCGCCGCGCCGGCCGGATTCCTGGCAACTCGGAGCTGCGCGAGCCGACGCCTTCCGCCGATTCTCCGCGGCATGCCGATTCCGGCGACGATCTGCCGGCTGAGCCTGCGCCGCCGCCGAGGGACTGGGGCGTTCCGCCCTTCGAGCCGCTCAATATCCGCACCGCCGAATTCGATCATGTGCCGGTATTGGATGCCCCGATGATGGCCGGTACCGAGCCCGCGCCCACCCCCGGATCGGAACGCGCACCCGCTCCTGCACCCGCGCGCGCGCCCACGCCGCCGCCCGCGATGCGCCCGATGTTCACCACGGGGCCGATTTCCGAACAGAGCGACCGCGCCGCCGCGGCGCCGCCGCAGGCTCCCAATGCGGCGGAGCTGCAGAGGATCGTGACCGTTCGCGTCTGCGCCGTGGGCGAGGCGCGCTGGTCCGGGAGCCAATTGATGGCTGCGCTCGAATTGCACGGACTCGCATTTGGGCGCTACCAGGTGTTTCACCGCAAGCATGCCGACGGCCGCAGCTTGTTTTGCGTGGCCAGTCTCATTGAGCCCGGAACTTTCGACATTGCCGAGATGGCGGATCAAGAGTATCGGGGCGTAACCTTGTTCGCCGTGTTGCCGGGTCCGATCCAGCCGCTCGAAACCATGGACGAATTGCTGGGTACCGCGCGCGGCCTGGCGGAGGAATTGTCCGGGATGGTGCAGGACGCAAAGGGCATGCCCTTGTCGCCGCAGCGCGCGGCCGCATTGCGCGAGGACATTGCGCGTTTTCAGGCCTCGCTGCCGGGGAACTGACTGGAGGATGTGCGCGCAGAAGGCAGCGGGTCCGGCGAAGAAGGCGGCAACACGGGCCGCGGAACTGCGCGGTCTGCTGGACCGATACAACTACCGCTATCACGCTCTCGATGATCCGGAGGTCCCGGACGCCGAATACGACCGGCTCATGCTCGAACTTCGCGCGCTCGAAACTCAGCATCCGGAGTTGCTGACCCCTGATTCGCCGACGCAGCGGGTGGGCGCGGCGCCGGTTGCGGCTTTCGGCACGGTGAGGCATCGGCTCGCCATGCTGTCGCTGGACAACGCCTTCAGCGACGAGCAGGTGCGCGACTTCGACCGCCGTATCCGGGAACGGCTTGATCTCGAGGAACCCATTCGCTATTCGGCCGAGCCGAAATTGGACGGCTTGGCCGTCAGCGCCCGGTATGAGAACGGCGTGTACGTGCAGGGCGCGACGCGCGGCGACGGCGAAACCGGCGAGGACATCACGCAGAACCTCAAGACCGTCAAGGCGCTGCCCATGAAACTGCGCGCCGCTCGACCGCCGCCGGTGCTCGAGGTCCGGGGCGAGGTATTCATGCCGCTGGCCGGTTTCGAACGCTTCAACCGGGAAGCGATTGCGCGCGGCGAGAAGAGTTTCGTCAACCCGCGCAATGCGGCGGCGGGAAGCCTGCGCCAGCTCGATCCGCGTATGACGGCGGCGCGTCCGCTCGACCTGTTCATCTACGGCCTCGGAATCGTCGAGGGCGGCGACCTGCCCACTCATCACAGCGCGATATTGCAAGCATTGCGCCATTGGGGATTCAAGATCTGCCCGCAATCGCGCGTCGTGGAAGGGGCCGACGGCTGTCTGGATTACTACCGTGAGATGGGTGCGCTGCGCCCGAAGCTGCCGTACCAGATCGACGGCGTGGTCTACAAGGTCGACGATCTCGATCTGCAACGGCAGCTGGGATTCATTTCGCGGGCGCCGCGCTGGGCGGTCGCGCACAAATTCCCCGCCGAAGAGGCTCTCACCACGGTGCGCGACATCGAATTTCAAGTGGGCCGCACGGGCGCGTTGACCCCGGTGGCGAGGCTCGAACCGGTGTTCGTCGGCGGCGTCACCGTCAGCAATGCAACCTTGCACAACATGGACGAATTGACCCGCAAGGACGTCCGAGTGGGCGATACGGTGGTCATTCGTCGCGCCGGCGATGTCATTCCGGAAGTGGTGAGCGTGCTGCCCGAGCGCAGGATTGCGGGCGCGACGCTGGTGACGCTGCCCAGCGTGTGCCCGGTGTGCGGATCGCCGGTGGTGCGCGAGGCCGATCAGGCGGTCGCGCGGTGCACCGGAGGACGAATATGCGCGGCGCAGCGCAAGGAGGAAATCAAGCATTTTGCCTCGCGCCGCGCCCTGGACATCCAGGGACTGGGCGACAAGCTCGTCGAACAGCTGGTGGATCGCGATTGGGTGCGAACACCCGCGGATCTGTTCGACCTGCAGGAAGAGCAGCTCGCGACGCTCGAGCGCATGGGCGATAAGTCCGCGCAGAAATTGCAATCCGCCATTTTGGGTTCCAAGCGCACGACGCTGCCGCGATTTTTGTACGCGCTCGGCATACGCGATGTGGGCGAGGCGACCGCGCTCGCGCTGGCGCGGTATTTCGGCGATATGGCGGCGCTGCGCCAAGCCGGAGAGGACGAGATCCAGCGGGTTCCGGACGTGGGTCCGGTGGTCGCGAAGAATGTCGCCGCTTATTTCCACGATCCCGACAATGCAGCCATCGTCGATCGGCTGCTCGCCAGCGGCATCACGTGGCCCGCTCCGGCGCCGATTGACGCTCATTCGGAAGTGACGGGGAAGACCTTCGTGCTGACCGGCACGCTGCAGGCAATGACGCGCGAGGCGGCGGAGGAGGCCATCGTGCAGCTCGGCGGCAAGGTGAGCGGCAGCGTGTCGAAGAAAACGCACTACGTGGTGGCGGGGACGGACGCGGGTTCCAAACTCAAAAAAGCCCAGCAACTGGGCATCACACTGCTCGACGAGGCTGCGTTTCTCAAATTGCTGAAAAAGCAATAGCGACAAAATCGCAGGATGCGATTTTGGACGCCCGCAGGGGCGCCCGAAGGGCGCGGGCCCCGGATGGGCCCGCGTCAACGCGAGGCAGGATGCCGAAGCAGACGCCCGCAGGGCGCCCGAAGGGCGCGGGCCCCGGATGGGCCCGCGTCAATCAGAGCTTCTTTTCGATCTTGGCGGTCTTCTTCAGGCCTTCGATGTATTCCTGGAATTTCTTTTGCATGAGGGCGTTGGTCAGCTGAGGCTTCATCTGGTCGAACGGCGCGTCGCGCGTGTCCACGAGCTTGATGATGTGCCAGCCGTACTGGGTCTGCACGGGGTCGGTCGTGAAGTCGCCTTTCTTCAGGCCCTTGACTGCATCGCCGAAGGGTTTGACCATGCGCGCCGTCGTGAACCAACCGAGGTCGCCCCCGTTCGTCTTCGAATTGTCGGTGGATTCGGCTTTCGCGAGGTCCTCGAACTTTGCTCCGCCCTTGATCTTCTTGATGAGCTGATCGGCCTTTTCCTTGGTCGGCACCAGGATGTGCGAAGCGTGATACTCCGTCTTATCGGTGGCGGCGTCGTACGCGGCATGCAGGTCCTGATCCGAGGGTTCATTGCTCTTCACGTACTTCTGCGCGGCGGCGTCCGCCAGAATCTGCGTGCGCAGCAGAGCGATGCGAGTGGCGACTTCCGGATCCTTATCCAATCCGTCCTTCTCGGCCTGAACTGCGATGAGCTGCATGTTGATCATCTGGTCGAGGACTTGATTCTTCTCTTCCGCGGTAACGTCGGTCGCCGGTTTGCCGCGCAGCAGGCCTTTCAGGTAATCGTCGTAGGCCTCGCGCGAAATGGGCGTGCCGTCGACGACGGCGACCGCCGGCGTGGTCGTCGGCTTGTCGGCGGCCGTGGGCGGCGCCGCCGCCTGTTGTCCCTTGCCGCAGGCCGCCAGCAGTAGGGCGATCGCTGCCACGGTGGACCGGAGGGTCCACTGTGTACTGAGAAATTGAGTCATTTGGGTCCTCTATACACGAAAAAAGGCGGCTATGGCCGACATGGCCGACGCGCCCGGGGGCGGCAGTTTAGCCTTTACCGCGCCATCTCTCCAATTATCGATGCGATATGACGGAAAAACCGCCCAATCCATGCTCTTTCGAGCCCGTGAGCTAGGAGCCTGTCTGACTAATGATCGCCGTCGCGAGGGCGACCCACGGCGAGCAGATTTTGGCGATCGTTTCGCGCGCATAGTGGGCACTATGTAAGCGAAAGGATCGCCAAAAGATGCCGCTGTGGGTCGGCCGCAGCAGGCGCATCATTAGTCAGACAGGCTCCTAGGTATCCGCCGGGGGCGAGGCGTTGATCGCCAAGGCGTGGATGTCGGTCTTTAACAGATCGTCGACCGCGGCGTATACCAGCCGGTGACGCGCCACGGGCGATACGCCGCGGAACGCCTCGGCCACTATGGTTATGCGGAAATGACTGTGGCCGCCCGCGGCCCCCGCATGACCGGCGTGCAAGTGACTCTCGTCCTCGATGGTCAGCAGCGTCGGCATAAAACGGCTCTCGAGGCGCTGACGCAAGCGCTGCTCGCGGCCGGCGGCTGGTTGATTCATACGCCTCCGGTTAGCCCCGCTCCGACTGCGCGGTCTTGGTCTTGCCGCTCAGCCACAAGATCTGCGGCATCATGAAAATCAGCATGGCCACCGTGATGCCGAACACTTTGAAATTGACCCAGACACTCTCATCGAAGTTCCGCGCCACGTAGATATTCGCCGCCGCGAGGAGCGCGAGCCAGCCCACCCACAGGGAATTGATGAACAGCCAAGTCCGCGGCAAGACAGGCAGAGGTTCATTGAACACAGCCTCCAACAAGCGCCGCGCGAGGGGCTGTTTGCCGATGAACATACTGCCGAGAAAAGCCCCCGCTGCCAGCGCAAGCAGCACGGTGGGCTTCCATTGAATGAAACGGCGGTCGTGCAGCAGCAGAGTAGCGGAGCCGAGCACCAGCACCACCGCCACGGTGATGATGTGCATGGTCTTGAATGTCCCCGTGCGAAACCGGTGCACGGTGAGCTGCAGCACGCAGGCGATCATCAGGGCCGCCGTGGCCCAATAGATGCCCAGCAGCTTGAAACCCACGAAAAATACGATGAGAGGCAGCCATTCGAGTAACTGATTCATCCGCGTATCATAGCCGACGAAATGGGTATCTACCTGCAACTGCATCCCGTGTCCCCGCAGCGACGCTTCGTGCGCCAAGCCGTCGAGGCTCTGCGCGCCGGAGGGGTGATCGTCTATCCCACCGATTCCTGCTACGCGCTGGGCTGCCATATCGGCGACAAGGCGGCTCTGGAGCGCATTCGCGATATTCGGCAGACGGATAGGAATCATCATTTCACCCTGGTATGCCGCGACCTCGCCGAGGTCGGTAAGTATGCAATGGTCGACAATTGGCAGTACCGGTTGTTGCGTGCGCACACACCGGGTCCGTACACCTTTCTGCTCAAGGCCTCGCGCGAAACGCCGCGGCGCTTGAAGCATGAAAGACGCGGCACCATCGGATTGCGCGTTCCGGATCATCCGGTAACCGCCATGCTGCTGGGCGAATTGGGTGAGCCCGTCATGAGTTCAACGCTGTTGCTGCCCGGCGAGGAGCTGCCGCGCACCGATGCCAAGGAGATCTATGAGAAGCTCGAACACAGCGTTGACCTCGTCCTGGATGGCGGCAATTGCGGACTCATCCCTACCTCGGTGATCGACCTGTCCACCGACCGCGCCATCGTGGTGCGCGCGGGCCGCGGCCTGTTAAGCCCCTTTGCGGACTCCGCAACCGTATAATGCCGGCGCAACGCGGGCGACAAAGTTCGTATTTAGTTTAAGTAATGAGTGTAAGCATTGGATTTATTTGCATTTCTATATAAGGTGTCTATCTGGGCAATCCCGCTCCTATTTGCAATCACCCTGCACGAAGTGGCTCATGGCTGGATGGCCAGATACTTCGGTGACCGCACCGCCGAGATGCTAGGACGCCTGAGTTTGAATCCGCTGCGCCACATCGATCCCATCGGTACCGTGCTGGTTCCCGGCCTCCTGCTTGCCGTCGGCGGACTGCTGTTCGGATGGGCGAAGCCCGTGCCCGTGGCGACCAGCGCGCTGCGCAGTCCGCGCCGCGCGATGGTTGCGGTGGCGCTTGCCGGCCCGGCCGCGAATCTCCTCATGGCGGTGTTGTGGTGCGCGGTGCTGGGAGCGATCCTGCGGATCAACGGCAACCAGACCTTGGGCCGTTGGATCACGCTCATGGCGCAGGCGGGTATCTTGAGCAACGTGGTTCTCGCGCTATTCAACCTGTTGCCCATTCCTCCGCTCGACGGGGGGCGGGTTCTCGCGGCGTTGCTGCCGCCTCGCTTGAGCGTTCGCTTGGAAAAGATCGAACCGGTGGGCCCTTTCATCGCGCTTGCACTGTCCGTATTGGGACTCTTCGGATGGCTGTTCAATCCGGCCTTACGGATGGTCGGACGGATCATCAACGCCTTGTTCGGATCGTCGGCATGAGCGGTCCGATACAAAACCGACGCGTGCTGTCCGGCATGCGGCCCACGGGCCAGCTGCATTTGGGCAACTACCACGGCGCTCTGAAGAATTGGATCGAACTGCAGTACCAGTACGAATGCTTTTTCTTCATCGCCGATTGGCATGCGCTCACCACGGGCTATGAGGATACCTCGAAGCTCGAGGAGTACGTCTGGACGATGGCCATC
>Ga0137401_10001441_pt1 | contig 10360 bp, 4 predicted proteins | sample CZOMad1_1_16fung_FD_108286 | JGI IMG/M metagenome (GOLD analysis project Ga0137401, IMG submission 108286) | Vadose zone soil fungal communities from Angelo Coast Range Reserve, California, USA - CZOMad1_1_16fungal (Illumina Assembly) | ecosystem: Environmental > Terrestrial > Soil > Vadose zone...
AAACTGCGAGCTGAAGACCAGCACCAGTAGCGGCGGCATCAGAAGTGTCAGATATGCGAATCCGTTGCGCGTGAGATAGCGAAACTCTTTTCGAACGACCGCGGCCACCTGTGGCGAAAGCAGACCCAGGCCATCTGCGCCTTGTCCTGTTTTCTCGATGGGTCGAACCAACGCGCGGGCCGGCGCGGCAGTTTCGCTAAGCTCTTCGCCGCGATACTGGGCAGCGAAACGCCGCCACAAAAGCGCGCTGAAGAAGAGCAGATAAAGCAAGAGTCCACCCGAGGCTAGTAGGAACCCTGCCTGATCGAGCTGTGAGACTGCCGCAATAGAGCGGCCCGCAAGGGAGGGCGGGGACAGAACGAAATAAGGCAAGAGACGCATAGCAAAGGGGCGTGCTTCCGTGCCGTAGCGTTGTATGAGCGGATTGACGAAATTCAGCGAAATCATCGAGAGGACAAACAGTCCCAGGAAGATCTCGCGTGTCCTGCGCCGGGACAACAGTTTTTCCAGCCACGAGCCGATCAATCGTTCAAGCGTCACGTTGAAGAGGACGAACACTGTAACGATCAAAACCATGGCGGGCAAAATGCCAGGTTTAGCTACCGTCGCTCCAAGGGCCATGGACAGGAGCCAGCAGACCGACGCAATCGCGGAAAAATTGGCGAGCCCATAGGCCAGACCGATGACGTAAAATGCGCTCAGACTCAATGGAAATCGCAAAAGCGTACGGAACTCGAAGCTCGCGCCAAACCCCGCAACAAAAACCGGGAAGACTTGCCAGAAAAGGAAGATGCCCCAGAAGAGCAGGGCCATCCAGTCCGGCCGGCCTTTCGAAAGGAAGAAGTACGCACCACCGTAAAAGGCAAAGCACAGTCCGAGAACAAAAATGCCGCTGATAAAACAGGCAAAAATAAGACCGATTAAATCGAGGTGATTGTTCTTCTTTCTAAGGCTGTTTCGAAGGATTTGCCAGCGGAGTCCAGCAACCAGGTGAATCTGCTCGGCGATTCCCGTGGAGCGCATTACATCAGCCACGAAAGCTCCTCGAGCTGGGGGCGAGATGCGCCTTCTTGGGCGACGATCGAGAGGAATATCTGCTCGAGCGTGGTTTGACTTCCTTCCGCGCCTGCGATTCCTGCGCGCAATTCGTCTAGCGAACCTTGCGCAACGAGCCGGCCCTTGTGAATGATGGCCACGTGACTGCACAATCGTTCGACAATTTCCAGTACGTGAGAGGTCAGAAAAATCGTTGTGCCGCGTTCGGTCATGCGCCCGAGTAGTGCTTTCAACGCGCCGGCGGCGAGCGCGTCCACGCCTTCGAACGGTTCATCGAGAAAAAGAATGCGCGGCCCGTGAATGACGGCGGCGGCCAGCGCCAATTTCTTCTGCATCCCATGCGAGTAGTCCGCGACCATCGTCTTGGGTCGGTCGGCAAGCTGCATGAAATCCAGTAACTCCTCAGAGCGCCGCTGCGTCGTCGAGCGGTCCAGGCCATACATGCGGCCGACGAAGTGCAAATACTCGGCTCCCGTCAATCGCTCAAAGAGGCCCATCCCTTCCGGCACCACGCCGATCTGGCGTTTGACTTCAACCGGGTTCGCGGCAAAATCCAAGCCCAAAAGCTGCATGCTGCCGCCGGTGGGAGCGAGCAAGCCCGTTAGCATTTTGATGGTCGTGGATTTTCCTGCGCCGTTGGGCCCGAGAAACCCGAAGAACTGGCCGGCAGTGACCTGCAGATCGATAGCGTCTACGGCGCTTAGGTTCCCAAAGGTCCGCGACAATTTTTGGGTCTGAATCGCCATTTCCGGCATCGCGTCTCCCAGTTCGGCCTGCAAAGTGTGAAGCAAAACTCTAACACGAGTCTTGCGGCACTTTCGGGAGCACCTTTATTGAAAGCCGGGAAACGAAGAGTCGTCAGGAGCGCTTCGCGGGGTTCGCCGAGGTGCCGGGAACTTGCAGCTCTTTGGCGGGGAAGGCCGCTAAAACGGCGGGCAGTTCCACCCGGAAAACTGCGCCGCCTTCCTGGCGGTTGTAACAAAGAATCTTTCCGGCGTGTTCCTGGATAATGCCGAAGCAAATGCTGAGTCCTAGGCCCGTGCCTTTGCCGACGGGCTTCGTCGTATAGAAAGGATCGAAGACGCGATGCGGCTCCTTGATGCCAGGACCGCTGTCGGAAAACAGGACCACCACGTTGGAGCGGTCACGGATGGTTTTGATGGTAAGAACGCCGCCCTTGGCCGCTTCCATGGCATCCAGAGCATTGCTGATGATGTTGAAGAAAACCTGCATCAATTGATTGCCGTCGCCGCGCACGCCGGGGAGAACGGATTCAAGCTGCAACTCCACGCGTGTGGTAGCGGAGCGCAAGTCGAGCGCGCGGAGCTGCACGGCATTGTTCACCACCGTGTTGATGTCCAGGAGGGTGCGTTCGGGGGGAACCTGCCTGGCGAAGCTCAGGAGATTGCCAACAAGGGTCTTGGTGCGGCGCGCCTGGTCACGGATTTTGGCGGCGGTGACACGGGCCTTTTCCGGCATCGCCGGGTCGTCGGCCAGCAAATCGGAAAACCCAAGAATCGCCGCCAATGGATTGTTGATCTCGTGGGCCGCGCCCGCTGCGAGCTGGCCCAGAGATATCAGTTTTTCCGACTGCACGAACTGCGCCTGCAGCCGTTTCAGATTCTCGACGGATTGTCGCGATTGAGCGAGAAGCCGCGAGCGGTCACGGTCAGCCAGGTGCGTCCGCAGGAAGACAACGAACGCGAGGGGAAGAGAAGCCACGAGCGTGGTCATCAGCCGGAAATCACGCACCTCCGTCGTGTCACGCCCATACCGCAACGTGTAGATCGCAAACAAGGGGAGAGATATGACGGCGGCCATCGCCAGCCGTGAAGCCCAGACGCTCTTTTCCTCGCTGCTGGAGTCCGATTCGGAGTCGTAATAGTCCTCGGTAGGAGCGTCGAGCTTGTCTCGAAGCTGATAGGCGATCACCCCCGCTACTGCGAACCACAGGAAGGAGGAAATCAACGGGATATCGTAGAGACTCCCCGTGTAATATTCTTTCACATCCGCGGCCACATCGAGCGTCAGCGAAGCAAGCATGTACAGCGTAACGGCTCCGAAGAGGTTGGCGTAAACCGTCCGCCAAGCGCCGCGCGTCCGCAGCGCGAGAATGCCGAATCCCACGACGGCGACCATATTTTGAATGTTTGTAACGACGTTGTAATTGTGGTTGTACTGTCCCAGTAAAGGCGTCGCGTACATCCAGGGCAGCACGCTGAAGATGTAGAAAAACATCCACCACATCAGAAGCAGCGCAAAATCTAGATAGCCAAAACGGAGGCGTCTGTCTCCGCCCCTGCGATGCGGAAGCAACGCGAGCGACGCCATGAGCGGGATCCCCCGCAGGAAGAAAACAACATCGCCCGGATACAGGTCGGGGAGCGGCTTATGTTGATAGACCTCGTAGTACGTCCACTGGAACAGCCCGAACATCCAGAGTGTGCAGCTCAGGGCAATGAACATCCAGAAGAGATTTCTTCGCCAGTGAGGCGTTCCTGCGTTTAGCAGCAAGCCTGCGTTCGCCAGTAGCGGCACGACACACTGCACCAGGTTGCCAAATGTCAAGAGCGATGCTGAGCCGCGGGACAGCGACAGTGAGACTGCCGTATAGACGACGAGGATGAGCAACCAAATCCCCAACATCCAGGCGATTCTGCGGGAAGGAGACATACAATACGTCTTTCTAAGTGTAGGGGTGCAGAGCAGGACCAGGAGCGGACATTCACACCGCCCTTGCCCAATGATAAACGAAGATCGCCCGGCCGGGGAAACCTATCACAAAAGGTAGTCAAATCGGTGTTGGCGCTTCCGATATCGGCAATGCGGGTCGACCTGGCCGTACTTTGTCTTCTGCAAGCAGCAAGCCGCGAAAATATGGCAGCAGGCAAGAATGAGCAAGTGCATCGAGATCAGCAAATAGAATGGGAATGAAACCCTTCGTTGCGCGCGCCCATAAACATCTACTTGACACAGCCGCCGCCGAGAAGTAATTTTCCCACAATGTTTCTCCTTGGAATCAAAGTCTGATTCCTGCCGTCAGGTATTTGTGAGACGGAGAGTCTAAAGATCGCCATCTCATGCTTTTCCTCGGAATCTGGGAACGGCGTGGGTCCTGGCACTTGCGGGTGGAGGGCACTTCGTTTGTTTTTCAGGTTTTGAATCCGGAATATAAGTTTGTTGGGGTTGCCGAGAGAGGTGAGGAGAATGTGCAAGAGAATTCTTACTGCGGTCGTGGTCTGTATCGTTGCAGCTTGTTGCGGACAAATGGCGTACGGCCAGGCAACAGGTAGTTTTCTAGGGACGGTGACAGACAAATCGGGCTCGGCAATTTCCGGAGCTTCCGTCAGGGTCACGTCCCAAGGCACTGGCGCAAGTCGCGAAGCCAGGACCGATGATGCGGGCCACTACATCATCAGCTTGCTGCCGGTATCCATCTATACGATCCGGGTGGAATTCCAGGGCTTCGCGGCGGTGGAGAGCAAGGATGTAAAACTGCAGGTGAATGAGCAGCGCGAATTGGATTTCGTTTTGTCCCCCGCCACCGTGGGTTCCACGGTTGAAGTCGTAGCAAACGAAGTGGCAGTGGAGACCTCGAATCCCTCCCTCGGCCAGGTCATTACCGCCCAGCAGGTTTCTCAGCTCCCGTTGAATGGGCGCGATTTCGCGCAGCTTGCGACGCTCGCTCCCGGAGCTACAGCGGAGACAAACCCCAACAGTTTTTTCACCACTTCTAACACCAGTGAGGTCGCTGCCCGCGGACCGTTCTCGCTTTCGGTCGGTGGTTCGCGGCCCAATAGCACGGACTGGCTGATCGATGGGGTTGACAACAACGAGTTGACCGCCGGCGGCATCTCCATCCTCTCTTCGATCGACTCCATTCAGGAGTTTAAGGTCCTGACCTATAACTACTCAGCAGAGTACGGAACTCGTGCGGGTCCGGCGGTGTTGTTGACCACCAAGTCCGGAAACAACAATTTCCACGGCTCGCTGTTCGAATTCTTGCGAAACACATCTTTGGACGCCAAGAGCTTCTTCGCGCCTTCCGCGGAAAAATTCAACCTGAATCAGTTTGGCGGGTCTGTTGGCGGACCAATCCGAAAGAACAAGACATTTTTCTTCCTCGACGGTGAACAGAAATATCAGCGCCACGGCATCACGTTTACAGGACTGTTGCCCACCGACGCGATGCGAAACGGGGACTACACGAAAGACGCATTCGGGAACCCGGTATTCGGGACGTTCCAACCTGCGAGCGGGGCACCAGTTTCGGTACCGGTAATCGTGAATCCCAATATGACCGGGGCGTCCTTGGATCCGGCCGCCCCCAACAATGCCTATTTTCAGTGCGATCCAAGCGGAAATCCTAATCCTTTGTCTGTCACCGGAGATGGAAGTCAGGCGCAGGGAACGCCCTGTGCCAAAATTCCCAACGGTCTCATCAACTCTATCGGTCAGACGATGATGAACCTCTATCCCGAGCCGAATGCAAACAATGTGGCTGCAGGTTTCAACTTCGTGGATTCTCCGATAAGGAAGCTGGATGAAACGAAGTTCGACATTCGAGTGGACCATAATTTCTCGAATTCGGACACTCTATTCGCCCGCTTCAGCTACGACCAAGCGAGTTCCTTTGCGCCAGGCGGAGCGCCCGGGTTTGCGGAACAGAATGCCTTCGGCAGCAACCAGGGATTCATAAACCACGCGCGCAACGCGGGCATCGGAGAAACGCATATCTTTTCCCCGATCACGGTGAACCAATTCAGCTTCGGCTACAACCGCATCTTCAACTACATCACCTCGCAGGGAACCGGATCGTGCGCGTCGGCAAACCTCGGCATCGTCGGCGCAAACCTGGGCTGCGACTCCAGCAACACCTGCGTCAACGGCTCCTATAGCTGCGGGATGACAAGCGTTGGCTTCAATTTGGCAAGTACCTTCTGGTCGCTTGGCGATCGCGGATATTCGCCGTTCCAGGGCGGCACCAATATCTTTAGCGTCAACGATACGCTCGACCTTATTCGCGGAAAGCACGACATCAAGGTCGGCATCGGCATCCGCGCGAATCAGATGAATGTGGGCACCGAGGCATTCCAGGATGGCTTCTGGATTCCCTTTGGTACGTACTCGAACAATCTGGAAGCAGATTTTCTGATGGGTTTGACGAGCGTCGCGTTGCACGATCAAACATTCAACGGCCCGGTCATCGGCCGCCGCTGGAATATCTACCGGCCCTTCGTTCAGGATGATTGGAGAATCACCAAGGACCTAACCCTCAATCTCGGCTTGGCATGGGATATAACCAATCCCATCTCGGAAGTCCATGATCGCATGGCAAACTACGACCCTAATGCGAACAAGCTTCTCATTGCTGGCCAGAATGGTGTTTCGCAGTCTGCGGGAGTAGAGAAGAGTTGGACGGCTTTTGAGCCGAGACTCGGCCTGGCTTGGAAAGTGTTGGGCAGCGACAAGACTGTGGTCCGGGGCGGCTATGCCATTTATCACGATTCCGCCTGGAGTATGGGTGCTCAGGGCCTCTGGCAGAACCCGCCATTCTTTGCTGAGTCCAGCCCTGGTTTCGGGTTTGGTTGCCCATTTGCCACTTCATTCTGTGCCACCGCCGCGGGCGGCGGGCACACCCCAACTGGGATTAGCATTAACAGCTTTCCAATCTTCTCCGGCCCGCCGACGCTGTCAACGTTTCAGGGGACACTCTTTTTCCAGCCGACGAACTTCAAGCTGGGGAAGGTACAGCAGTTCAATGTGAACGTGGAACGCCAGCTGCCGGGCAATATTGTGCTCACCGCTGGCTATGCCGGTGCACGCGGTAATCACATCCTGGTAGCGGGGAATAACCTAAATACGTTTGGCCCATCGAATTGCGGCCCGGGTATAATCGGTTGCAACCCTGACGGGACGTCCTTTTCACCTGGCTTCGCCGTGGGTAACGCTATTTTAGGGTTTTTGGACTACGGCAAAACCACCTACGATTCGCTGCAAATCAAAGCCGAGACCAAAGCGTCAAGGCACGGCCTTTATGCCTTGATTGGCTACACGTATTCCCACACCTATGACAATGGCCTATCCGATGGTTTGGGCTCCTTACTGAGTGCGGTTTATTTCCCGCTACCGAACTGGCAGAATCTGGACTGGGCACTCTCGCAGATCAACTTGAACAACAGTTTTACCGCCAGCGTGATTTACGACTTGCCGTTCGGCAAGGGTAAGAAGTTCGGGAACGATTGGAACAATGTGACCAATTCGCTTCTAGGCGGCTGGCAGGTAACCCTAATCGAGAAAATCACCTCAGGGTTCCCGGACCCTCTCATCGACCCCCAGAACGCGTCTGGAGTGTTCTTCAACAATGGGGGCAACGCAAATAACTACAATCGCCCGGACCAAGTGGCGGGTTGTAATGTTTCTGCCAACCAGACGAAACTGCAATACATCAACATAGCGTGCTTCACGAAAGCCATCAACCATCTCGGGCATGCCTCACGCGTGCCCGTTTACGGTCCGGACTTCGTGAATACGGACTTTTCCGTTATCAAGCAGTTCGCTCTGCCTTGGGAGAATATGGGCCTGAACTTCAGGGCGGAGTTCTTCAACCTGTTTAACCACGCGCAGTTCGGCTTGCCGATCAACGATATCAACGCCCAGGGTTTTGGAGCGGTGAACAGCACGGTGAACAACCCCCGCCTCGTTCAGTTCGGACTGAAGCTCAGTTTCTAGGGCCAGTTCGGAGCGGATCGACCTGAAGTTTCCTTCGCCGCCCCATCGGAGTTCCGGTGGGGCGGTTGTTTCTTGGAGCAGCACAAATATCATCGGCTCAGTGTATATCAGGAGTAGGAAGCCGCGGCGCCGGGTTCTGGCTGCGCAGGGTATACACAAACTGCTGAATCTCGCGACGTTCACGTTCGGCTTCCTTGCTTTTCTGTTCGGAGATCTGCTTGAACAACTCGATCTCCTTGCCGGCCTTGTCTGCTTCTCCCATGCGCCGGTAAACCTGTGCCAGGCGGTAATGAGCCTCGTCCGGCAAAGGCGTGGTTTCAACTGCCTTCTGGAACGCAGTGATGGCGCCTCGAAAATCTTGGCGTTCCGAACGCAGAATGCCTAATTGCAGATAAGCATTGCCGAGATGGGGATCGAGCTCGAGCGCAGTTTTCAGCTCCGTTTCCGCCACTTCGAAGTTTTCCTGGTTCCGAATCTGCTTCGTCAGTGCCACGGCGTAAAAGTAATGTGCAATGGCACTCTCTGGGTGCAGGCTAACGAATCGCTTCATCCGGTCTGTCCAACCGGGCGGCTCGATGTTTTCGGTTGCCTGCAGCCTGCCGAGAAAAAGGTACGGCGTGGGATCCGAGGGGTTCAGATCGCAAGCCTCCAGGAAAATTTGTCCCGCCTCCTCCTTGGAGCCTTGCGCAAATCTCGCCGCGCCCAATCCCAATAATATGCGGCTGGAATGTGGATAAAGCCGGCGGCCTTTGGTGAACACCTCGATTGAGGGCTCGAACGCTCGATGCAACAGCAATTCTGCGCCCCAGGCAAAGAGATGAGGCTCACTCGGCTGCATTTCTGCCGCGCGCTGGTACTCTTTGACCGCTTCAAGGGGACGCCCCTCACTCTCCTCACGCTCCGCCAATTGGGCATGCAGGTCCGCGTTGTCTTCCTGGGCAAGCTTGGCTCGAATGGAGGCTTCACTCGAAGCTCCTGCGTGTTCAGGATCGCGTGGGGCAGCGTTAGGTTGGTTGGTTCCTTCTCGCACCAAAGAAACTGCGTCCTTCACCAGCGTATTGCTGCTCGGCAAGACACGGCCAGACCCATGTCCGCCCAGGGCCGTCGTATCGGTGACACCCGCCACGGTGAATGTGGGTTTGTCCGAGAATTCAATGGCACTGGATTCGTCCCTCGCTGTTCCAGTTGCTTGAGCCTTCGTCAAAAGCAGAACGATCGATTTTGCTTCTCGCTGGTGGAGAACAAATGGCCTTTCCTTCCCCTCTTGGTAGCCCTCCAGCCTTGTGTGCACTGTATAGGTCCCAACGGATACTGCCTCGAAGCGGAAACGCCCTTGAGAATCCGTGGTTGAGGCAAGGGTGTGGCCAGGATCAGCACTCTCGAGGGACACCACTGCGCCAACGACCGGACGGTCTCGGGAGTCATGGACCCTTCCTTCGACCACCGGGAGGCTCTCCTTGCCCCCTGTCTGCCCTTGAAGCCACGGAGCCAACATCGTCAGCAAAGCGCAAAGGAGGCTGACGATCCGAATCGATCTGGTCAGAGGGGTGTTCATATGGCGGCGTGCCAGAGGCTGCGTCGGACCTTCATTCTAGCGGTGGAACGGACGCCACGCAATCGGCCGAGTGGAGCGGGACAAAAGAAGGCATTTACTACCCAAACGTGAAAGCGGGCTACTGTTCCACCTGCTTCAATTCTTCTTTGGCCTGCGCATGATCTGGATGTTGTTTTAGCAGCTCCAGTAGAATGGTCTTTGTTTTCTCACGGTTTCCTTCGATGGCAAAGACGCGCGCCAGATTCAGATAGGCTTGGTCATACTCCGGCGCTACGCGAATCGACTCCTCAAAACTGCGTTTTGCTTCTTCCGGGCGCCGTGTGCGCAGGTAGAGAATCCCAAGGTTGTTGAGCGCTTCTGGATAAGCGGGCCGGGCTGCCAAAGCTTTTTGCAAATAGTCATAGGCACGCTCGGTGTCATTCTGTTGGGCATACACCATGCCGAGACTGTAATTTGCCTCGGGGTCATCGGGATTCAGTGCGACGGCACGCTCAAGCACACGTTTGGCCTGCGGCCAGTCTTTCTTTTGGCGGTAGGCATTGCCAAGGTTTTGCATAGCGATGGAGTGTTCTGGATCAATTTGAAGCGCGCGTTGAAGATGTTGGATAGCAAGATCTGGGTTCCCTTCGCGCGCAGCCAAAATACCGAGGTTATTCCAGGCGTTGGGCACCGTACCGGGATAGCTGGCATGAAGCTGGAGAACACGCTGAAAGCACTCGCGGGCCTCATTCGCTCTTTGCTGCTGCAAGTACGTGCTGCCAAGTCCGTAGAATGCTTCCGCGCTTTTCGGATCGTCCTTGAGGGCTTGTTGGAAAAATATCCCCGCCTGTTCAAGATAGCCGCGTTCGAAAAAGACGAAACCAAGGGAAAGATAATTCCGCTCAAAATCATAAGACTCGCTTACTCCGGCAAAAGGAAGCGCTTTGGCCATTCGCTCTGAAACATTTTGCGGGATGCTTTGGAAATCCGCTTCAAACTGCTCCTTCAACACTGAGCCCTGGTAAATCTTGACGATGT
>Ga0137401_10001442_pt1 | contig 10358 bp, 2 predicted proteins | sample CZOMad1_1_16fung_FD_108286 | JGI IMG/M metagenome (GOLD analysis project Ga0137401, IMG submission 108286) | Vadose zone soil fungal communities from Angelo Coast Range Reserve, California, USA - CZOMad1_1_16fungal (Illumina Assembly) | ecosystem: Environmental > Terrestrial > Soil > Vadose zone...
GGAAGCTCAAGTGGCATCTCTGGACCATTCCCGGGCCGGGAGAGTTCGGTTCCTCCAGTTGGCCGGGAGATTCCTACTTGCATGGAGGCGGCACCACCTGGATGCCCGGCACCTACGATCCAGAACTCGACACTCTCTATTGGACCACCAGCAACGCAGCGCCCGATTTTGTCGGGGATTCGCGCCCCGGCGACGACCTATATACAGCCTGCGTTCTGGCCATCGATCCCGACACAGGAAAATTGAAATGGTATTTCCAGTTCACTCCCCACGACCTGTACGACTACGACGCGAATGAAACTCCCGTGCTGGTGGATATCGAAGAGAATGGCGTAACCCGTCGCTTGTTGGTGCAAGCCAACCGCAACGGCTTCCTCTATGTTCTCGACCGAACGAATGGCCGGTTTTTGAAAGCCACACCCTTTGGGGAAAGGCTGAACTGGGCCAAGGGTATCGACTCATCCGGTCGCCCGATACTCTCGGGACTGATGCCTACCAAGCAGGGCACGGTCATCTGTCCCGGTATCAATGGAGCCACGAATTGGTTCTCGCCTTCTTACAATCCCGGCACTGGGCTGTTCTACGTCATGGCGTTGGAGAGCTGCAATCTCTTCTTTGCAAACCCGAAACCGTTTGCGCCAGGGGAGACTTACTACAACACAGGTACGAAGCTTCCGCTCGATGAACACGCGCAGAAGATCCTCCTGGCAATCTCCTTGCCGGATGGAAAGATCGTGTGGCGTTACCCCCAGGTCGGCCCCGGCGATTCCTGGGGTGGCACGCTGACCACCGCCGGTGGCTTGGTGTTCTTTGCGGACGATGCCGGGTCCCTGGAGGCGGTGGAAGCCGCGACCGGCCGCGCTCTCTGGCACTTCAATACCGGTCAGACCATGCATGCTTCCCCGATGAGCTATGCGGTCGACGGCGTTCAGTACCTGGCAGTCTCGGCGGGAAGTAATGTGTTCAGCTTCTCGCTGCATCGGTGACGAGAGGTCGTTCGCTGTCGAGTTGCAGAAAACGCTCGGTAGTCTCCTTCGTCCATAGCGCCTGCAGCCGTGAGTGGTCCCCTGAGAACTGACAGCCTAGTGATGGCCGAACCGATCGACCCGCTGCGGTTGGCTACTTGGAAAGCCGGACAACGATTTGGGGTCGCCTCAAAGGCGATAGAGTCAATCGGTTCGAGATGTACGTTGTCCGACCCAATGATTGTTGGTTCCCATCCAGCGTCCTGTATGTATGGGCCGAGGGGAGATCAAGGGATCCAAAGAGATTTTGTAGACTCGTGCTATTTCGCTACCTTACAAGGGAAAACACCAATTCCTGTTTTTACAAGGGATTGCAGTTTGCGCTTGAAAAGTTCGGCTAACAGAACTAGCTCCACACTTGTTACAAGTTTTGCCTCACTGCGAGTCCGCCTCTCTTGTAGCATCTTCCTCAACCGCCGCGGAGTCATCCGTCTCTTGCCGATGAAGTCGCTTGAAGTCTGCGAGCATGCTCTCTGATTTCTCACCTTCCCCAAGCCTGGCGTATACACGGGCAAGGTGGTAGTAAGCCGAGGTGAAACCGGGATCGACAGCAATTGTCGACTCAAATTCCTGGCGGGCGTCCTTCCATTGCTTCGAGTACACCCACAGCTTTCCAAGTTCATAGTGTGGGAGCGCGTATTCTGGCTTCAGTTGGGCAGCCTTTTTGAGAGATTCCTCCGCCTTGGTGTACTCATTCTCACGCATGAGCAGGATTCCGAGATGACAGTGGAAACGGGCATTGTCGGGCTGCAGCGCGATGGCGCGTCGAAGATACCGTTCAGCTTCCCGTGGTTCACCTTCGTTAGCCGACGCCAGCGCCGCCATGAAAACTGCGGTCGCCGACTTGGCATTCAGTTCGAAGGCGCGCGCAAGGCTCCGGCGAGCTTCGGTATAGTTTCGCAAGAAGTAGTAGCTAATGCCCGCGAGGTAAAAAGGCTCGTCCCACTTGGGAGCCAGACGGGACGCCTTGTGCGTCATTTCCAGGGCGGCCTGCTGCTGGCCAGCGCGCTGCAGGATCCGAACACGCAGCGCCAGAACCCTGGGATTCTCCGGAGCCAGAGCCAACGCCGCGTCCGATTCCTCGTCAGCGTCGGTAAAGCGATGAGCCTGGTAGAAGGCACTCCCGCACAAGTAGTGTTCGTCGGCGGTCTTCGGCTCCTTAATCAGTTCCAACACGCTCTCGGGTTGGCGAGATGCGAGGTAAGCAGCGGCAAGTTGGTTTCTCACACCCTCGTCCACAGGACGGATCAGATTCGCCGTGCGAAGGTACGGTAACGCATCTTTGGGCTGAGCGTGCTTGAGGAATTCCTGACCAACGGCCGCATTCCACTGGAAATCCGAAATCAGTTGGCTCGGGGCCTGCTGTGCCGCCTGCCGGGCTTCTTCGAGCCGCCCTGCTGCGAGTCCAGCGCGGACCAGGTTAAAGGAAACGTCCGGCCGCTCCGGGGTTAACGCATGTGCGCGGCGCAAAGAACGAAGCGCTGCAGCAGGTTGCCCCGTTTCGAGCAGGACAATGCCGAGGTCATAGGCGGCGTTGGCTTCTTTGGGATTCAAAGCGACGGCTTGCTCCAGTTCCGCGCGCGCGAGCTGAAGTTTTTTCTCTTTTAGATAGGCGAGAGCCAGGTCGTAATGGGCGGAGTAGGAACCAGGATCCAGCTTGAGCGCCTCCTGGTAGTTCTGGATCGATTTTGCCACTTCGCCATGCTGAAATTCTGTGAGCCCCAATAGAAGATGTGCTTCAGGGCACTTCGGGTCGCTTTCGACGGCCTGGCTCAGTTTCTTGAGAGCAGTCGCCGAATCGCTTGCAGTAAGGGCTGTTTGGGCGGCGGTCAGGTAGGGCCGAGCCTGGGTACAAGTGGATCTCCCTTGTTGCGTGTGAGCCTGCGGTGAATTTGCCAGCAGGTGAAGCACGATGAAACCCGCTGTCCAGGGGAAATTGGCACGCCAATACGTGCTCACCTTAGCGATGCGCATTGTGCCGGATGGTCGAATCCCCGTGAGCGTATCAGTCACAAGACTGGTTACCCTGCCGAGAATATTATCGCTTAAAACGATTTAATCTTGACTGTTTAGGGGCTTCTGAGTAATTTTATGCCCACTCTCGAGTCACGCCAGATCCCAAGCCACCGCTGGAGGCACCGCATGAGTTCCCACTTGCCGTGGAAGATTCTTAGCTGTGGTCTTGCCGCCTGTCTGCTGTTCCCACTCCTCCTCAATGCAGAGGTCACTGGCTCAGTTTTAGGGACCGTAACCGACCCGAGCGGCGCAACCGTCGCCAACGCTGTAGTGATCCTGAGGAACGCGAACACTGGACTCGAGCGCCGGGTGCAAGCAAATTCGTCAGGCGTCTACGAGTTTCTCGCGGTGCCGGTGGGTGAAAAGTACTCAGTGCGAGTCGAGGCCCCGGGGTTTCGGGCGACGGTGCAAACCGACATCAAGCTCGAGGTCAATCAGAAGTATCGAGCTGACTTCAGGCTCGAAGTCGGCGCCGTCACACAGACGATCGAGGTTTCCGCTGCGACCACACAAGTGGATACCACCAGTACTCAGATTGGAGATGTCATCGGAGAGAAAAAGCTAACCAGTCTGCCGTTAAACGGCCGTAGTTACATTGACTTGCTGGGCTTGCAGGCTGGGGTGACTCCCATTTCCTCCGGCGCTTCACAACACGACCGGTTCGTTTCTGGTAATGGGGATTCCGGCCAGGTATCGGTGAATGGACAACGCGAGACCTCCAATTCATTCATGGTGAACGGAGGCGATGTCGAGGAGAGCGTTCAGAATGGCGCTTCGATTGTCCCTACCCTCGACTCCATTGAGGAGTTTCGCCTCCTGACGAATTCCTTTAATGCAGAGTATGGTCGTTTCTCAGGCGCGATTGTCAACGTCGTGACCAAGAGCGGGACCAACCAGATTCATGGTTCCGCTTACGAGTTCTTGCGCAATGAAAAGCTGGACTCGCGGAATTATTTCGATCTGGAACGCGGCGTGTTCAAGCGTAACCAGTTTGGAGGCACCATCGGCGCTCCCTTGGTGAAAGACAAGCTGTTCTTTTTTGGCGATTATCAAGGGACACGCGAAATTCGTGGGGTTTCCTCTGGTCTGGTTAATGTGCCATCGGTGCTCGAGCGAGGCGGTGACTTTTCGGATCTCGCAACCACCGGATTCCAATTGTTTACTGACACGGGAGACTTGAGTGGAAATCCGACCGTAGTTCGTGGCGATGCCAGCCCGAGCAATATGGCAGCCACGCTGACCCAGCGTCTGGGATATACGGTCACGCCAGGCGAACAGTACTGGTTTCAGGGCTGCACCACGAACACCCAGTGCGTGTTTCCTGGAGCCAACGGACCATTCGTACCTCAGGCCGCCTGGTCCCCGGTGGCAGTGGCCACGCTCAAGTTCATTCCAACGCCCAACGGAGACGCAAACGGAACGCCCAATTTTTCCACTACTGCCGAGAAGCTAAATCTCCGCGATGAGAAATTTGCGCTGAAGGTGGACTTCAATACTGCGCATTTCGGAAATTGGTCGGGTTACTATCACTTCGACGATGCCAACTTCTTGAATCCGTTTCCTGCCATTGACTACTCCAATTCCCCGGGCTTCCCCGGAACTACGCTCTCTCGCGCCCAGCAAATCCAAATGGGAAACACGGCTATCATCAACTCGAATACTGTCAACGAACTACGCATCAATTACACGCGCTTCGCATTTTTGAAGAACAAACCGGTTGGCGGGCTGGGCAAGATCACGGATTTCGGCTATGTCGAGGGTGGATTGGGTGTTATCCCGACCAACCCGAAATACGAAGGCGTCGCGACCACAACGCTCTCCAGCACAGGAGTACGCTTTGGCTTGCCGGATGGCATTACGGGCCAATACAACAATACGTACCAGATCACAGACAACTTCTCGAAGGTCGTGGGACGGCATTCCCTGAAATTCGGTGGCGACATCCGCTACATCCAGGTTAATGAACGCAACACCTACACTCCAAACGGTTGGTTTGATTTCGTCGGCGGCGAGACTGGCAATGATTTTGCCGACTATCTGCTGGGAGCCCCCGACCTGTTTAACCAGACAAGCCTTCAGCTCTTGGATTCCCGAACCAAGTATTTTGGGCTTTACGGGCAGGACACCTTTAAGGTCAGGCCCGACCTGACGATTAACTATGGAGTGCGTTGGGACGTCAGCCAACCCTTCTATGACACTAAGGATCGGATTCAGAACTTCGTGCCTGGCGTGCAATCGAAGATTTATCCGGACTCGCCCACAGGCTTCGTTTTTCCGCACGATGCGGGTGTGCCACGCACGCTCGCGCCTACACAGTACGATCGCTTTGCTCCGCGTTTGGGCGTCGCCTACTCTCCCAGTGCAACTGAGGGGTTGGCCGCGAAGTTCTTTGGCGGTCCGGGGAAGACCAGCATCCGAGTCGGCGGAGGAATCTACTACACCGCAATCGAGGATGTCACCCTGTTCAACGAAGTTGGCGACGCTCCCTTTGGATTGTTCTGGGTCAGTCCAGTGCCGGTTTACCAAGATCAACCCTACAAGCGTCGCAACGATCCGCCAGACCCTGTAGGAAACCGTTTCCCCTTCACCATTCCGCCGGCCGGGGCCACAGGAATCTGGGCAAAATACCTTCCGATTGCATTTTCGCCAACGTACAAGAGTACGAACAAGCTTCCCTACGCCGAACACTTCAACCTCACGATTCAGCGCGAGATCGCAAGCACTGCGATTTTTTCAATTGGATACATCGGGTCCCGTGGACGTCACCTGCTTTCTACCGTCGAGTCGAACCCTGGCAATCCCGCAACATGCCTGCAAATTCGAGCCGCCTTGGGCCCAGCTGACGGCTGCGGCCCGTTTGGCGAAGACTCGATATACGATTTGGGGGGTGGCAGCTTTGCTTTCGGTACGCGGCCCTACTCGGTTACCTCCGGCCGCGAGCTCGACCGTACTACCGGCGCAGGTTCGCTCGACTTCCAGAACAACGCTTGGGAGCAAACCGCCGCCAATTCGAGTTACAACGCACTGCAAACAAGTCTGGAAAAGAAGGTGGGTAATCTACGTCTTCTGGGGGCCTACACCTGGTCAAAGTCCATTGATAACTCTTCAGGCTTCTTCGACCCGATTAACCCATTCAATCCGAGCCTAAGCCGAGCCTTGTCCATTTTTGATATCGCCCACAACTTTGTCATCAGCTATAGCTACGACCTGCCCTTCTACAAGTCGGGTCACGGCGCCAGTGGCAAGCTGTTGGGCGGATGGACGATTTCAGGAATTACCCGCTTTACCACGGGCTTCCCGATCTCGCTTACCGAGAACGATGACAACTCCCTTTGCGGCTGCAGTGGCACCGACGTGCCCAACTACAATGGCCAGTCCATTCACTTCCTCGATCCGAGAAAGCCCGGGCACCTTTTCTTCGATCCTTCTCCGTTCACTCCTGAGGATCTGGGAACTGTCGGGAATGCAAAGCGACGCTTTTTCCACGGACCTGGAATCAACAACTGGGACTTGGCCTTTCACAAGAACACGCTCCTCAGCGAGAGGATAAATCTGGAGTTCCGTGCGGAGTTTTTCAACGTCTTTAACCATGCCCAATTCATGGAACCCGGTTCGGTGACTGGCGAGATTACTGATGGCAGTTTCGGCCAAGTTACGAGCGCCCGTGATGGCCGAATCGGCCAGTTGGCGCTGAAGCTTTCTTTCTGAACCTCACAACACGGAGCGGCACAAAGGGCTCGCCGCTGCACGCGCTCTGGCAGCCTATGAGAAAGCGCTCGAACTGAAACCGGACTATGCTTTCCGCGCGCACCAACCCCTCGCTCTCGATCCCCAACAATAGCTGCCACTTTCAAAGCGCGTGCATGGTCTCGCCGCATGGGCATTGAATCCGCGCTGACATTTGTCGTGCGACCTCCTCGGCTATCTCCGCTGGATTTGAGGGTATCGAGATCCGCAAACCTGATTGGCAGAAGGAGTGTGACAAACGGCATTAAATCGGTTTAATATTCCCGCGAACGCCCGCGGAGGCATCGCGCGCTCGTACCTGTCCATCGCAAAAGGGGGCAAGATGACTACATCCACTTCGACATCTCAGCACAAGCGCCAACAGATGTTAGCTTCCACTCTTGTCATCGCAAGCTTGCTGGCATTGCCCGCCCTGCTTTTCGGCCAGGGCTATTTCGGGACGGTGACCGGCGTGTTGACCGATTCCAGCGGGGCCGTGCTGGCGCATGCCAATGTCGTCCTTACGGATCAACAGAAGGGGTTCACGTTTCAGACCACTTCCGACGGAAACGGATCGTATTTGTTCCGTTCGGTTCCACCAGGCGTGTATTCGGTAACGGCGGAGATGCAGGGGTTCGAAAAGACAGTGCGTCCCAATATCAAGGTGGACGTTAACGAGAATGCAACGGTGAATTTCACGCTGAAGGTAGGCGCCTCGACCCAATCGGTGGAGGTGCAGGGGGTGGCGCAGGGAGTGGCCACCGAGGACGCTGAAACCGGACAGGTGGTCAATCGCCGCTTCATCAATGATCTGCCGCTGATCAGCCGCAACATTGTGGCACTGACTTCGTTAGCGCCGGGCGTCACCGAGATGGATGATCAGTGCGGTGCCGACTGCACCGGCACGAACTTCGTCTCCAACGGCAGCCGCGGATCCACCGCCGACATTCTTACCGATGGCGCTTCAGTCACGAACTCCGAACCCAATGGCGGTATCACTCAGGCCACGTACCTCCCGTCGCCGGAAGCGGTGGAGGAGTTCAAGGTGCAACAGACGAACTTCAGCGCGGAATATGGTTTCTCCGGGGCGTCGGTGGTCAATTTGATCACGCGCTCGGGAACGAACAGTTTTCATGGAAGTGGGTACGACTTTTTCCGCGACGACAGCCTGGACGCGAACGACTGGTTCGCCAATCGGAACGGGGACCCCATTCCACCGCTGCGCCGAAACAATTACGGTTTCACCTTCGGCGGTCCGATCATCAAGAACAAGACCTTCTTCTTCGTCGATTATGACGGCTTACGCTCTTCAGGGTTGAGCACAGCTACCGCGGCCGTTCCTACCGCCCTGATGCGGACGGGCGATTTTGGCGAGGTCTGTGCGGCCCAGGGGGGCGACTTCGAAACGAACGGCAGATGCAGCGTAGACGCCGGCCAGATTTGGGACCCATATTCCGGAACTTTCAATGCCAACGCTGGGGGAGCCTTACGCAGCACGTTTATTCCGTTCAACAACCTTGCGACCTACATCAGCCCGGGAAGTCTGAATTTGCCGGCGAGTCTTCAGCCGGCGCCCGGCGTTGCGGGGAACCTGATTGATCCGGTGGCGCAGAAGATGATGAGCCTGTTTCCGGAGCCCAATACTTCAGGAGACATCTACCAGAACTGGTTTGGTTCTGGTTCACGCCGCAGCTACAACGACCAGTTCGATATCAAGATCGACCATCGCTTCAGCCAAAACAACCTGATATCGGGGAAGTTTGCGTATCAGTACAGTCACGGCCAGGGCCTGGACTGTTTCAAGAACTTCACGGATCCCTGTGCAGCCGGTCCCGGTTGGACCAATGCTCACCTGTTTGCGGTCAATTATGTTCACACGTTCAGTCCCACACTGTTGATGAACTTAACATTGGGATTTACTCGCGGAGTGTGGCACATCGACGCCTACAACCCTCACGGAACGGATGATCCCCTGGGCACACTGGGATTCCCCTCGTATCTGCAGAGCAACGGATTCAAGGGCGTGCCTGCGATCTTTATCGAGGAGTATCCGAGCGCCGGTTACACCAACATCGGTACCGATCCCTACGGCAACTACCGGCTGGGCCAGGACACGGGACAACTTGCGGCCACGTTCAACAAGGTGCGCGGCCCGCACGAGATCAAGTTCGGGTTTGACAGCCGGATTCACCAGATCAACTACATTCAGACCAACGCCCCTGTCGGCTTCTTCAGCTTCAACCGCGATGGCTCTTATGCCTGCCCGGGCGATAGGAATGGGGACCCGACTGCCAATCCCCCTGTGCCTGGCTGCGGCGGCGATTCCATGGCCAGTTTCATGATGGGCCAGTTTACGCAGGGCAATGCCGGTAATGGCACCGGCTCATCTTATGAAATCCAGTTCCGGCCGGCCACCACAAACTACCAGTACGGCTTCTTCGTTCAGGACAACTGGAAAGCCACTCCGAAGCTGACCTTGAATCTGGGCCTGCGGTATGACGTCACGTTGCCGCGCACGGACCGCTATAACCGCCAGAACTGGTTTGATGCGAATGTCACGAGTCCATTGAACGGCGGTAGTATGACATACACCGATCCCGTCACTGTCCAGCCGGCTACTATCCCGCTGCGTGGCGGCGAAGTTTTTGCCTCGTCGAGCCAGCGTAAGAACTATGCGACCGACTGGCACGACTTTCAGCCACGCATCGGCTTCGCTTATCAGTTCATCCCGAAGACGGTACTGCGCGGGGGCTACGGCATCTACTACGGGCAATCGCGGTCGGGCGTCACGGGGGTCGCCCCGTACGGAAGCCAAGGTTTCAATCAGTTCACCAACGTGGTCACCACTTTTCAGAATGATAAAGCCACTCCTTACCTGCACCTGAACAATCCGTTCCCTAACGGATTGATCCAGCCCGCAGGCAATTCGCTCGGCTTGATGAACGACGTTGGCTTCGACGCGAATGGGCCCCTGCGCACCCCCGGTGCGAACCAGACACCCTACGAACAGAGCTGGAGCCTTGGGATCGAGCACGAACTGCCCAGCAATATTGTGTTCAGCGCACACTATATCGGCAAGAAAGGAACCCACCTGCCTTTCACCGGTAGCCACGAGCGTAATTTTCTGGGGCCATGGGTGGAGAGTTTGCCCATCGATCCTCCCGACCCTACCAACCCCAATCCATGTCAAACCCTGACCGTGACCTGCCTCAATAGTCTCGTGGACAATCCCTTCGCCGCGATCATCAGCGACCCGAACAGCACCCTGTCGAGCCAGCGCGTTCAATACTGGCAGTTGCTGCGTCCCTATCCGCACTTCACCGGGGTTAGCTCGGAACCTCGGCTCATCGCCAATTCCATTTATCACGCGTTGCAGTTGCTCGCCGAAAAGCGATACTCGAACGGTTTGCAGTTCCTTGCCAGCTACACCTGGTCGAAATCGATTGACGACTCCTCAAACGCAGATCAGAACATAACCTGGCTGGGCAGCCTCGACAGCCTGCAGGATCCCAATAAACCTTGGCTGGAGCGGAGCCTCTCCACCTTCGACATCCCGCATGTGATTCAGCTCAGCTACAGCTATGATCTGCC
>Ga0137401_10001446_pt1 | contig 10344 bp, 9 predicted proteins | sample CZOMad1_1_16fung_FD_108286 | JGI IMG/M metagenome (GOLD analysis project Ga0137401, IMG submission 108286) | Vadose zone soil fungal communities from Angelo Coast Range Reserve, California, USA - CZOMad1_1_16fungal (Illumina Assembly) | ecosystem: Environmental > Terrestrial > Soil > Vadose zone...
GCCTGGTTGGTTCACCCGAATCGCCGCAACCGCGGCAAGGTAGGCTAATGGCGCCCGCACGGCAATTCGCCGCTCTCTTGCTTCTCACCTGTAGTCTATCCGCTTGCGCTAAAGACAAGAAAGAACTGCTCTCTCTCTCGCCTCCTTCTGCGCAACCTCAGGCTCTGCCACCGCCGGCCGCCTCCCAGCGCGCCCCGCAAGCCGTGGTCAGTGGGGCACGCACCATGCAGTACACCAAAGGAATCATCGCCTACGGCCCGCGGTATCTGGGCAGCTCCGGGCACAGGAAGGTCGAAGAGTATCTCCACTCGCGCTTGAAGAACGATCAGATGGTCGACGACACTTTCACAGTCGAGAGTCCCGAAGGAAACTTCCCTGGACGAAACATTATCGCCAAGTTTCCCGGCAAGAAAGACGGCATCATCGTTATCGCCAGCCACTACGACACCAACTACCCTCTCCGCAAGACGTCCTTCATCGGAGCCAACGACGGCGCTGCCACGTCTGCTCTGCTTCTGGAACTCGCCCAGCATCTGCGCGGAACCAAACTTGAAGGCTACAGCGTCTGGCTGCTCTGGACCGACGCCGAAGAAGCCGTTCGCACCTGGTCGGCCACGGATAGCCTGTACGGAACGCGCCATCTCGCTGAAGTTTGGGAAAAGGATGGCACGCTCAAGAAGATCAAAGCCTTCCTCCTCGCCGACATGATTGGCGACGCCGATCTCGACATCCAGCGTGACTCCAACTCCACGCCCTGGCTGGAGGATCTTGTGCTGGAGGCCGCCACCCGGCTGGGCTATCAATCGCATTTTTTCGCTCAAACTACAAGCGTGAACGACGACCACCTTCCCTTTGTGCAGCGCGGCGTCCCCGTGGCCGACATCATCGACATCGACTACGGCTACAACGACGTCTTCCACCACACGGTACAAGACACGATCGACAAGCTCAGTCCCCGCAGCCTCGAAATCTCCGGAGACGTGATTTGGGAAACGGTGCAGCTGGTGAACGAGCGGTAGGAGCTATCCTGTCGAGCGCCGGGAAAATCTCCCATTGAAAGGCTCCCTTTTCCTTTTCCTTTTCCTTTTCGTGATTTTCGTTTCTAATCATCCCGCTATGAAAACTCGAACAGGGTTCGCGCTCGTACTGGTCATCTTTGGGTGTGCGCTGGCAGTGTGGAACAGCGGGCGTTCCGCGCGAGCAGCGGAACAATCGAACGTGGCCACGCTCATGGCCGAGGCCGAGAAGGCACCGACGCTGCGGGCGAATCTTCGTGAGCTCACGGACGAAATTGGCGGACGCGTGCCGGGCACGCCAGCAATGGAACGCGCAATTCGGTGGGGCATCGAGAAGTTCCAAGCGGCCGGCGCGGACGAGGTTCACACCGAAGCTTTCACCATCCAGCACGGGTGGGGTGAGGGGGCAACTCGCGTCCTTGCGAAGTTTGCGCCCAATCGAGGAGAGGGAGAAGTTGTCACCCATCGCATCCGACTGCCACTCGAGTTTACTCTGCGTGCCGTTTCGCTAGGCTGGGGGCCAGCGGCGCAGATGTCCGGGGTAGAGATCGTCGATGTGGGAGCGGGTTCGCATGACGATTTCGCGCACGCCGGCGAACTGCGAGGCAAAGCTGTGCTCGTTCATAGCGAGCCGATGAAGACATGGGAGGACCTGTTCGGGGAGTATCAGCGCGTGCCTGTCGTGGTGGAAGAGTCGGTCAAACGTGGGGTGCGAGCCATCCTGATTCAGTCCACCCGCCCTCAGGATCTGCTCTACCGGCACATCAATACCAATCACGGTGAAGCCGACCGCCTGCCGGGGCTCATCGTCGCGCGCGAGGACGCAGACAGGCTGGCGCGTCTGCTGGCCGAAAAGATCAGGGTGTCGATCGACATCTCCATGCCAAACCAACTCACGGGACCGATCCACACGGCGAACGTAGTGGCGGAGCTTCGCGGCAGCGAAAAGCCCGACGAGTACGTGGTGCTGGGAGCGCACCTCGACTCGTGGGAGCTGGGCACCGGCGCACTCGACAATGGCTGCAACGCCGCGTTGGTGATTGAAGCCTTGCGCGCCATCAGGGTCTCCGGCATAAAACCTAAGCGGACCATTCGCTTCATCCTGTTTTCTGGCGAAGAGGAGGGCCTGCTGGGATCATTGGCCTATGTGCATGCGCACCGGGCCGACATGGACAAGTACGTGGCGGCCGTTGTTTTCGATACCGGAACGGGCAAGGTGACCGGTTTTTCGATTGGCGGACGCAAAGACATGCTGAACGCGGCGAATGAGATTGTGGAGCCGCTCAAGGCCTGGGATGCAGCCACTCTCACCACTGATGCGGAGTGGGGCACCGATCATTTTGATTTCATGCTGGAAGGCGTGCCCACGTTCATGGCCAACCAGGAGGAAGCCAACTACCTGGTGAACTACCACGCCAGTTCCGACACATTCGACAAAGTGGACTTCGCCAACCTGAAGCGGCATGTGGCAGAGGCGGCGGCCGTGATGGTTGGGCTGGCGGACCGCCGAGAAAGAGTTGGGCCGCGCATCTCACGACAGGAGATCGAGCGTATCTCGCACGAGAGCGGACTCGAGGGCCAAATGCGGTCCGCGGACATCTGGCGCGACTGGGAGAGCGGAGCGCGCGGGCGCACGCCCTGATCCTCTCGCCGCAAGGGGCTGCAGGTACAATCGCGACAGACGAGGATTGCTTGATACAGCCTTGGTTTTGGATTGCTTTCAATGTGTTCGTGCTGGTGATGCTGGCGCTCGATCTCGGTGTGTTCCGGGGCCGCGAGAACGCGGTTTCATTTCGCGAGGCCATCATCCGTAGCGCCATCTGGATCGCCTTTGCCTTCGCATTCGCCGGACTTCTATATAACTGGCAAGGGCAGAAGCCGGCGCTCGAATTCGTCACCGGCTACGTCATCGAACTCTCGCTCAGCGTGGACAACCTCTTCGTGTTCCTGCTCATCTTCCGCTATTTCAGCGTGCCGCAGGAACATCAGCAAAGAGTCTTGGTCTGGGGAATTCTGGGTGCTCTAGCGTTGCGTGCCGTATTCATCTTCGCAGGAGTAGGCCTGCTTCGCCGCTTCCATTTCATCACCTATCTATTTGGCGCGATTCTCGTCTACAGCGGCATCAAACTCTTCCGCGAAGGCGAATCGGAGATTCATCCGGAGAAGAATCCGGTCTTGCGGCTCTTTCGCAAATTCGTCCCGGTTACCAAGGACTTCGAGGGCGACCGCTTCTTCGTGCGCCGCCGGGGGCTCTACGCCACGCCGCTTTTCATCGTACTGCTGGTCGTCGAAACCACGGATGTGGTCTTCGCCGTCGATTCCATCCCCGCCATTCTTGCCATTACCCTCAATACGTTCGTCGTCTACACGTCGAACGTCTTCGCCATCCTCGGCCTGCGCGCTATGTATTTTGCCCTGGCGGGCATGCTGGATGTATTCCACTATCTACACTACGGGCTGGCCGTGATTTTGATGTTTGTCGGAGCCAAAATGCTGGGATCGAGCTATGTGGAGATTCCAACCGTGCTCACGCTCGCCATTGTGGGCGTGGTGTTGGCCGTATCGGTCGGAGCATCCCTGCTGAAGCCGCGAGGGACCCCAGCGTAGGCGCTCTTACTGCTGATTCATCAACTGGCAGTTCGCCGAGCACTGCACCGTCTGCAGCTGGATCTCCGCTTTCTTGTTGGGAACCTTGGCCAGATCCGGCATCACCACCAGCGACTGCCGCCCATCCGCAAGGTTCACGGTGCAATCGAAGTTGAGCGACTGCACGCCGCGCTGCTTGCACGATGTGCTGGCCAGAGCCGACGTCAACGATGCCGGGTCGTCATAGACTCTGTCAGCGAGTGCCGAGGGCAGCAGCGCCACCGTCATGGGAATGGGAGCCTTGATGCGGATATTGACGCGCTGGTCATCGCGCTCCGGGGTCAGTAAGCTGTAGATCTTCGGAACCGAAGTCAGCCGATATTTCTCGTTCAGCAGCGAGAACCAACGAAACTCGGCCTCCAGGCAATTCCGCACGCAGTCCCAACTGTAGTAAGTCACCATCACGTCGTTAGGCGAGAGGAAGGGCCGGGCATTGGGTCCGAGCACGGTGGCGATGCCGGTGAGGAGAACGTGGTTCGTCTTGCGCTCGTCGCGAAAAAGCAGCACCATCGGACGGTTTGGCTGTAGCGGGCATTCGTAGGTCATCTTCGCGACGTGTTCGCGCACGCAGGTAAGCTCAAAGCCGATTTGACTTTCGGGATGCTCCTGCTGAGTATGCCACTCCGCCGCGGGCGCCATCGCGATCGTCACCGGGAGCCGAGCCTGCACATCCACATGAATGTTGCCCCCATTTTCGCCGGGATGATAGACGCGGCCAGCGCGAAAGTCGGCCGGATCGAGTTGCGTCACTTGATTGTTGGCGCGCACCCAGCCAAACTCTTTTTGCTGTGCCAGCGTGACTCCGCTCAGAGCCAGTAAGAGCAGGCCAACTGCGCATGCCGTTTTCATGAAGTCCCCCTCCTTAGATTTAAGGGGAGGTCACGCACAAGCACCAAGCCTCAATTGCAGCTTTCGATAACCTTCGTAACGAGGCACAGATCGCCTAATTGAAGACCGTTTAGTTGAAGATCTCTTAACTGGCTAAATACACGCGATTTCTTGAAACGCTCGACGGCTATGTACAATTGAAGCATCAATCGTGCGAAGAAAAGTTCTTTGGGGGCGGCTACTTGATCTCTGATGGCGCGAATACGGTGAATGCGAAGTACCGGGCCAGTTCGGTAACGCTCTTCTTTCTGTTGCATGCCGGCTGTTTGGCGGTGTTTTTTGTACCGTTTCGGTGGTCGTACGTAGGCTTAGCAGCGGCTCTTTATTTCCTGCGCATGTTCGCGGTAACTGCCGGCTACCATCGCTACTTCAGCCATCGCACCTACAAGCTCGCCCGCGTGCCGCAGTTCTTGTTGGCGTTCCTGGCGGAAACTTCCGGCCAGAAGGGCGTGCTCTGGTGGGCCGCCCATCATCGCGAACATCACATGTATTCTGATACGCCGCAGGACGTTCATTCCCCCGTGCAGCGCGGTTTCTGGTGGGCCCACATGGGATGGATTTTGTCCGACGGCTACGACGATCACGATCCGAATCTAATCCGCGACTACGGAAAGTTTCCCGAACTGAGCTGGATCAGCAAGAACTATTTGATCCCTCCCGCGCTCCTGGGCGTAACGGTGTTCCTGCTAGGCGGCATGGGAGCGTTCGTTTGGGGATTCGTCCTCTCGACGGTCTGCCTCTATCATGGGACGTTCACCATCAACTCGCTCGCCCACGTTTGGGGCAACCGCCGGTTTGAGACTTCCGACGACAGCCGCAACAATTTCGTCCTCGCACTCATCACCATGGGCGAGGGCTGGCACAACAACCACCATAAATTCATGTATGCCTGCCGCCAGGGATTGTGCTGGTGGGAGGTGGATTGTACCTACTACGTGGTGAAGGTGCTGGGATGGTTGGGGATTGCGCGGGAGATTCGCGAACCGAAGTTAGTTGTGGACGAGGCGGGCGAACCAGAAATGGCGGAAGCCGTCGCGGGCTAAAATGGGTCTTGAAAATGGCATTTGCCATTTGGGAATTCCCACTTAATAATCCCTGCATGAATACCACCGTCACTCTTGACCGGGCCGGACGCATCGTCATTCCGAAGCCGCTGCGCGATGAGTTGCGCCTGGAACCGGGAGACTCCTTGCATCTCGATTCGGAAGGGACCACGGTGACCCTCCGCCCCGCCGTGTCCGCCTCGCGCCTAACTAAGGAGCGCGGTGTTTGGGTCCTCCGTAGTAGCGGCGCCAAGATTACCACGGCCATGACCAGCAAAGTTCTTCGCGATCATCGCGAAGAGCGCGGCCGCAAGAATCTCCACCCTTCTCGATGAGAGCGTTTCTCGATAGCTCAGTTCTGATCGCAGCGTTTCTACATTTGGCATCTAAGGGATTTTTAAGCGTCTGAACCCTGTAATTGCGGCCCGCGTTCAATCCCCGTAAGCATCCCGTTGTTTTGCGTAGCCCTCTTGCGCGCAACAGGACTAGTTCGGGGGATCGGGCTTATCTGGAGATTCTTTCGCCACCCGGTCCTGATCCTTGTCGCGAATATCGCGATCGCGGACATCGTGGTCGCGAATGTCATGCTCGGAAGCCTCCTTTCTCCTGTCCGAACCCACAGGCTTGGCTCCCACGACCTGATAAGCGCGCGTCTTTCGATCTCCGTCCGGTATTTTGAGATGCATTTGATCCTTCTTGATCTTGAATTCCCCTTCATGACCGACCGGCAAAATCACAGGATGCTTGTGGTCCAGGGGGCGGATTTGGTATTCCATTTCATCCGTTCGAAGCAGATACTGCGGACATAGTTTTTCGTCCGAGTTGACATGCTCAACCCCTACCGATCCAAAGACACTGCCCAAGCCTGTTAAGCCACGTTGCTTCGCGCCGCACGGTATGGCTTCCATGCTCTCCAACATGCCTCTCTCGGACTGCTTCTTCTTGTTCTTGGCCGCCGCCGCTGGGGGCAGGGCCAAAACAAAGAAAGCTAAGGCAGGAATTACCAAGGTAGTGATCTTCATAAGAGCCTCCGTTTCACAAACGCCAACCTCGGATAAACGCGGCGCGAACTAACGCACGATTGGAAATCTGTAGTTGAGCCTCCAATCGTGCGGAAGATTGGTTCGTGCCTTGTCGGTGCTATTGCTTTTCCATCGGCGCCGGCTTTGTGTCCGGATTCAGAGTCTTCGCTGAACTGTTGTTCGGGCTGCTATTGTGGAACGGCTGTATCCCCGTCATCGCTGCGCGCGGATTTTGCGCCAACTGATCCTTCACACCGGGGTGAGCATTCAGATACTCCTGAAGTTCGGGATGGCTGTCGATGAATTGTTGATTGTTGGCCAATTGTGGATCTCGAGAGAGTTGTTGCGCGATCTTGGAATGCCCTCCGAGGAACTGACCGAAGTCCGCTAGCTCGCGACCGTCCTCACGGCGGTCGAAGCGCTGCTCTTGCCGCATGAAGGCGTTGGGGTTCTCCGCGACCTCCTCGCGAATCCCCGGATGTTGTTGCAGGAACTCCTGCAAGGCCGGATGGTTTTTGGCGAACTCATCGCTCCGGATCAACCCAGGATCCTTCCGCAGCTGCTCGGCGACTTCGGGATGGCTGTCCAGGAACTGGTCCATGCGAGCCAGCTGCGCATGCGTGGCATCACCGTCGCGGCCGTCTTCATGCCGGTCAAAGCGTTCCTCTTGGCGCATGAAGGCGTTGGGGTTTTCCGCGAATTCCTCGCGAATTCCAGGATGTTGTTGCAAGAATTCCTGTAGCGCCGGATGGGTTTTGGCGAACTCGTCGCTCTTCATCAGGCCGGGATCCTTGCGCAATTGCTCCGCGATTTCGGGATGGCTGTCCAGGAACTGGTCCATGCGAGCCAGCTGCGCATGCGTGGCATCACCGTCGCGGCCGCGTCCATCTTCACGCCGATCCTCATGCCGATCGAAGCGCTCCTCCTGGCGCATGAACGCGTTGGGGTTCTCCGCGAACTCCTCGCGAATTCCAGGGTGTTGCTGCAAGAATTCCTGCAACGCCGGATGGTTCTTGGCGAACTCATCGCTCCGGATCAACCCAGGATCCTTCCGCAGCTGCTCGGCGACTTCGGGGTGGCTGTCCAGGAACTGGTCCATGCGAGCCAGCTCCGCCCGCGTAGTGTCATGGTCGCGGCCGTCTTCACGCCGGTCAAAACGTTCCTCCTGGCGCAAGAAAGCATTGGGATTTTCCGCGAACTCCTCGCGAATTCCAGGGTGTTGCTGCAAGAATTCCTGTAGGGCCGGATGGCTCTCGCGGAATTCCTCATTCTTCACAAGCGCCGGGTCCTTGCGCAATTGCTCGGCAACTTCGGGATGGCCGTCGAGGAATCGATCGAAAGCCGCATACTGCGCCCGAGTAGTGTCCCGGTCATGCGGTGAGTCCTGCGGCACCGAAGTTTGCGCGCTTACCGGTAAGCTGAAGCAGAACAACGTTGCAAGAGCCGCCAATATCAGAGACTGCTTGAAGCATAGAGATCTCTTCTTCTTCATAGGATCAATCTCCTTTGTAAATTTTGATTCTTGTTCATCAGTTTTGTTTGTATTTTTAAATGTTGTAGAGCCTCCGTGGATTGAATGCTGTAGATGGATTGGGGGTGCAAGCTCCTTGCCAAACGGCGACAAAGGAAGTCAACCCAACTCAATGGCTTAGCGGAGAAGCTGAGCGGGCACTTTCAGGGTGGAGAAAATCATCTGAGGGGAGTGGAGAATCGCCATACCAAGTGGACTGTAGGGAGGAATCGCGGGAATTACGTAGGAGATTTTCGTAGGAAAGGAAACGTTCAGAACATTCCAATTACGAGATTAGCGGCTGGAGAACAAGTGCCCCAGCTTTTCCTTCTTCGTCTTGAGATATTCCTCGGATCGGGCCTGAGGCTTAACTTCGCAAGGAACGCGTTCCACAACAGCAACGCCAGCGGATTCAAGGGCCGCAATCTTGTCCGGGTTATTGGATAGTAACCGCACCTGATGCACTCCGAGTGCCTTCAGAATTCCAGCCGGCAGCTCGAAGCCACGATGGTCGGCCTTGAACCCCAGTTTTTCGTTGGCTTCGACCGTATCCAGCCCGTCGTCCTGGAGGGCATAGGCTTGCAGCTTGGCCATCAGGCCAATTCCCCGCCCTTCCTGCTGCTCGTAAAGGAGAATTCCAGCACCCGCTTCCGCTATGAGGCCGAGCGCCATTTCGAGCTGCTGCCGGCAATCGCAGCGCAACGAGCCGAACACGTCTCCGGTGAGGCACTGGGAGTGGATGCGCACCAGAGGCGGCGCACTGTGGATATCGCCCAAGACCAGCGCTACAGCTTCTTCGGCGCGAGCTCGCTCGAAATCGCCCACAAACCCATGAATGCGGAAATGCGCCCAGCGCGTAGGAAAATCCGCCTCTGCAAGTTGTCGAATCGTAAGCGGGGTCGTCAACTTTTCAGCCGCCGTTCTTTCAGTCGTCACTCTTTCATTATAGCGACACGAACCGCCCCGACCCCGGCGGCAGTGTCTCAGTTTCCCTTTAAGGGTGGCTGCCGGCGTAACGGATCACGTTTGGAGTTTGGAGGAATTAGTGGGATTATTGGAGACGCGAGGGCAGGCAACATGACTCCCAAAGGACTAATTGCCATCGGACTAGTTTGGTTTGTGGCTGTGGTGCTCTGGCTTCGTTTCTTCGATAAGGGGCTCTCCTACGTGTGGATGGCTCCAAGCCCGGCCAAACAAGCAGCGCTGATTGCGGGTCTCTATTTCTTGATGTTCGCACTTTTAATCTTCCTAGCTGGCTGGTTGGTGCCGCTCGGCTTTGGAGTTTATCGTCTCATTCGACATCATTAAAATTCAAACTGAGACTCTACCGACTCCAGCGCCAGGCCTGGTTTCCACCCCGCAACGCTGGTAGAATCGGGCTACAACTTGAACCTTCCCGACCGTGGGGCTATAGCTCAGCTGGGAGAGCGCGTCGTTCGCAATGACGAGGCCGTCGGTTCGATCCCGACTAGCTCCACCACTTAAAACGCCAGTAAAATCAGCTCAACGAAAATCCGGCCGCGACGGTAAGGCGGGCAACGGTTCACTCCCTTCCCACAGGATGGTTTCCGAAGCCTGAATTCAAGCGGATCGTAGATGCGACCTACGCCTATGGCGAATGGCGCGGTGGCCGTGATTATCAGTTTCGCGCTGACCGGCTTCGCGCATTGGTGTTGCTCATGCGCTGGTCCGGACTTGCCATCCAGGACGCGGTCACCCTGGAGCGGGAACGGCTGAGCGAAGACGGCAAGCTCGTTCTATATCGTGCCAAGACCGGCGTACCGGTGTTCGTACCGATTCCCCCTGAGGTTGCCGCAGTTCTGCGAGCATTGCCCAGCATCAATCCGCGCTACTTTTTCTGGTCTGGCAACGGTGATCCGCAGACAGGTTGCAAGGGATGGCGCCGTTCCCTCGTCAGGTTATTTGAGACAGCAAAAATTCGCCAACCCGATGGAACTCCAAAACGCTGCCATGCTCACATGTTTCGTGACACGTTCGCGGTTGAGCTGCTGAACAAAGGTGTTCCGATCGACTGGGTCTCGCTGCTGCTTGGCCATAGCAGCGTTAAAGTGACGGAAAAGCACTACGCGCCATTTGTGAAAGAGCGTCAACAGCAGCCGGCATGACGGGCTCCGCGGTTCCGCCGGATTGCACCACCAGCGACCAGTCAGGCTGAATCGTAGTTTCGGCGCTGTTTCGCGGATTGGGCGATTCCACCC
>Ga0137401_10001450_pt1 | contig 10334 bp, 8 predicted proteins | sample CZOMad1_1_16fung_FD_108286 | JGI IMG/M metagenome (GOLD analysis project Ga0137401, IMG submission 108286) | Vadose zone soil fungal communities from Angelo Coast Range Reserve, California, USA - CZOMad1_1_16fungal (Illumina Assembly) | ecosystem: Environmental > Terrestrial > Soil > Vadose zone...
AGACAATCTTGATTGGTATCGACGGTTTGCCAGGGGACGGCCGGCGGCGCTGGTGGTTGAGGCAACCGGTATTCGCGACATTCCGAGCGGCCCGCTGCTGCGCATCGGTCACGATCGATTTCTGCCGGGATTGAAAAAGCTGGTCGACACGGTCCGCGAAGCCAGCGATGGTCAGACGAAGCTCCTCATTCAGCTCATCGATTTCCTGGCCGTCAAGCGTCGTCCTGACAAGGCGAAATATTTTCAGCGGTTCCTGCAGATCACGAGTCACCATCGGCGCACCCTATCTGAATTGACTGGCGACTCGACGTGGAACGACGCCGAGGAAGAACGTGTGCGCGGCTGGCTCGCGCAAGCGTCAGAAGAAATCGTGGAGCGCGTGCTCAACGATCGCGAAGTTGAAGCCTTGCGCTTTGGCTATCGCGAACGCGTCACTGACACTCAACTGCCTCACATCGAAGATTTGCCGCAGGTGCTTCCCCGAATTTTCGCTGATGCGGCCCGGCGCGCGCGCGACGCCGGATTCGATGGTGTGGAGTTGCATTACGCGCACGCGTACACGATGGCGGGATTCCTCAGCGCCCTGAACGATCGCAGTGACGGTTATGGCGGCGAGCGCGAAAATCGTGTACGGCTGCCGCTGGAAGTTTATCGCGCCGTCCGTGAAAGAGTCGGCGACGATTACTTGGTCGGCGTGCGCTTTCTGGCTGATGAAGTGATCGCGGGCGGCAATCGCATCAATGACGCAATTTACTTCGGGGTCGAATTCGCCAAAGCCGGCTTCGATTACCTTTCGCTCTCGAAAGGCGGCAAGTTCGAAGACGCTGAGCAACCGAAGGTGGGCCAGGCGGTTTATCCTTACACCGGACAAAGCGGCTATGAATGCATGCCGACGACTTTGTCGGACGCGCGGGGGCCGTTTGGCCGGGCAGTGCCGCTGGTGGCGCAAATCAAACAGGCAGTCAACGCTGCCGGATTTCATACGCCGATCGTGGCCACCGGCGGCATCACCACCTTCAATCAAGCTGAAGCGATCTTAAAGAGCGGCGATGCAGACATCGTTGGCATGGCCCGCCAGGCGCTCGCCGATCCTGATTGGTTTGGCAAAGTAAGGTCAGGTCATGGCGATGAAGTGCGTCGCTGCACTTACACAAATTATTGTGAGGCCCTCGATCAAGCGCACCGGCAAGTGACATGCAAGCTTTGGGACCGCAAGGAACTCGATGAACCCGGAATCACTTTTTCACCCGACGGACGCAGAAGATTGATCGCGCCGGATTGGTCTTGCCCAAAGAGTCCAGATCGCGCGTGAAGAATCAAACTGATACGGAACCGCTTGCGCTAGTAAGCGGGTAATCTCGAAAAAACTACCCGGTCGCTGGCGTGACCGGTTCCGTACCGTGTTCGTCTGGTCGACATTCCGGGCAAAGCCCGCCGGATTGGAACGATCAGAAATGGTCTCGCTTCCGAGTTTGATATCATTTCGCGCCGTCGAATAAAGGACTAACGCAAATGCCCGGCAAAACTGATTTCACCGAAGTCTTCAAACAACTGAAATCGATCTTCAAGCCTTACAAGAAGAAGATGGATATCTCTCAAGATACCGACCAGTATTACCTGCTCAACACCCGCTACATCATGAAGAACAAACAGCCGCTTTGTTTCGGCGGCGTGCGGCTCGGGAAAAACTATGTGAGCTTCTATCTGATGTCTGTCTACGCTTCTCCGGATATGTTGAAGAACATCTCACCGGAATTAAAGAAACGCATGCAGGGCAAGTCGTGTTTCAACTTCAAAGAAGTGGATAAGAAGCTGTTCGCCGAATTGAAGGCGCTGACGAAAGATGGGGCCGCGAAGTTTAGTGACAAGAAGTATCTTGAGGGGTTGCGGCGCGTGCAGGGATAGGCATCGCGACGAAATGCTACGCGGTGCGGCGTGAGATCTCGATGACCTCGCCCCGCTTGATCGTTGTAAGCGCGTTAACGATCTGAGGGACTAGTGGTGAGAGATTGGGATAACGGTTAGAGATCGCGACCAGGACTACTACGCAGATATTGAAATCAGCTATGCTGTGTTGGCGAACCAGGTTGCGATCAACGGTCACCAGCACATCAAACTGCGCCGAAGCTGCCTGAAGAAGTCTCCCATTCTTTAGGCCCTTGAATCCTACGTCTTCAACAGTTGCGACGTCATATCCGACAAAGTCGCGTCTCAGGCGACGTGGCATGCACTCATCAAGCAGCAATCTCATATTGTGAGAGTAATGTGTCTCGGGACAACTCCAACACGCCCAAAACCTGATCGCGCGTCACAGTTGGGAAATCATCTAAAAAGATCTCAAGAGTGTCCCCGCCTTCCAGGTAGTCGAAGAGATGTTTGATGGGGACGCGGGTTCCGGTGAACACCGGAGTACCACTCATCTTCTCCGGATCGACTTCTACTAATTCCTTCACATCCATTTTTGCACCTCGATTAGCAACCAAAATTATACGGGGCATGTCCGCGAATGCCAATCAATTTTCCTGAAAGTTTTTAGTCATTAGACAGTCAGTAAGTTGGTGCTGTTTGCAATTACGCTTCAATCGGCAACTCAACCGTAAACGCGCTGCCTCTTCCAGGCTGACTCTCGACGCTGATCGTGCCGCCGTGAGCTTCGGCGATCCAGTACGCGATCGACAGTCCCAATCCCGCCCCGCCCATTGCGCGCGAGCGCGCTTTATCGACGCGATAAAAGCGATCGAAGACTTGTGGCTGATCTTTTTCCGGAATGCCGATCCCCGTATCGCGCACCGTAATGCGCGCGTCGCCGTTGTAGGCAGCGAGATCGAGAGATACCTCACCGCCCGCGGGCGTGTACTTCACGGCGTTGTCGAGCAAGTTCAGAATCATTCTTTGCAGCAACTCGTCGTCGCCAATTAGCGACAGTGGATTGTTTGCGTTTACCGTTAGCTTCAAATCCTTGCGGGCCGCCAGCACCTGCGCTGCGCGCGCGCACTCGCCGACAATCCTGTTCAGGCTGATGCGTTCCTTCATGATCGCTGGTGCATCGAATGGCTGCCGCGCCAGAATAAAAAGATCTTCGACGATGCGCGAAAGCTGCTCGGCTTCGTCCTTAATCAAATTGAGCGACGCTTTGTATTCATCGATGCTGCGCGGCTGGGCCAGTGCCACTTCAGTTTCGCCTCGCAGCACTGCCAGCGGCGTGCGCAATTCGTGTGACGCGTCGGCCACGAATCGCTGCTGTTGTTTGAAAGAATTCTCCAGGCGCACCAGCAAATCATTTATCGTCGTGGCCAGACCGCCGAGCTCATCACGTTTATTCGCAACATCGAGCCGCGACGAGAGACTGTCTGCTTTGATGCGCCGGGTTTGCTGGTCCATCAAACTAATCGGCGACAGACTCTTGCGCGCGAGCACATAACCGCCAACTGACGCCAGCAGCAGAATCAGTGGCACGCCCGCAAAGAAGTAGCGCCGCAATCGCCGCAGGCCTTCATCGATGACGCTAAGTGGTTCCGCGACCGCCGCGTACCCAAGGTCTTTTTTGGCCGTCAGCGGCACCACCGCAACTCGTAACTGATTAACGACCGTGAAACTGATCGAGCGCGTGCGCGCATCGTTCACAGTTTGTTGAGGGATCGTCAACACATGACCCGCAAGATTGCCTGACCAGGCGACAACTCGTCCGGCCGCGTCGGTGACTTCGACATAGCGATTGGGAAAAACCATTTCCGCCAGGACGACTTCGTTGGCCTTCGCGATCGATTGCTCTTCTTCTAATTCCTGAATGTAAGCGCTGGCTACGGTTTCGGCGGTCGATCGCAACGACTCGTCCTGCCTTTCGTAAAAGACGTTGGCCGCCGCGTAGTAAACCAGTAGCGCAAAGGCTATGAGAGATACGGCCAGCACGGCGGCGTACCAAAGAGTGAGGCGAGTGCGAACGGAATTGAGCATGGCTGGTTCGTCGCAGAGCGACGGTTGAATTTAGCCCGGCCTTTCAAGGCCGGGGATCCAAGGAATAAGTCGGTCACGTCGCGTCAGCGACGATTGAGTGAATGTTTCAGCCGTCGCTAACGCGACGACGTTGCGCGCTGGCTTGGTTCCCGGCCTTGAAAGGCCGGGCTACATTCAAACCACCGGTACGCGGCGAAAACTAAGACCTGTCCGGTGCCGTCTAAATGAGACTTCAGTGCAAAGCTTCTGCCCTCCAAAATCTTAAAAACTCCACGCGAGGGCAACGCCATAATCGTGGGCGCGACGATTATATAAAGGCTCGATCGCCGGCAATCTTTTCGGCCGCGAGAACGATTCTTCCTCCTGGTTACCGCCGGCATCCGAACTCTTGCGATGATGCGTGTGATAGACGTAACGGCCGATGCCATAGCCCAATGCGCTGCCAACCAGAACATCAGAAAGATAATGATTGCGTCCTGTGAAGCGAGCCACACTCACTGCACTCGCAATCCCGTAGGCCGCGATTTGCACCGCCGCATGATCGTGATATTCGTTCGCGATAATTGTCGCCAGCGACCACGCCTCGATGCTGTGACCAGAGGGAAATGAAGATCCGCCGTCAAAGAAATCACTGCGGCTCTTACCGCCGGTGGGGCGCGTGCGTTGCGTAATTTCCTTAACCACGGTCACTACGATCCCGCTGTCGATTAACGCTTCTGCGCCAAGAATTCCCGTCTCACGCGCGCGGTCGTTATGGCCCACCCTGCCGGCGAGATAAAACGTCGCCGCAACCGCGCCCACGCCATAAGACGATCCTGCGTGGCTGATGATCCGGCTGGCGTTCAATGGCCGAGTCGATTCCGCTATTTCATCTCCGGTGCGCTGGTCGGTTGCGATCAGCGCCGCCGCTCCCAATCCCAACGGGGCTAAATAGCGCGCATCGCGACCATGAAGGTGAAACGGCGCCGTCCAAATCGCTTTCTGATCACGCAAGATGTTCTTGAAGAAGTCTTTTTCAAGCGTGGACGATGACGAGCTTTTCGGACTTGGTGAAGGCGAGGCCGACGGTGCTTGAGCGCGCGCAGCGCCGGCCGACAAAAAGACCGCAAGCGTGATTATGCCGAAGTGGCACAACGATATTCTGTTACTTCGCATGGTAGTGCTCCTTACTGATACTGCTGAGTTGCCAATTACTTGCTAACAACAAGTACTACGAATGACCCCGGTTTGATGGTGCGTTGCGGCCGTCCGCCCGCCGTAGCTGGCGGCGTTTCAGTGTACTCAGCCGCCGTTAGAAATACTTTCCTGGTCTTTGGATCGAAGGCCATCGTCTTCGCGCTCGGTTGCGTCTTTACGGCTCCGGCATCTTCGTAGTCATCGGCTGATTTTTCGTGATAGATGCTCAGCACGCCTTCGCTGCACGAGAAGAAAATCAGCTTCGCCTGTGGATCGAAACCCGCAAAGTCCACGCCTCTGCCGATCGGAAAGCTGTTAATTACCTTTCCCGATGTCGCGTCCATGACTACCATCTTCGGTTCGTTACGACAGCCGATGAACAATCGCTTCGTCTTTGCGTCATATGCCAAACCCGTCGGAGTCTTGGCCACACCGATTGGAAAACGATTCTTCACTTCCAACGATTTTGGATCGAAGACGATGACTGCATTGGTGTCTTCGCCGTTCAAGTAAATTACGCCATCCGCGACGACTGCTTCTTCGCCATCAGCTTCGACTTTTACCGTGCCCACCACCTCGCCGGTTTTCGCGTCGATGGCTGTGACGTCGTGCGTGCCATGATTGTTTGTGAAGACGCGTTTAGTGGCTGGGTCATAGTAAATGCCGTCGGGTCCTTTGCCGACATCGATTTTCTTAATAAGTTGCAGCGTGACAGAGTCGAACATCGAAACTTTATTCTCCCGGCCGTTACTGGTGAACCCATGTTTGAACTCGGAAGCAATCGCGATCCCGTGTACTCCAGGCGTGTCGGCGATGGTCCCGATTAACTTGCCGTTGTCGGCATCAACCACATTCACCTCGGTGCCGTGCGACAGATACAGACGGCGGGCCGCGCTGTCGATGCTCAGATAATCAAATCCGCCGTTACCCGGAACTGGATAACGAGTTTCTACTTTGTAACCGGTGCTGCCTTGCAGCGAGGCCACGACGAATGCCACTGCCAGCAGTGCGCTCTTTATGCTAATCATTGGTTTCTTCCTTTCTGAAGAGGGTTGTTTGCTCTCTTTGGTAGAGAGCGAGTTTTTCTATTCCGGCCGCTTGAGTTTCTCTCCCTGCGGTCCGACCTGAATCTCAGATCGCTTTGTCCCGGTCTTCACGTGACCTTCATAAGCGACCAGCTTACCGCTCTTGGTTAATGATTCGATCATTCCGATCGTGCCCGAGCCGGCGGCTTTTCTTAACCCATCCTGGACCGTCGCCGGCAAGGAATCCATCGATACCTCTTCTTCGACTTCGACGATTACGCCCCGTCGATTCATCGAGATGTCTTTGTGATGTCCGTTGACCATCAGTTCCGCCTCGTACAGCCTCTGGCCGTTTTCGACTTCAGTGGCAAAGCCCTTGATCGTCGCGCCTTCGCTTTCCCTGGCGACGGTTTTCTCGACCGCCGGCGGCAGTTGTTTCCGCGTCAGCTTTTTTTCCTGGGCGTGGGCTACTGAGAAGACCAGACCCAGCACCAGCGCGGCGCCTGAAACTTTATTGAATAGACTCATCGTTGAAACTCCTTTTGAGAAATTATTTGTCCTGTCTGATTATGCAGTCAGTATCCGTACTGACCTCTCGCAAAACTAATCCTCCCGGCGAGGTTCCCGCCGAAAGATCCCGTAGACCGACGGCGTAACAATTAGAGACAACAGCAACGCCATGGTTAATCCACCAATCACTGCGATCGCCATCGGTTGCAGCAACTCTGATCCGGCTCCGAAGGCCAGGGCCAGCGGCAGCATGCCCAGCATCGCCGCCAGCGAAGTCATCAAGACGGGCCGAAATCGGCGCCGTCCGGATCGCAACAATGCTTCGCGTAACGTGTCGCCTGCGGCCAGATGATCTTCGACCGCATCGAGCATCAGTATGCCGTTCTTGGCGACGATGCCGACGATCATGATCATGCCCATCATAGAAACAACGTTGAGCGTCATTCCCGTGAGGAAAAGCCCGAGCAATACACCGCCGAGGGCCAGCACCGCGCCGGTAACGATGGCGATTGGATGCGCGAACGATCGAAACTCGATTAACAGAGTGATGAAGACCAGCAGCACGGCGAGGACTAACGAAATCATCAATTCGCGAAAGCTTGACTGTTGCTCCTGATAAAGTCCGCCGTATTCGATCGTCATGCCCGGCGGAAGTTTCACGTCTTTCGTTAACTGAGTTCTGATTTGACTGATCGCCGTGCCCAGATCCTTTCCTTCCAGACGACCGGTGACCGAAACCATTTGTCGCAAGTTTTCGCGGCCAATTTCTGTCTGGCCTTTTTCGTATTCCACATCGGCAACCTGATCGATGCGAAACAACTGGCCCGAGGAGGAACGAACCTGCAAAGCCCTCACTTTGTCGAGCGACGTGCGCACGTCGGCGGGAAAAACCACGCGCACTCGAATCAAGCGATCCTGTTGCAGAATCTGCGATGCCTCGCTGCCGGTCATCGCGGTCTCGGCGGTCCTGGCAATATCGTCCGCAGTCACGCCAAAGCGCGACGCGCGCTGCGGATCGATTCTGAAGGTGATCGCCGGACCACTTACCACCACGCCATTCTTGGTGTCGACGACGCCGGAAATCTTCTTGATTGAGGCTTCAACTTCGTCAGCTTTTGCGTCGAGCGCCGCGGCATCTTCACTGAACAGCTTGATCTCAATCGGTTCAGGGTTGCCTTGTAGATCGCCGATTACATCCGGGACGATTCCCACAAACTCAATCTCGAGGGCGGGCTCGGCCTCAGCGATCTGCCCGCGCAAATCCGAGATAACTTCGTCTGTGGCCCGCTGGTGACCGGGTTTCAGTTTGACGGCGTAATCACCGCGGTTTGGTTCAGTCACAAACAGGCCCATCTCGAGTCCGGTGCGGCGCGAATAGCTTTCTATTTCCGGCGTCTTCATCAACTTTTCTTCAACATCGCGCAGGATGCGATCCGTTTCCGCGAGCGAAGCGCCCGGCGGCGCCCAGTAATCCAGGACGAAAGCGCTCTCGTCAAACTCAGGCAGAAACTCAGAACCAAGCGCGCCATAAAGCAGGTACGATCCAAGTAAGACGCCGACGATGATGACGATCACGATCCAACGATGATCGAGCGCGCGTGATAGGACCCATTCGTAGCGCTTGATAATCGCGCTTAGAACCGGTCCCGACTCTGCTGCTTCTTCCAGCTCATTCAGGGTCAGCTCGTGTTCAGGATCGGCTTCCGGATTTTGACCTTCAGTCGTGCGGCGTTTTGCTCTGACAAATCTTTCGGCCAGAACCGGAGTAAAACAGAGGGCCAGGACCAGCGAAGTCAATAAGGCCACCGACATGGTCAACGCCAGCGAGCGAAAGAAAACTCCGGTGACCCCGGTGAGGATTGTAAGCGGGAGAAAGACTACCACCGGCGTCACCGTCGAGCCGATGATCGGCACGGTAATTTCAGAGACCGCGCTCTGGACTGCTTCACGCCGCGATTGTCCGCGGCTCATGTGGGTGTAGATATTCTCAACCACGACGATCGCGTCGTCGATCACCAGGCCGATCGCCGCGGCCACGCCTCCGAGTGTCATTAGATCAAAACTCAGACGCGCCAGCCACATCGCTAAAAACGTGACGAGTATGGTTACCGGAATTACCAGGATCGCGACGAAGGTCGTCCCCCAGTTGCGCAAAAACGCGTAAAGAATCACGACTGAAAGCAGCAATCCGATCAGAATCGAATCGCGCACCGAATTGATCGAGTCGCGCACCAGCAAAGACTGATCGTAATAAGTCGCCACGCGGACGTCACCGGGAATTTGTCCGTGCAGAGATTGAAGAGTTGCGCGCACTTCATCGACCACGGCGACTGTGTTCGCGTCGGGTTGACGATTGACGTTGACGAGCGCCGCCGGATGACCGTCGGCCGTGACCATGGTGTATTGCGGCTCGACTCCATTGGAAACAGTCGCGACATCCGCAATCGTCACCGGGGCGTTGTTGACCGTGGCAACGACAATGCTGTTGAGCTCGTCAGGCTTTTTTGCCTGGCCGCTGACGAGTGCGAGTTCGAGCTGGTGATTTTCTTCAATCAGTCCGGGCGAGACGATAATATTCGATGCCTTGATCGCGTCGGTGACCTGCTGAGCGGAAACGTTGTGCGCTGTGAGTCGATCGGGATCGATAACCACGTGAAACTCACGCGACTTTCCGCCCGCCACGCCGACGATCGCGACCCCCGGTAAGCGCGCAAGCTGCGGACGGATAATGTAGGTTGCAATGTCGCGCAGACTCGACTGATCGCGCTTGTCAGAGGTGAGGCTGTAACCCGTCACCGGAAACACCGCGAAGGTCAAGCGCTCGACGTTGCGAATCTGCGCGGTCGGCGGCAACGTGGAAGAGAGTTGCGACAAGCGCGCCTGCACCAACTGCAGAACCTGAACGATGTTGACGCCCCAATCGAAATAAAGACTGATTTCCGAAGATCCGCGCGCGGTCTTGGATTTGATTCGGGCGATGCCGGGAACGCCGTTCATCGCTTCTTCAATCGGACGCGTGACGGAAACGAGCGTTTGCGACGCCGGTGCTTCACCGTTGTCGGCGATGATGACAATCCGAGGAAAATCAGTCTCCGGCAGGATTGCTACCGGAAGCCGCCACGCCGCATAGAGACCAGCGGCGCAGAGCAGCGCGACGATCACGAGAATCGCGCGCGATTGATTTGAAACGATGCGAGCCAGCGACATAATGGAAAGCGATTGAAAATTGAAAAGTGCAAACTGCAAATTTTCAATTGGGACGGCCGCTCGAAAGGATAATGAGCAAGAATATTACGCCAACCCCAATTTTCAGTTTTCAATTTTCAGTTTTCAATTTGCATTGTCTTGTCTTAATCCTTGTCCTTGTCCTTCTCATCGCCTTCCTTCTTCTCTTCATCCTTCGCGATTTCTACCTTCGTTCCATCGGGCAACGCAAAGTTGCCTTCGATGACCACGGTATCGCCGGCCTGGAGCCCTTCGACGATTTCGATCTTGTCAGCCGCGCGAATGCCCACCGTCACTTTCTTTTCATGCGCGATATTCTTCGCGTCGACAACCATGACTGTTCCTTCGTCGGCATTGCTGGCCTCGAGCGTGACTGCGGCCGCGGGCACGACGATCGCGTCGCTCTTTGAATTCGCGAATACCGTCACCTGCGCCGCGCCGTTC
>Ga0137401_10001451_pt1 | contig 10333 bp, 15 predicted proteins | sample CZOMad1_1_16fung_FD_108286 | JGI IMG/M metagenome (GOLD analysis project Ga0137401, IMG submission 108286) | Vadose zone soil fungal communities from Angelo Coast Range Reserve, California, USA - CZOMad1_1_16fungal (Illumina Assembly) | ecosystem: Environmental > Terrestrial > Soil > Vadose...
AGATGTAACTCATCAATTAGCGCTGCACTCAGATATTGCCGAATAGTAGAGACGCCGCCTCCCAATCTCACGTCGTGCCCACCCGCCGCGTCTTTAGCCTGCTCGAGGGCTGAGTGAATGCCTTCAATGACAAAGTGAAATGTGGTGCCGCCCGCCATCTTGAGCGGAGCCCGCGGGTAATGGGTGAGCACGAAGACGGGTGTGTGATACGGCGGCTCGTCACCCCACCAGCCTTTCCACTCATCCGGCCCTTCTGGCCACCCGCCTCTGACGGGCCCAAACATATTCCGCCCGAGAATGTAAGCGCCGATATTCTCAAAACCCCGTGCGGCAATGTCGTCGTCGACGCCAGTCTCGCCATCTTCGTTGCCGTGCATCCGCTGCCAGGTGCGCGTGGGAAAGAACCACTCAAACACTTTGAGCCCGCCAACTCCGAGCGGATTCTCAAGATCCTGATCCGGTCCAGCACCGAAGCCATCGATTGAGATCGAGAAACTGTGCACGCGAAGTTTTGACATAGTTCCTTTCTTCCTCAGCAGTCAGAACCCGGAGCGTAGCGACTAGGTGAGTCCGCGGAGCGGACGCCAGCATAAAGCTTGGGGCATAAGCCTCAAGCGGGGTCCCCAACTGAGCATTTCAGCTGGGCTGCGAGACTATTACATTTCGCGCCTTTGGCGCTTTCAGGCTTAAATCAATTTCCGCATTCGGCTAACGAGAAGTCCAAACCAGATGGTTACAACGGACAGAATAACAATTGTCAGGACGCTTACCATAAAGTGGTTGTTCCCGAGCAAAGCCACAATCTCGAAGATACCAATTACGAAGAGCCAGAGTAATTCCCACGATACCAGGGAGCGATAAAAATTTCGCTCGTGACCTCGCGGCAAGGTAAGAAATTCGTAGCCATCCCAGAGCAGGTAAACAAGCAGAAAAACAAGGTAGCAAAGGAGAACAATTTTATTGTGCGGCAGGTTCCGAGGATTATCTACGTCTATTGCGATAATGGCGGCGTAGAGGCCTACCAGGAATACGACATCGCACAAGAAAGACCACCAGTAGTAACGCTTTGTAAAAACGATATAGAGATAATCACAGACATAGAATCCAACCGAAATAACAACCAACGTCCATTTGATCCAGATAATTGCACTTAGGGGATATTGTTCCCTTAATACATGCGCGATAGTGAAAACCAGTTGATAGAGAATCGTGCCGAGGACGGCTGGATAAATCAATCCCAGCATCAACTCTTGCCTAACCGGCCTGTTTGATGCGCTAGACATGGATCAGTGGACTGTTGTCAGCGACTCGACTCTCTAAATCTCAAGCTCCATTAGGAGCGCGATGTTTATAGGGCAGGTTGCTCTTTCAAGTTTAATGAGCTCCGTTAGGAGCGGGATTTGTGACTACACCGCTCCTAACGGAGCTCAGTTGAAATTGATTTCGCATCGTTCTATAAACATCTCGCTCCTACGGAGCGAAATCAACTAACCGCCTTGCCTTACGCGCGTGCTACGTCTCCCGCAATTTCTTCAGCGAAGCAAAGTGCAGCAATATTGAGAGCGGTACCAAAAACACTGGAACCATCGCCATCGAGAACTGCACGAAGCATCGCCTTCTCCAACTGCTACTTTCACCGGCAAGCTAAAAACTTGAACTTTAGCTTCACGCGGAACCTGCAACGCGTCGATTCCCGGCATCCGATGTTTCCAGATGCGCCAGTCTCTCCATCAACACAATCACTGCCGAGAAGTCTTCCTCTTTGCCCTCGCTGAATTCCGCGGCGTTCATTTGAAATGCTGCCTCAGTTGCCGGCATTGGTACTTTGGCGGCGGCCGCAGTTTCGAGAACCAGATGAAAATCCTTGTTCATGAGCCGCATCGCGAACTGGGCGCTGTAGTCTCTTGCGTCAGCGCTTGAGAGCTTGCCGAGATGCGCAGGAGCAATCACCGCCGTTCGGGATAACACCTCAAATAGCCGATGACGATCCAATCCTTCCTTCTGGCCCAGGGCAACAGCCTCAGCAATCGCCTGCATTCCGACTCCCAGCAAGGTATTCGCGACAAGTTTCATCGCCGTCCCTGAGCCGCTGCCACCCAGATAAAAATACTGTTTGGCGATAGCGTTGAAGATTGATTGCGCGGCGTGAAAAAGTTCTTCATCTCCGCCGCAGAAGAGCGTCAACGTACCCTCTTCAGCAGCAGGGGTGCTGCCCGATACCGGCGAGTCCAGACATTTCACTCCGGTCTTGCGACTCAGGTCGTACAACTGGCGCGAAGTCGCGGGCGACACGGTGCTCATCTCAACTATTGCCGAGCCGCGACGCACATGAGCAAAGACACCGTCTGCATCGGCATAGACACTTTTGACTGCATCATCGTTGGTAAGAGATGACAAGATGACGTCCGCTTCGGATGCGAGTTCAGCGATGCCGTCGGCAACCGTTGCGCCGTATCTAACCAACGCCTCCGCATTCTCACGACTGCGGTTATAAGCCACAAGTTGGTAGCCGTGTTCGAGCAGACGTTTAGCCATACGGCTTCCCATGTTGCCGATGCCAATAAAGCCAAGGTGCGTATTTTCTTTAATGAGCGAGTTCATTCAACTCTCCTTCCTTTTGATTTTTCAAACTGGATTTGGAGGAGCATTACTGCTTTCAACTCGACACCGCTTGCACCCCTTGCACTTTTAACCCGTACTCGAGCGAAGCATAAAACTTGCCGCGTCCCTGCGGCGTCAGGTCCAACATATTCCAAACCGGAATCAACTCATCAATGCCGCGCTCTTTGACGTCGTCGTCCAGCCATGGATGACCACTGTAAAAATGACGCAGCGTGCCATCACTGTCTCGCGTGAAAACCGAAATCGTAGAGTCCTGATGTCCCTCGCTATCTTCGCTGCCGAGATCGTATTTAAAAGTGCTGTCGCCGGCGCTCAGCAGACGAAGCTTGTCCCAACCTCTTTTTCGCGCGTGCGCGCGCAACGTGGAGGGATCAGCCGCCGCGACAATTGCCAGGTCTACGTTTTGCGCGATGTGATGAGCAACGCCATTGTAGCCATCGATCCAGGCGGTACACATTGGGCACGCTACGGCCTGCTTCTTGCCGTACATGAAGTGATAGATCACTAGCGAACGATCGGGCGCAGTGAACAGGTCGCTCAACCGTACTTTTCCTGCCGGTTCGTCTCCCTCGTTAAGCGACGTTGGGCCTTCTATGAACTCGTAATCCTGAATCGTTGCACCCTTTGGCAGTCCTCGCCGCAGCGCCGCGACTCTTTCACGCGTGTTTAGTAATTCAATTTCCGCCAGCCGGAGCTCCTCGCGCTTTGCAAGGTATTCTGGCGACTCGTTCGGCAGATTAGTTTGACGATACGTTCCATCAATCATTTCATGAACCATTAGTCCGTACCTCCAGTAATGAACACAAATTCTCTCGCTCCAATCGATCGAGGGATCGAAGAAAACAAATACGGATAAGTTGGGGGGAACGAAAGAACTATAGCACGAAGGCTGGTTGTCACTCCCGTGGGAGAAACGGCTGGAAGTCACTCGCGCAAGGATTCCCAGCCAGCTTTCGCGGGCGACATAATAGAGAGTGATATAATGCTTGCCATGCAAAGCGAGTTAACCGAACAGGCGAAGAAGCTCAGCATTTCTGACCGAATCCTTTTGGTAGAAGAAATTTGGGATACCATCGCCGAAGAGAATCAGGCCTTTGAGTTAACAGATGCTCAGAAGCTAGAGCTCGATCGACGGTTGGAGTCGGCCAAAAGTAATCCCGGGCAAGGCCGCACATGGGACGAAATCAAAGCTGAATTCATGAAGTCGCGCTAACCGCAGATGATCATTCGGTTCACTCCCGACGCGGACACTGAACTCGCCGAGGCCCGTCAATGGTACGCCCACCAGCGCCAAGATCTGGACCTGGAATTCATGGAATCTATCGACGACGCTCTGTTGCGAGTTGTTCGCAATCCACACTTGTATCCCATTGTCTATCGAAATCTCAGACGCGCGGTCGTTCGCCGTTTTCCGTTCGCTGTCTTTTATGAAGTTACAGCGAGTGAGATTCAAGTAGCAGCTGTCTTCCATTCGCGTCGCGATCCTGAGATTTGGAAGTCGCGAGTGGGAGCAGATATTTGATTCGTCGCATCCGCTGTAAGTGCGCGTTTTTCAGAACCACGTCCTCTCCCTTTGGGAGAGGTTGGGTGAGGGTGCGAAGCTTAGCCCGCCAACCCCTAGCGGATTCCGGAAGATCCTGCCCCGGCCCAGCGCTGAAGCCATCGATTGAGATCGAGAAACTGTGGACGCGAAGTTTGGACATAAGTTCCTTTCTGATCAGCAGTCAGAACCCGGAGCGATAGCGACCGCCCGGGCGCAGCTGCTAAACGTAAACGCAGTTGGTCGGCCCTACGGTGCGGATAGCAGCAAGTCCCTAAGCCCCAGGTGACCACTGTACTCGGCCCAGCCGGCTGCGGTTGATCCAACCTTTGTATCCTTCACATCACGGTCCGCACCCTGTTGCAAGAGGAATTCCACCATCGCTCGTTGTCCATTGAGCGCTGCGTAATGTAACCCCGTACCGGCGTAATCAAATCCTCCAGGAACGACGTTAATCTCTGCCCCGTGTTGCAAGAGCAGCCGCGCCGCTTCGATGTGACCGTGCATGCAAGCGTAGACAAATGCGTTATTGATGATGCCCTGGCGGTCCTGCAACCACTCGTGAACCCGGTCTGCAAGTTTCTGTCTGCCCGCTTGATCGAAGTTCGAACCCGCGATAGTTTCCAGTCCACCCCAAGGCCAGTTGATTTTGCCGGCCTCAGGTTTCAGACTTCCGTTGGAATTGAAATATGCTTCGATCAAATCTGTGCGGCCTAGTCCGGTGGCGATCCGCAGGTTTTGCACCGCGGCTCCACGTTGAAGCAACAAAGCAATCACATCCCGGCTGTTCCAGTAGAGAGCCTCCTCCAATGGCGACCAACCACCGGTGCCGTCAATCGCCGCACCGTGATCGAGCAATAACTCAGCGACCGCGTCATTGTCGATACTGGCTGCCGCAACAAGTGGTTCGTTGAGTTCGGCGCCGGCTTCGATTAAGACTCGCGCCATCTCCACATTGTTGGGCTTGTCCTTGGCGTCCCCGGACCCTCCAACGCCACGCACTGGAGCAGAGTGGGATGGCTGCTCGAGGATCGCGAAGTCGCCAGCGTTGGATCTTGACTGACAAGCGCTTTAAATTTTTCGAGATCTTCCGAGCGAATAGCCGCGATTGCGGGATGAAATTTTGCATCCATAAGAATTGAATTATTATCTCATTGAATCCTTTCTAATCAGCTCCGCAGAGTGCGAAACATTGATAACCTGCCTGAGAATCATAGAAGCAGGCAGTTCACACTCTTAGCTGCATCATATAGACTGTAGGCGCTAAATAAATTGTATGTCATTCAAGAGCAAAACAGCTGCGTTCTCCGGTCTCGATGCCTTGCGCAACCTGGTTTCAGATTCCATGGCCATAGACATGGGGTCTGGGGCAACCATCATCGTAGTGCGCGGGCGCGGAGTGGTTGTGGACGAGCCATCGTTGGTTGCGGTTAGTATCAGCACCGGCGAAGTGATAGCGATTGGGCTGGAGGCGCAACAGATGTACGGCAGAGAGGCCCGCGATGTTACGGTGATTGCTCCATTGCTGGATGGCGTGGTCGCGGACTTTGAAAGAACCAGGTTAATGCTGGCGCATTTTGTGCGCAAGGCTCGCAGCAGTATTTCCCATTTCAGCCGGCGCGCCATCATGAGTGTGCTCTCGGGTATCACTCAGGTGGAGCAGAGAGCGTTGCTCAATGCTGCCGAACAAGCCGGTATTGGCCGCGTGTGCATGATAGAAAATGGCTTAGCCGCGGCCCTCGGCGCAGGTATCAAGATCGACGACACGCGCGCCTCCGCGGTCGTTGACATTGGTGAGTCGACCACCAGCGTGGCCGTGGTCGCGAACGGCGCGATGGTCCAGGCGCGGACCGAGCGAATCGGAAGCTGGGACATTAACGCGGCAATCATTGATCATGTGCGCCGGCACCGCGGACTCGTTATTGGCGAGCAAACAGCGGAGCGTCTTAAGCTTGAGTTGGCTTCAGCAACTTTGCCGGAAGACCTGGCGCAACAAGTCACGATCAAGGGCCGCGATATTTTAAGTAGCAGCCCCGGGGCTCTCGAAATCACAGCCGGCGAAGTGTATCCAGTGGCTCATGAAGTGGTGCGCAAGATAGTTGAAATCATCTCTACAACGCTGGCTGAGCTTCCGGCTGAAGTAGCCGCCGATATATATGATCGCGGGATCATTCTTACAGGTGACGGAGTCCGACTCAGCGGGTTGGACACTTATGCGCGGGACCAGACTGGGCTGCCAGTCCGGATTGCGGATGAACCCAGGTATGCAATTGTGCGTGGTCTTGAACAGATGTTCGCTGAACCGCTTTGGCTTCGCCGCGTGATGCGGTGCGGGCCTAACCAGCTTTTTGATTTCGAGCGAGATGCCTCTGCGCTTGAAACTTAAGTTACCAATGTTGAAAGGATTGTCCACGTCCGAAGGACGTTTTTTCCCCTTCTCCCCTTTCCCCATAACCATCGATTGAGATAAAGAAACTGTGGACGCGAGTTTCGACCCCGGCTTCGTCAAACAACGAATTCGTGATGTTTAGTGTAATTTCGTGGATCGTATTATTGTCGCGGCCAAGGCTACGATCCACGAATCCACGCGAAACCGAAGAAAGCATTTTCCCCATAGGCTCCAATAACGGGCGAAAGAGTTAGACTGCTCGTGGCATTTCACGCCTTCAGCGTGATATCGCTACAATCTCCGGCATCCTTGAATGCGGGACTCCGGAGTAGGCTTGGAAAACGTCCAGACCGTAATCTAAGACGACCGAATGATTGACATCAGTATCAGCGAAGCGGCTGAGTTGCTGCGCCAGAAAAAAATCTCACCGGTGGATCTCGCCACCGCCTGCCTGGATCGCATCGAGCGTCTTAATCCCGTGCTCAACGCTTTCATCACCGTCACCCGAGAGGGTGCGTTGGCCCAGGCGCGCGTGGCCGAAGCCGAGATTCAGCGCGGCCAGTGGCGCGGACCACTGCACGGCATTCCGATCGGTTTGAAGGACCTGATCGACACGGCCGGGGTTCGCACTACTTGCGGAAGCGCTCTATTTGCGGACCGGGTTCCAACTGAGGATGCGGATGTGGTGCAACGGCTGAAGCGCGCCGGCGCAGTGCTGATTGGCAAACAGAACCTGCAGGAGTTTGCTTACGGAGGGACCTCGGCTTCAAGCCACTTTGGCGCGGTGCACAATCCCTGGAACCCCAAACATATCGCCGGAGGTTCTTCGGGTGGATCTGCCGCCGCAGTGGCCGCAGGGATGTGCTTCGGGGCGATCGGCTCTGACACCGGTGGCTCGATTCGCGAGCCGGCAGCTTTTTGCGGCATCGTAGGCCTCAAGCCAACCTACGGGCGCGTGAGTACGCGCGGCGTGTTTCCTCTTTCATGGTCGCTGGATCACGTCGGACCGATCTGTCGTAATGTCAGGGACACCGCCCTCATGCTGGAAGCGATTGCCGGCTACGATGCTTTGGATCCTACCTGCGTTGATTGGCCCACGGAACAGTATGCACAATATGCACAGCACGCGAACGCTTTGAGCAGCAAGACTGACTTCCGCATCGGCGTGCGAATTGGCGTAGCGCGTCAGCCTTTCTTTGAAGACCTCGACACGGACATTGAGCTGGCAATGAATGAAGCCTTTGAAGTCATTCGCAGAATGTCCCAAGCGTCGTCGGAAGTCATAGAAGTCGATCTTCCTTCAGTGCCAACTGCTGTGCAGGCGCCCGAAGTTTATGCCGTCCACAAAAACTACTATGCCAACTCACCAGGGTTGTATCGCCCATGGATGCGAGAACGACTGGCCCAGGCAGCGACCGCAGACACAGCTGCGTACGTTGCGGATCGTTTCGCTCTTGAACGCGTGCGACGGACGGTCAACGAAGTGTTTGCTGAAGCCGATTTGTTGATAACACCGGCCACTCCGGTACCCCCGATCACGATCGAAGAAGCCTCGAATATGTCGCCAGCCCCGGCAGGCGAGGTGTGGCTGCGCAATACTCGGCCCTTCAATGCTTACGGACTGCCCACGATCTCTATTCCGTGTGGTTTCACGAAGGCCGGACTACCAATCGGTTTGCAAATCGCTGGACCACGCTTTGGCGAGGGAAGAGTGTTGGCCTTTGCTCACGCTTTTGAGCAGAGTACAGAATGGCATAAACGCGCTCCGACGTTACCTCGAAATCGGGGTGACGCCTGCGATTCTGCGAGTCCGTGAAACGCATGGTCGAGCCGGTAGCCAATGCTTCTCGCGAGAGAAATCAGGCCCGAAGGGCCGTCATGCAATAGCCGCGACCGTCAGGTCGTGGTTACGGTCTGTTTGAGATTACTCGCGAGGTCCGAAGGACCGGCATGAAGAAACGGAGACTGGGTCAGTTTTACGGTTTGCGATTCTCTGGCACTCGCCACCGTTGTATTGTTGAATGATCTCGGGGCCAGCGCTTTAGAATCGCAAAAACGCAAGCCTGACCCCGGTTTTGGTCTTTCTCAATTTGCTTGGTGCGGCGAAGGGTGCTTTGATTCGCGCCGCCGCGTCAACTCAACCGTTAGACGGCCGGAAACCAAGTGGATGGACGACTGGTTCAGCTTAATTAATGCAGGCTGCGCGCTCTCGGCGCGTGCTGTTCACGACCTGCGGGAGGTGGGCTTCGCCGTCATTCCTGGCCCGTTGGCGTCCGACCGTTTGGCGCAATTGTCCGAGGCCTACGATTCGGCCGTGGCCGGCGCGACCGCAGAGGAGTTGGCGATAGGTAGTTCGACCATCCGCATCAATGACTTCGTCAATCGCGGCCCGGAGTTCGATTGGCTGTACGTGTACGAACCTGTCCTCGAAGCCTGTTGTAGAATCATCGATCAACCTTTCAAACTCAGTACGATGCATGCGCGCACGGTGCGACCCTACACACAGGCACAAACCCTTCACGTGGATATCAAGCGCGAAGCGTCTGACTGGCCGCTGGTGGGGTTCATCCTAATGGTGGATGAGTTTCGCGCTGACAACGGGGCCACGCGGTTTGTGCCGCGTTCACAGGAGTGGCCCAGAATGCCGCCGGACTTCCCGCAAGATACTTCTGCGGACTACGAGGGCCACGCATTGGCATGTGGTCCGGTGGGTTCAGTCATTGTTTACAACGGGTCGGTCTGGCACGGACACGCGGCAAACCGGAGCGGCGAGCCTCGGCGTTCAATCCAGGGCGCGTATATCCGCCGTGATGCCGAACCGGCTGTCAACCAGGCTGAGCGCATAAGTCCGGAGACTCTCGGTCGAATTGGTCACAAGGCGAAGTACGTGCTGGCCGTCTAACACGTCGTGCAGGTGAGCGCGAGATAAAGTTTTTCTCAACTGGCTTGGTCCGGCGAGGCTTGCGTGCCATCGCCCGCGCCACGTGAACTCAGTCGTTGGCCGGCAAATGGCGGAAGGGCATGCATATGACACGACCAGAGATTTCAGGCATCTCACCCTTCTTCATCGTGCACGACGCAGCGGCAGCACTCTCGTTTTATCGCGACCAGCTTGGATTTGAGATCACCTTTCAGGAGCCCGCTGACGATCCATTCTTTGGCATCGTGTGCAGGGGGGGCGCGATGATCATGCTCAAGGGCGTCGGTGTAGATCCACTCCCTAACTACAAACGAGAGCCCGCGGCACGTTGGGACGCTTACCTTTATGTTCCTGATCCTGATGCGCTGGCGGCCGAATTTGCGTCGCGCAATGTCGAGTTTTCGGAACCACTCAAAGACACTCGTGACGGGTTGCGCGGGTTCGAGCTCAAGGACTGCGATGGCTACGTCTTGTTTTTCGGTCGTCCTCGGTCATGAGTGCCGGTCGAACGCGGGTTTTGGTTTTCCGTTTTTCAAAACCTGGAATCGCAAGAATCGCATCAGGCCTGACGGTCGGTTACCGATTACGTCAGCCGTTCTTCGATGATGCCAGCGCGTAGATCCCTTGCCTGAGGCGGATCGAATATCCTTCATCTACCAGTTGATGGTTTCCGGAACCCGCTTCAACGCGGCTCAAACCCGAAGCGCGCGCGGTCTCGCCGAGTAACGACATCCCGGCGCCCGCCAGATATGCCCGAGCGATCTCTCGCAGTGCCGTCTTGCGCCTGGTGGCCACGCCTGACGCCCCTGATACATCGCCACGTTTTCTCAACTCTTCCGGGAAACGGTCTTCGGCGGGGATC
>Ga0137401_10001458_pt1 | contig 10316 bp, 10 predicted proteins | sample CZOMad1_1_16fung_FD_108286 | JGI IMG/M metagenome (GOLD analysis project Ga0137401, IMG submission 108286) | Vadose zone soil fungal communities from Angelo Coast Range Reserve, California, USA - CZOMad1_1_16fungal (Illumina Assembly) | ecosystem: Environmental > Terrestrial > Soil > Vadose...
ATGCGCGAGGTCATTCCCGAGATGGCAATCGCGGTCGGATTAGCCTTGAGAGGAGTGGACGCGCGGTGATCAAAGTAAACCTTCTTGAATCGGTAACAGATCGTACGACGGGCGTAGCTTTCGTCGAGGATAAAGTCTCAAGCACCCGCACCCAGACATTCTTGTTGGTGTTGACGGTGGTTGCATTGCTGGTGCTGGGAATCGGTTATGACTATGTGAGCGCAAACGCTCAACACCAGGCGGCCACCAAAGAGCTCGAAAAGCAACGTCGCATCAACGACCAGATGAATTCGGTCAAGCGCGAGCAGGCGGACCTGGAAAAGAAGATCGGGGACATCAATTTCCGCATCGATGCCATTCAGAAATTGCGCGGCTCCCAACAGGGACCGGGCGAAGTGCTGGCTGAGATCAAAGCACGGTTCGATAGCGTGCCCGGGCTCTACTTGAAGAGTGTCGAGCAGAAAGACTCAGACATCACAATCAAGGGTGAATCACCCAGCGAAGCTGCGGTAACGCGGTTCGGACAGAGCATGGAGTTTTCTTCCGGCTTGTTTACGAACCTGAATATCGAAACTCAGCGGGAAGTGCCGCAGGCAAGCAAGACATCAGGCGCCCCCGCACAGGCTGCCAGTCCACTTCAATCGCTGCTGGCCCAACCAGAGGTTGTGTCCTTCACTATTAAGTGCGCCTACGCTGCTGCAAAGCCCCCGGATATGTCGAAGGGATCAGCATCTGCTCCCAACACCACCAACCACGTCGCCGCTCGCAACTGAGCGCTAGCTTTCGGAAAACATCATGAAGATTGGAAACATTAACAACCTTCCCTGGTACGCGCGCCTGGGCATCTTCGGCGGCCTGGCCGTTTTGGCCTATGCCATGTTCTGGTATTTCGTCACCAGCGGCACACGCAAAGATACTAAGGGGTTGCAGGACCAGATCGCTTTGCTGCAAAAGGCAAACGCGGAAATGCAGATTGCTTCACAGCGATTGAATGAATTCCGCACCACCTACAAGAATAAGCAGGAAGAGTTGGAAGAATTAAAGGCCCTCTTGCCTGAACAGCGCGAGTTGACCAACGTGCTGCAAGGTATTCAAGACCGCGCGCGCACGACTGGTCTGTCGCTGCGACACTTCACGCCGAAGGATGACGTGCAGCAGGACTTCTATAGCGGTAAGAAGATCGATGTGGCAGTGCAAAGTTCGTTTGCGTCTCTGCGCGCCTTCTTCGATCAGATGGCCCACTATCAACGAATCGTGTCGATCACTAATTTTGAAATCAAGCAGTTGGACAATCAGGCGCCAAGCAAGACCGTGGAAGCGCGGTTCGACCTGACCGCTTACTATGTTTCGTCTGAGAAGCTCCAACAGAAAGCCGCCGCGCAACCGGCAGCTAACGCGCCGGCCCAGACTCCGGCAGCGAACCCGGCCGCGGCAACCCAGCAGGTCGTGACTCCAGCGCCTCGAAACTAATGCCCTCGCCTCTACCAGGAAGATGACGATGAATTATCAAAAACTATTTCGTTCCGTGTTGATGTCCACGACGCTCGTTTGCGCAATGATTTGCCTTTGCTTAACTGTTGCGGCGCAGGACCAGGCTCAGGACAAAACGGACAAAAAGACTTCTGCCGCCACTGACCAGGTCTCTGAGAAATCATCCAAGGGCCGCGATCCTTTTAAGAAGTACCAGCCGGTCATCAAGGCTCCCAAGGGTGTCGCCGCCAAACTGGAGCCACCATCAATTCAAGTGCGCATCGAGCGTTATCGAGCGCAAAAAGCCGCCGCTGCCAGCGCGCACATCGCCGCACCGAAGCCGACCACAGCTCTGCTGTTGAACGAAGTGCAGGTTACCGGAATCTTTCACACGCCGCGTGGCTGGTCTGCGATGGTAGAAGCCTCGCCGCTCACTCCCAAACTCTCATACGTCATTTATCCTGGCGAAAACTTTTTCGACGGCCAACTAGTGGCGATCGAAGAAGGTCGCTTGATATTTCGTCGTGACATCGTCTGGACCGACGGCCGCCGTGACAAGTCGGTCGAGATCAAGCCACTGCGTGCGCCCAGCCCGGTCGAAGCAATGACCGCGGCGAAGACGGCTCCTGCCGAAGTGCCAACAACGGAAGTCGCGAAGCCGACTCCGGCAAAGCAATAACAAGATTCTTTCGGCTCGCCATTCATGCTGCTTATCGCATCATGAGAGCCATCCGCGTGAACGAGCCCCGGCTTCGTTCAATTTTGACAACAAGCTGAACTGCCGCGTAGTGCGGCGCGCGCTTTGAATGTTGGTTGCCTGGCATTTGGAGTGAGCGTGCGGCGGCGTTCAGCAAGCAATCCCTGAGGAGTGAATAATGCCTAAGCATTTCAAAAACGTCGCCATCAAAGCATTCGCGCTCGCGTGCGCCGGCGGTTTGTCTCTTAACGGTTTCGCGTTGGCGGTCGGCGCCTCAGCGAATAAAACCGCCAGGTCTTCGCGGACGTCCGCCGTTGTGCTGGCGGCCCACCCGGATCCTTCGCCCACGCCGGCAAAGGCGGGAGTCTCTCCGGCGAGAGACAATATGTCGACGCAGTCGAATCAGGGACGGCAGTATGGCCAGGCTGGCTTTGTCGGCGAACCGATTAATCTGAATGTCGTCAACGCTGACATCCGCGACATCCTTAACTACATCACCGAGCAGTACGGCATCAACTTTGTGATCGACAATTCGGTCCAGGCTGTTCCCGTGACGGTGAATGTTCAGGACGTGCCGTGGAATTACGCATTGGATGCGGTCCTTCGCGCCAACCGGTTGGGCGTCGATGTTAGCGGTAACATTCTGCGCGTGGCGACGAGCGAAACACTCGCTAAGGAATCTGAGACCCAACGCATTATCAAGGATTCGCAGTTGAGCAATTCGCCTCTCATCACGGAACTGGTGCGACTCAATTACGTCCGCGCATCCGGGACTTTGGCCACGGCAGCCGGTTCGACCGGTGGCTTTGCTGGCGGCGCCACGAACTTGAGCTTTAGTGGAGGCGCCGGCGGCGATGCGACTGGTGGCGGCGGTGATCAGGGAATTCTTCCGATCATCAAGCGTCGTCTATCGCGTCTCGGATCAGTCGAAGTCGCGGGTCAGGCCAACTCGTTGATCATCACGGACGTTAGGGAGAACGTCGAAGCGATTCGTCAATTAATTACCATCCTCGATCAACCTGAACCGCAGGTCGAGATCGAAACTCGGATCGTGATCGCGCAGCACAACTTTAGTCGCGATCTCGGTGCGCAGCTTTCACTGGGCGTGGCCAATTTGAATCGCGGCGGTGTGGCGAATATTTCGACCCTGCCGGCGAGCGGCTCTAGCGGTGGTTCAGGCGGTTCGGGTGGTAGTTCGGGATCGACTCTGTCTACGGGTCCGAATCCATTCAGCGTATTTGGTGGTCTCGCCAATACGGCGATGCCGCTCAACGACCTGCGCGCTGCGGCAGCCAGCACAGTCATAGGGCTAACGACTGGATTAATCGGCAGCGCTCAGATTAGTGCTTTGATCAGCGCCGCGGAAAATCGTGGCGAAGTGAAGACTGTCGCGACTCCGCGCGTGACTGCCATGAACAATCGCCCCGCGCAGATTGAAAGTGGATCGCAGATTCCCGTGCAAACAACTCAAGCAGCCGGTGGCACTGCGGTAGTCACGACTACCTTCGTGTCCGTTCCGCTGCGTCTTTCAATCACTCCGCAGATTACCGATGCGGGCACTGTCGTGCTTCGCGTAACTATTGAAAACAATACCGTCAATACTGGTATCGCGGTCGGTGGAGTTCCCGGCATCGATACCCAGCGCATGCAGTCCGAAGTGCTGGTGCCCGATGGAGGCACGACAGTGATGGGCGGAGTTCTTGCGGATACTGAAGCAACGCAAAGACAGCGCACGCCTGGTGTCGCCAGCCTTCCGATCCTGGGCAACCTGTTCAAGCGTAAGCTGGTGACGAAGAATTCGACTGAGATTCTTTTCTTCATCACGCCGCACATCTATCGGCCTGACTACTATGGTCACCCGATTGCGAACGCACCGTCTTCCGGTCCACGCGTGCAAAGCGTGCCGCAGCCGGTGCCGTTGGGAAATCCGCAATCGAACTCGTCAGCACCGTCTGAGTTTCAGCAACAGGACAAGCCGCAAATCATGCCGCCGACGCCGAACGTTCTTGGGGCTCCGGCAAATCCCGCGGGCAGTAGCAACGGAACGGCACGACCTGATGCAGTCAGCGGTAAACGGCCATAGCCTTAGTCGAGTCACTTAGTCGTTCTCCTGCACGATACTCCGGTGGTCCGAAGCGAAAGCCTCGACCACCGGATTTGTTTCGAACAGGGATGGCGTCACGCGCCCGGTGAAAACCGCGCCAGGAAAAATCATGATGAAGCAACCCAGCCAATGGTCAACCAGTGCCACTCGCCTCAGAATCCTGAAGTGTGCCGCGATTGTTCTCTGTTACCTGCTGAGCACATCTCTCGTTGTCGCTCAGAAGGTCGGTAGAGATAAAGCGTGGCAGGAATTGGTTTCGACAGAAGGGCGTTTTCGCGTGCTGATGCCCGACACTCCAGAAGATCGATTTGTGCCTGTGATCGGCCAGATTGTGAACACCGAGATGCATGCTTATTTTGTGCGAACTGCGGTCGCCACTTACGTCGTGGCCTACGCTGACTTCCCGATTGTGAAAGATCCGCGTTTGCTGAAAAAGGCTTTCGACAATGGGCGTGACCGACTTTTGGCCAGCGGAAAATTCCGTCTGGTAAGCGAAAGGGACATAACCTCGGGAAACATTCCCGGACGCGAAATCGTCTACGACGATGGTGCGCACGTGGGGACGGACCGAATCTATTTTGTTAACGGCCGCGCTTACCAGGTAATCTTTCTGCGTCCGCAGCTAGGCGGAATGCCAGACGAGATGATGAAGTTCTATGACGGTCTTTCATCAAAGTTCTTCGATTCATTCAAGACCGATGACACGTCGGCCCGGCGGTAAGAGTTGCGTGGTTATCCGAACTGAAAGGATTGTATATACTGACAGAAGGCGATGTTCAAAGAAGCTCTGCAAACGATCGTGGAAAAGACTGATGGCAGCCTCGGCGCGCTGATCATGGGTGCTGACGGTTTATCAGTCGAAAAGTTTTTCAATGAAGAAGGCTATGCTGCGAACCTCGATGTTGCCGCCGCAGAGTTCACTTCGCTGGTCCGCAGTGCAGCGCGCTCGGGAAGTGATTTGGCGCTCGGAGATTTGCGGGAGCTGGTGGTCGCGCTCGCCAGTGTCACCTTCATCATGCGACTCTTCAACAAAGATTACTTCGTCGTGCTGGCGATGAAGCCGGAAGGCAATCTGGGCCGGGCACGATACGAATTACGAAAAGCAGAATTGATGTTGGCGCACGAGTTCACTACTAAATAGCCGCACAAATCGTTGACGAGTTTAATTGGCGGCTCTTGATTTCAAGGGCCGCTTTTTCTGTTTTTGGAGCCCGGCGGAATCGGGGCGTTAGCCCGACCGTCAGGGAGGGCTCCAAAATGCGCGATATAATGAGGCCTCCCTAACGGTCGGGCTAGTGCCCCGAACCAGCGCCACAGATTCATCCCACAACTGCTTACGCTCGGGCTAGTGCCGGCGATTGAATTCGATCTAAACTACGCGCCGCTTATGCAAACCCTTGAATGCCCAAAATGCGGCGCGCCAGTCACCTACGATCCGAACGTCGCCGCGTCTACTCATTGCCCTTACTGTCAGAGCCAACTCGCCGTCCCCGTTGAAATGCGTGGCGAACCGGCGCGCGCAATTCCGCGAATCGATATCAATATCGGGCCACAGGTGGCGGCGACCGCTTCCAAGGCGCTCTGGTTTGTCGCGCTGATTCCGGTCGTGATCGTAATGATCGTTCTCGCCGGGGTCTTCGGCGCGATTAGCCAGATAAGAAGGGCCTTAGTGCCGCTCTCGAATCCGATCACCACGCGAGACAGACCAGCGGGCTCGCGCACCAGCGATCCGGCGAACGCGTTTGCGAGCGTCACCCTTAAGTTCGGCAGCGAAGGTATTGGCCCGGGGATGATGACCGACGCGCGCAGTATCGCGACTGATGGTCAGGGCAACATTTATGTTGGCGAGTACAGCGGCGGCCGCGTTCAGGTGTTCGATTCGTCGGGACAATTCATCACGCAATGGACCGCCGATCCAAAGATGCCGCTGCGCGGACTCGCAGTAGACCGACGGGGTTCGGTCTATATCGCACAGCGCGGAATCATCACCCGCTACGACGGGCAGACGGGAAAGTCGCTCGGCACTGTCGCCTACAGCGAGGGAAATGGATTCGATGATGTAATAGCCACGCCTGAGGGCGGACTTGTCGGTGCGTGGTACAGCGGCCGCGATGATATTGTCCGCTTCGACGCGGGCGGAAAAGTGACGCAGATAATTCGCGCCGCGATTAGCACGCCCGCCGATCGTTCCGAGTTGGACACGCGTGTCGCCGTTGACGGCCGCGGAAACATTTACGCATTGGGAAGTTTCACCAACGGCGTTTTCAAATATAGTCGCGACGGAAAATTCATAAATCGCTTTGGTGGCCCGGGCCGTCAAGCGGGACAGCTAAGCGCAGTGAACGCGATTGCGGTGGACGGTAAGGGCCGAGTCTTCGTGAGCGACACTAAGGGTGTTCAGGTGTTCGATGCAGACGGCCGTTACCTCACCGTCTTCGATCCCGGCGGCGTCGCTTCAGGAATGGTCTTCAATGATAAGAATGAGATGCTGATTGTGTCACGCAGTAAGGTTATAAAGTTTGCGTTGAAAGAGTGAAGTCAAGAGCAAGACGATCCGATTGCCGGGAGCGCGGACAATTTGCCTTCGCGCTACTGAGATCGATTAAGGAGAAAGGCCCCGAACGCGCAGCCCACAACCAACGTGCTCCTGGTATCGCATTATTCCTGCACCTCCCTCGCTAAATCATTTGCAAAGAGAGTTGCGAAATGCTGCCGAATCGTGCGGTGGACATTCTGGCATCGTGATTGCCATTGAGGGCCCGGGTCTTCAACAGAGAGGCGTTATTAGGCAAGTAATTTTTTCTGTCGCCCGCTCCGCGGGCTTGAACATCTTGAGAGCACTTGATCCCCAGGCTTACGCCCGGGGCTACACTCTGCCGCCATCGCCGGGGTCCCCAGCACGGCAGCCGTGCTGGGGTGGCTGAGATGGCTTGTTGAGTAGCTTAGGCCTGGCAAGAATTAATTCATCCGGAAACCGACCGCAATACTGTTCGTTTCAATTCTTCGGAAATAAAAATCATGCAAATGGAACTCACGATTGATACTGAAACCAGCGTCGCAACCAACCTGGGAAGCAATGCCGAAAAGACAACTCAGGCTTTTAAGGACGCTCAGCGAGAGCAGACAAGTATTTTGGCTCCACTCGAGCGGGCCGCGCTTTATGGATTCGCGCGGCGCATGCCGGCGTGGGTAAATTCCGATCACCTCTCGGTCCTGGGGCTCATCGGGATGATTGGCGCCGGAGCGTTCTACGCTCTTAGCAAGCACAATCCGCTGATGCTGCACCTGGTTAATGTCTTCATATTTCTTAACTGGTTTGGCGACAGTCTGGATGGAACTCTGGCGCGATATCGAGATCGACAGCGCCCGCGTTACGGATTTTATCTGGACCACATCATCGATACCTATGGCGCGTTGTTCCTGCTTTTCGGCCTCGCTCTCTCCGGTTACATGAGCCAGCGCGTGGCCGGCGGATTATTGATCGCCTATTTCATGCTGGCCATCAATTCTTATCTGGCAGCCTATTCGCTCAGGCTCTTCAAGATCTCACAGTGGAAAATGGGCCCCACGGAAATGCGTCTGCTGCTGATGATTGGCAATGTCTTTCTTATTTATCACCCACGCACTTACCACCAACGCTATTTGCTCTACGACTTCGGCGGAGTAATCGCCATCACTGGGATGGCATTTATTCTGGTGGTCCTGACCATCCAGCACACGCATGCTCTCTACAAGTTAGAGCGCCTGCCTAAACAATAGCGTTCGATGATTCACTTCATCAGGTTCAATGTGGTTGGCATCCTCGGTTTTGCTTTACAAACCGGCGCGCTTCTTGTTTTGACACATGGCGCACATCCCTTGGGTTACCTGGTGGCGACTGCCGCAGCTGTTGAGTTGGCAGTACTAAATAATTTTGTTTGGCATCAACGTTGGACCTGGAAGGACCGGCCGCCGGCAACCAGGGGCGAGACACTGCGGCGCCTGGTGAAGTTCAATATTACGAATGGCGCTGTTTCGCTGGTGGGTAATGTGATCTTCATGAGCATTCTGGTGGGGCGACTTCGCCTGCAGATAGCGATTGCGTATGTAATGAGCGTGACTGCTTGCGCAATATGCAATTTTTTCCTCGCCGATCGATTCGCATTTCAAGTGGAATCAGCGAGCGCCGAAGGGTGGCCTTAGACTCCCCGATCACCCGGCTGAAGCCGGGTGTAAATGAGAGCTTCAGCGTCATCCCGTTCCCGGCGGCATCTTCACACCCGGCATCAATTTCAGAATGATTCGCTGTCGCCGCGCGACGCGCTTGGGATCTATTTGCGGATTGAAGACGGTGCGCGGATTGGGAATCATGGCCGAAAGAAAAGCGGCTTCGCGCGCATTCAGAGAGGCTGCCGGTTTGTGAAAGTAATACTGCGACGCGGCTTCGGCTCCGTAGATTCCATCGCCCCATTCAATCACATTCAAATAAAGTTCGAGGATGCGACGCTTGGTCAGGTTGCGCTCCATGAAGTAGGTGATGATTGCTTCCTGACCCTTGCGCATAAACGAGCGCTCACTCGAAAGATAGAGATTCTTCGCGAGCTGCTGCGAGATGGTCGACGCGCCACGCTTGAAATCCGGCATGTTCGGCAGCCATGAATCATTCTCGCCTTCCTGCTTCGCTTCCTTGTCGGCTTCCTTCTGGGCCTGGTCCCACGCCCGCTGAATCGCCTCGTAGTCGAAACCATGATGCGTCGCAAAGTTTGTGTCTTCACCGGCCAGGGCCGCGCGCTGCAGCTGCGGCGAAATCTTTTCAAGCGGCACCCAGATTTGCACTCGCTTTGGCGGCGCGCCGTTGCGTTCAGCCTCACGAATCCGCGTCTCAATCATGGAAGTCGTCGCTGGATTCTCGTTCTGCAGCGTCCCGACGTGCGGCAAGGTGGCCGCTTCGAAAATCAGACCGCCCAGCAGAATGCCGCTGAAGGCGTAGACGATGTATCGAATAACGCGGAACATGAAAGATAGGTTAAGGGGAAAATGGCGAGGGGTAAAGCGGAGCAGACCAAGTCACGAAAGTTCTTATCAATTGTTGAAACGGTAATCAATGGTTGGCTCACTTACTACGTCAGAACGAGAAGAGCGCGCGGAGCGCGCGACGGCATAAAGCCCGGGGCGTAAGCCCCGGGATCGAGTGCACAAGGATGGCCTAGCCCGCGGAGCGGGCGACAGATCTCATAATTGGCGGTTTTCGCAAAATGGTTCATCTTCGACATCACGAAATTGAACATATGAATGGTTCCGTTAAGGGCTGCCGCCCGCTCCGCAGGCTGGAGCCATCTTTCGATTTGGATCCTGGGGCTAACGCCCCAGGCTTTATGCTGGATGCCCGCTCCGCGGAGCTGGTGAGCCAACTATATGATTGCCGTTGAAGCGGTTTGCCTCTAACAATCTCAACTGTTGGCGCCTCGCTTAAGCGAGGTTCGAATGAGAGTTATGTCCAGGTTTCCTGTTGCCACTGAAATATCACCGCTTTTCGTCGTTTTATTAATCTCTGAAACGCTGAGCCGCGAGGTCGATGATGATGATGATGAGACGAACCACGGCGTCTTTGGTAATTGTTTTGTTCCTGTTCCTTGGCGTGAAAGCGCTGAACGCGCAATCGCCTGACCCTGCGCGCAAGCCGCCCGTCCTGCGCACCGGCAGCACTTATTCACAAGCCGGCGATCAATCCAATTCTTCGAACAGACAGGCCGATCGGACCAGCAGCACGCGTGTTAGTCCGACGCTGGTCACGATTCCCGCGATCGTTATGGATCGCAACGGCCGCTACATCGCAAATCTTCGCAAAGAAGATTTTCATATTTACGAAGACGGCGTCGAACAGGATCTGGCGTACTTCGCTTCGGTCGAGAAGCCTTTTACCGTCGCGTTGATGTTGGACGTGAGCGGCTCAACGCAATATGAGATGGCGCAAATCCGCGGAGCCGCTGACACCTTCCTCAGTCGCTTGCGCTTGAACGATCGGATGATGGCGATTACCTTCGATGGCAAGATTAACTTACTGAC
>Ga0137401_10001459_pt1 | contig 10309 bp, 9 predicted proteins | sample CZOMad1_1_16fung_FD_108286 | JGI IMG/M metagenome (GOLD analysis project Ga0137401, IMG submission 108286) | Vadose zone soil fungal communities from Angelo Coast Range Reserve, California, USA - CZOMad1_1_16fungal (Illumina Assembly) | ecosystem: Environmental > Terrestrial > Soil > Vadose zone...
CTCCGCGATCTGAATGCCAATCTCCAAGATCTGGCTGTTGCTCAATGGCTTGCCGGTGATCATTTGCTTGAGCGAGTGACCTTCCAGATACTCCATTACGATGAAGGGATGGCCGTCGCTTTCGTCGATCTCGTGAATGGTGCAGATATTTGCGTGGTTGAGTGCGGACGCGGCGCGAGCTTCACGCTGAAATCGCTCCAACGATTGATGGTCGCGACCCATCTCCGGAGGCAGAAACTTGAGGGCCACATTTCTGCCCAGTTTTAGGTCGAGGGCACGATAAACGACTCCCATACCTCCGCCGCCTAGCCGGTCTTCGATGCGGTAATGGGAAACCGTTTTGCCAATCATGCGCAGCTAACCGGTCCGCAATGTTAGGACGCGCGTACCCGCAAGTCAACGCACTCCAGGGTGTATACGCCACGAGGGCAAAACGCTACACCCCCCGGCCCGGGGGCCCTGGGGGAACGATGGTGGGGCCGGGGCTCTGCCCAGGCACCGTGGTCGTATCTCTTCAGCCCATCGCCAAACCGATGCGGTCTCGTAAAATGTGAGGATGCTCGAAGAAGAATTCGAGCTCAACGAAGCAATCGCTGAGTTCATCAAGAGACCGGAAATATCCGAGGACGACCTAAAGCATTTCTTAACACACTGGGGCGCGCATCCGGATCACTACAAAGATTACTCGACGCGAGTCGTGAAGAACCTCTCCGTGTTGAATGTGAAGCTCCTAAATGAATTGGACCAGGACAAACGCTTCCATCTTCTCAAGGCGTTGTGCTTAACAGTTGAGACTGCGCTCAGCTTGAAAACATGGGAATACATGCTCGGACACGAAGACGGGGCGTGGTATTGGAATAACTATGGCCTTTTCTTTTCGTCTCTTCACGCGCTAATTCCCACGTTGAATGCACTCCAGAAACATGTTTCCGAGATTGAACCATCATTTACAGGGAGACTCATCTACTTGGAGGGGAAGTCTGAGCGTTATTTTCTTGAACGCTTACACTTGGCGACTCGCTTCGTTCATTTCGAGAATCACTACTTCGTTTACGGCGGCAAGGGGGCTCATAGGAATCTTGCGTATCATATCCAAGACAAGAATGCGAAAGGTGTTCGAGTAGATCTTGCGTATGACGGGGATTCAAATTTTAGCACTCAGATCATGAGGCTTCAGGAACAGGCAAAGATCCGTCGCGTGTTCAGATTTGAGCGAGACTTCGAAGCCGCTTTCCCGCCAGAAATACTAGCGTCAGCGATCACCGCATACCTGAAACAGTTCAAAGATGAATCTGCGGAGACCTCGATTAAGATGATGGCGAGCGGCTCCCTTTCACGGGTCTTCGAATACTCCAAGGAAGCCGCAGAAAGAGGCTACGCTCTCGTCCTCATCTGCTATCACAATCCGTATTTCTCATAGAACTTGTTCGAAAACAGCCCGATGGGATCGTACCTCTTTTTCGTGGCAAAGAAATCATCGGCCTCCGGGTAGGCGCGCAGCAATTGTGCTCTGGAATAGAACAGCTGGTAGGGCAAATAGTAAGTTCCGCCAGCGTGCGCGGCCGCGTCGATCAAGTCGGCCGTCGTCTTCTTCAGGATTTCGTTGTCCCGGTCATTGAATCCGACATTGAAATAGAGCACGAAGCCGAACATATCCTGCTTGGCATACGGAAGCGCCGTAACCGTGTCCTTGTGAACTGTGCGGATGGTGACATTGAGAAGATTCGCCTTGTTTCGTCGCACGACGTCGCGCAGGCTATCCACGAACTCGGGCATGCATTCGTACGGGATGAAGTATTCCTGCAGAATGTCAGTGTCCGGCAGGCGATTCTTGAGATACGCCATGTCGTCATACATTTCCTCGTTGCGCGAGACCAGGCAAGCCTCCCGCTGGTTCATGGCCTGGTTGCGCGTAACGCAGGTGTGAAGATGCGGCTCGGCGTATTTTTCGAGATTCCAGCGCAGCCATCGCCCCGTGCTGCCGGTTTTCGAAAAATTGATGATGAACCGGTCGAGCGTTTCGTACCGCCCGGGAGCGAGTTCCGGCAGCGAGCCATTGAATTGCGTCCTGGTGTAGACATGCACCGCTGTTTCACGGAGAAATGACTCCGGGGACACCGATAAGCGGCCGAACACCAGCCCGATCGCCGAGTTGTCCTCAACCTTGGTGCGGTAATACGCGGGGTATTCCGTGTAATTCATGTAAAGGGCGCGGCGCTCGTACATCTCGTTATCGACAATATCCAGGTCCACGTCGAGAATCACGCCGAACAAGCCGTATCCGCCCAGTGTGTGTCGGAACAACTCAGCATTCTCGGTTGGGCTGGCCTTTACGATTTGGCCGTCGCTCAACATGATTCGCATCCTGCGCACGGTGGGCGCGATTTGTCCGGGCATTGGATCGATGCCGTGGCCGTTGACGCTTAGCGATCCGCCGACGCTGAAAATGTTAATCGACTGCATCGACTTCACCGACAGGCCTTCCTTATCGAGCAAGCGCTGCAGTTGCCACCAGCGCGCTCCCGACTGGAGGTTGACCGTCTTGTGCTCCTTGTCGAGGCGGATGCGGTTGAAATCGCGCAAATCAAGCATCAGGCCGCCAGGCGTGAATGTCTGGCCACCCATGCTGTGCTGCTGGCCTGCGCAGGAAACCTTCAGGTTGTGTTCGCGGGCAAACTGCAGCGCGTTGCGAACGTCGTCCTCGCTGGTGATCTTCGCAACGCCATGAATGGCGGTCCTGTTCAGATGGCTGGCATCGTTGGTGAATCCTCCGACCTGCTTCAGAGTAACCAGCGGCGCCTTGGGTTCGGTGATCAGGACAGTGGGTTTGCCCGGATCGGTAACGTGAGGGAAAACGAAATCGCTTTCCTTGTCCCGGTCGGGCGCTGCGGCATACTCGAAGACTTTCTTGGCCGTGACCAGGAAAGTTGCGACCACGAGTACCACCGACAACCATATGGATCGCTTGCGTTGCACGCCGTCTCCTTGTAAATGGAATGTGAGCAGAACCGCACAAGGAACTTGCACGCCCTGCGGTTTTGACGAATATTAGCAGCCGGGTTCTGCGTGAAGAAACCATTCAGCACAATTCAGAAGTGTGCATTTGGGTTCGCCCTCCTGTTTCTTGGGGTGTACTCGCTCGACTATGTGCCCGGCATCATGGACCAGAACGGACTCATGCTTGGCCTGTTCCACATGAGCAAGCTGATTGATTTCGGCCACCTCGCGCTCGGCGCTCTGGCGTTGGTGGGAGCCTTGATCTCGCCCAAGGCAGCTCGCATTTACTTTTGGGTTCTCGGCATCTGGTACACGATTGACGTCGTGACTTACTTCTTCGAGCACCTGCACACCGTCAGCCTGACCAACAACGTCCTGGTCAATCTCCCGCATACTCTCATCTTCATCGCCGCGTACATGATTGCGATGAACATCGACAAGACCGCCGCGACGGCCCCTGCTTGAAACGCTGGATCTGGCGCGTTCTGCGCGTGGTGCTCGCAGCTCTCGGGTTGCTGCTGATCGTCATCGCCGCCGAGATCGCCATCGGGTGGCGATGCAACTTGCAAGGCAAGCTCCATCCGCCACTCCCGCCGCCGCCGGAGAGAAAAGTTGCCAGCTCCGGAATCAAAGAGTACGCGCGTCCCGAAGATGACACACTTCTGAGTTATCCCGAGTGGTACATCGTCTGGAGTTACCAGGAGAAGGCCGACTTCCAGCAGGCTCACTTGCCGAGCGGCTTCCCCTATCTCGGTGCTGTTCGCCAATTCTGGAGCGGCTACTGCTGCGTCTCTCGCCTGCTTCGCGGAAAGTATCCTTTCAACGGCGGCGAGCAAGTGATGCTGATGGTGATTGGGACAAGCTTTTCCGCGGAGTACATTCTGAAAGGCGCCTACGAGAACACGGTCGGTAAGCTGAGCGAGTGGACCAGCAGCGGCCAGCCCACGGAGGAAGATCGCTTCGCGTACAAAGTCGCGCGTGAGTACGCGGACTTCGTGCATGTCCGCCCGTTTTATGAGTTTCACTTTGCCCGGCAGGTGTCGGAGATGTGGAAAGAGACCAGTCTGCTTGGCGCGCACTGGCTGCGGAAATGGGAACGCAAACTATTCCTCACCGTTGACTACACCATCGAAGCACTCTATTGCTGGTTCATCGAAAAGATGACGCACCTGACCTACGGCTCCGAGCCCGACGTCACCTATGCGTGGCTGGATAGCGCCAGCGCTGCGGTGACCAGCCCGTTGCCCCACGTGAAGCTTCTTCGACAAGTCGGACCCGCAGCGTGGATTGCAGGCATTCCGCGTTACCAGGAGTTCACGGCGGTGGCCTCGGCGCTGGCCGCGCAAGGTGTCCAATTCGTCGACATCGCCGGAAACTCGCAAATCCTCCTCTCTCTGCTTGCGCCCCAGGACTGGCGCTATGCGGGCGACGACGCTCAACTCTTATTTTCAACTCCGATTTTGACCGATCCGAAGCGGCAGAGAATGGTTATGCGTTGCGACGTGCCGACGCTAGTGCGTGTTCTGAATGCGCTTGCGGGAAGTGGGGCGATGGTTGAACACGTTTATGACTACTGATCGCTGAGACATCGGGCCCCAACGCCCCTTACTGCGTTGGTATTCAAGGGTGCGCTTGGCCGCTTCCCTGTGTTTATCCCCTGCTCCGATTCCCATTGCTGAAGCACTTTCAAGACTTTGGCCAGCCTGGACACTCGCACAGGCTCTTTCCCACAGATTTTCTCCATCGACATTCACCTCGACATCAACCAAAGATCTCATTCACCTTCTCCCTGACCTGCTGACTCCGCGACGGCTTGAGATACCGCATCGTGGATTCGATGTCAGAATGACCCAGCCACAGCTGCACCGTCCGCAGATCCACGCCAGCCCACAGACAGCGAGTTGCAAATGTGGAGCGGAACTTGTGAAGCCAGACCCTTTCCTTGCTGAGCTTCGCTCGCTCAGCTACGGCCTTCAGGCAGTCGAGGAAATCCAGCTTTGGTTTGCAGCCCGCGGTAGGGAACACAAGGGTGCACGCTTTGTCGGCCTTGGCTTTCCATGCCTTCAGACTCGCTGCCAACTTCGTGGGAATCGGGATTTCGCGTTCCTTATAAGCCTTTGGGGTCCAGCCGCGGTCCGGTTTGTGAGTGACGCGGACTGTGCAAGAAGCGAAGTTGACATCCGCCCAGTAGCAGTACATGACTTCCTGTTCGCGCATTCCGGTCATCAGGAAAAATTCGTACCAGAGCCGTTCCTCTGCATCGCACGCTTTGAACAGCTTTTCAAGCTCTGCTTCCTCGTACATCTCGGGTTCTTCCTCGCTGAATCGCGGCCAATCATTCTTCTTGGCAAGGCCGCGGATGTTGTGGGCTTTGAGGAAAGACATCACCGTGGAAAACTTGTTCCAGCAGGTGCGCGGAGTCAACTCTTTCTTGTCGCCCAGAAACGCGGAATAGGCTAACAAGTCGCGGCGCTCGATGTCTTCCAGGTAAAGTTTGGCGCAGGACTGGGTGAAGTAGTTCAGCGCCGTGGTATAGGCCGCGTGAGTCTTGTACTTCTTCGTGAGCTTTATCTCTTCGAGGTAGTCGGCAACAGCCGCGGTAAGCGACGTGTGGCCATTCTGTTCCGACTTGGCAAGCGGTACGCCGTGGTTGGCGGCGTTCAGTTCGGCTTCTTTGGCTAGCCGTCGAGCGTTGGCATCAGCCGCGTTTTTACCCACGGATAGCCGGCGTCGCCTAGAGCCCTCGTACCACTCGATGTAATAGGCGCCTTCGGGGTGGCGTGCCTCGTGGCCATCGACTATCACCACGTCGGGCTTGACACGGCCATTCGCGGACAGGACCACGGGGCGAGCGCATCCCGTCTGCGGTGTTCACTCGTTTGGTGAGGTTGACTTCCCGATTGGCCATCAGTGACCCCTTTCTGATACGAGTATCAGTTTAGGTATCACCGACTCGCAAATGCGAGATTACAAGGGTAATGGCGGAGAGTGAGGGATTCGAACCCCCGATACCCTTCCGGGTATGCCGGTTTTCAAGACCGGTGCCATCAACCACTCGGCCAACTCTCCGTCTCTTTATAAGCTTAACAATCTACACAGCTTAACTACACAACCTTGGCAGTTGACCTTAGTTATCTGGTCCGATATGGTCTGATAAGAGTACTCTTGATGTGTGAACATTCAGGCGCTTCTCCAATCGAACCGACAACGTCGCTTCCGCAAGCAGCGCGGCACGGTTGTACAGCGAGCAGACGGACACTACTTACGCTACTACGTCGATAATGCGGACGGCAACCGTCGCAAGGTCACAGAGAAGCTCTGTGGTCTCGACAGCTCGAAGTCTACCATCGAGACCGCGCGCCGGCGACGGATGAAGGCGATCAACGGTGAAGCGCACCGGGGGCGCACGGCATCGATCATGGATCTGACGATCGGCAACTTCTGGAAGACCTACCTCGAGCACGCGAAGAAGGAGCTCCGCTGGTCGACCGTCCACGGTTACGAGGGCATCTGGTCACAGTATCTCGAGAAGGAACTCGCCTCCCTGTCACTCACGCGGTACCGCACCGCGGACGGCTATCACTTCCTGAGCAAGCTGAACTCGAAGCTCAACCGGAACTCACTCGCTCATGTGCGATCGCTCGCATCCGGCATGTTCAGCTATGCGGTCAACCTCGGACTGATCGACCGTAATCCTTGGCATGAGGTCAAGAGTCCCAAGGCGCGCGCTCCGCGGCCTAAGGCTGCCTACACGGTGAAGGAGACTACCGCGATCCTGAATGCCATCCAACGCACGGATGCGAAGCTCTTCTTCGCGCTATGCGCGATCCTTGGCATGAGACCTAGCGAATCGGCCGGCGTGCGCTGGGAGAACGTCTTCGAGACCGAGGTCCAGGTTCGACAGTCCGTGGTCAAAGGGCATCCTGACCAGTTGAAGACGGAGCAATCGCAAGGATCCTTGCCGGTCATCGAGCCGGTCAAGTCTCTTATGGTCGCGTGGCGCGCGCAGTGCGGTGGAGCGTCGACCGGATGGCTCTTCACGCGGCTGAACGGTCAGCCTATTCAGCACAGTAACTTCGTGAAGCTCTACATCAAGCCGTTCGCGGAGAAGGTCTGCCCTCGGTGGTGCGGTTGCTATCCAGCAAGACACGGTGCGGCTAGCGGTGTAGAACCGTTTCTTCAAGAGCCTCATCCTTCGGGGTGAGGCTTTTTGCTTTCAATTTCTCGTTCCAAGACGTTCAGACCGACCAGGGCATCTCGAATGGCTTGCTGTTCTTTGGGTGTTCCTCCGTGATCCAGTTGCAATTCACGAAGTCGAGCATCGATCGCTGCCTTTGTTGCCTGGATGTGCTCTGTTGTCTTTTCGCGATTGGTCTCGAGAATGGCGGCTACATACGACTCTTCCCAGGGCCAGTCAGTTCGAAACACGGTGTTCCTCCCGCGGATCGAAGCAAAATCAGCAAAGAATTAGCACAGGAGCAAAATCATTCTCAAGGGGGTAAATACTGTAAATCAGTGATCGGGGAATCACGATCCTGGACGAGCGAAAATAAGGGCTTCGTCAGAGAAACCTGCAAGTCATTGATTCTACGTGGTTACCGTCCTTCGGTCTGATAGCTAATAGACTAGAGTCGATCTAACTCCTTTACAATCAGTGCAATAGCTACGGTTCTTGGAACCGCTTTAATCGTTCCCTGAGAATGGTCTCAATCAGAGACCGTAGTCCGTGCTCGAGTACGTCTAGGCGTACCGGGCTTAGTGCGTTTCACCACAGAAATACTCACGTTCCGCACCAGGACTGCGGTCAAAATTTCGAGGCTCGTGTGTGTCGGCCGGCTCTTTCAGAGAAGCTTTAACGAAGCTTCGAGGGTCTGAGAGGGTCACAGTGCAAGTTTCAGGGTACGAGAACCGAAGAGTTTACCCGTGCCGTCGTGACGTTGTTTCTCGCATTTTGGATCTCGTTGGCTCTGGTGTGGTATGCGCTGGTTTCAAGTATTGGCCTTGTCCGTTCCCTGACACACCCCAACAACTTGCCTCAGATTACAGCATCGTCGCTAGTGGGCTGTACAGCGACGCGATGTTCAAAGAGTACGGGCAGAAATTCTGGGATGCGTTCTGGCATGTTCTGAAACGGCAAGGGCATCTCCTGTTCTGGTACTACAGCTCTGTCGTTTTTGTCGCACTCCTGACCGGTTTCGCTAGTAAAAACTATGGAAGATGGAGACACAATGCTCTGTTTTCTTGGTTTGCTGACACCTACCTTCTCCCGCATATGTCCCAATGGCACGCGATACTAACCGGCTTCACGTTTCCAGAAAAGACTGCGGTGAAAGCGGACGTGCTGATGAGTGACGAGACTCTCTACAGAGGCGAAATTGCAGACTACTTCTTGAGCGGTGATGGAAGCCTAGCAGGATTGTTTTTGAAGGAACCAGAAAGATTCGACCGTGCACGCTACCTCTCCGAGAGGAACACATGGGGAACGACACGTCCTGTCCAAAAGTGCTGGCGTCAGATCCCGAGCGCAAAGCTCTACCTGCTCGGCTCAAAAATCGTGAACCTGAATCTCAACTATGAGCCACCCACCGCACGAAATGATGTTCTGAAGAGATACGTCGACAATTTCCTAAAGGGCTACGAAGGGGTGACCGTCACGATGCGTGCGCGCCCATACGAGAGTTTTCTCGACAGGGTGAAACGTGAAACCATTGAAGGTATCAAGAGGCGATCGCTATGATTCTCGAGAATGTAATTGAGTCTAATAGCCAGTCTGTTAACTGCCAAATGGACGTTTTTCTCGGTGTGAAGACGTAGCTGGGAGGGATCTAACGTATTGAGAAGACAACCGATGTGCTCGCATCAATCTTCTTGCAAGACCGGTGCCATCAACCACTCGGCCAACTCTCCGTCGCTGGATCTTCAGGCGTTGGACAGAACCCGCTGTGTGACTCTCGTTTCCGTCGCCTCACAAACGCCTGTCATTGAGGGTCGATCGATGCCCTCAATTGTAACAGCGGGAATCTGCTCAAGACGGCAGCGAAAAACTCGGGGCAGAACAGTAGGCACGATGGGACGCGAACACTGCAATTCGTCCACCGGTGCCGTTCAAGTTAGACAAATCTAGTCGGATTCCGGCCACGGGTGGGCACGAACCGGACCGCACTCGAACTTCTCAACAGTCCGGTACGGAGCTGAGAATCGCGCGGGCGAAATGACCGGGTTCCCTATTTTTCCAGCGATCGACTGGAAGTTCGGATGGCGCCATGCCGGGAAGGCTCCCGTAAAGTGTGGATCGCTCCCCAGATCTGTGCCTTTTCGCCCAGCATGCTCAACTCAATCCTGGGCGAGCGAGGATGGATCCGGCGAACAATTTTCCCGACGATTTCCAGCAGCAGTTCGGGAGCTCCGCGCACGATGCCGCCGTTGAAAACGATAAGCTCCGGGTCGAGTACGCTTACCAGATTGGCGACGCAGACGCCCAGCATCGTAAAGCTATTTTCAATCAGGACGCGAGCCTGGGGATTCCCATCGCGCAGGGACGCAAACACATAGCGAGCGTCGCGTTCCTCTATCAGGCCGCCCGAAGCGCCGTTTCCACCGGGCAACACCTTTCGTCCTTCCGCGGCTAGCCCTATCCCCGAAACATACGTTTCGAAGTAACCCGTGTCACGAAACTCCTCGTTCCAGCGGGTCCAATCCAGGTTCATCCGGAAAATCTCTCCCGCCAGCCCGCTTCGTCCGCGACAGATTCGTCCGTCGACAAATATCCCTGCTCCCACTCCGGTCCCGAGCGCGATAAAGACAAAATTACTTATGCCTCGTGCGATCCCACACATGTGTTCGCCAATGGCTGCCATATTGGCGTCGTTTTCGAGAAATACCGGCGCATGAAATTCATCCTCCAGCTCGCTTCCCATGTCCACGTCGCGCCAGCCCGGAACGTTGGTCACATCGAATACAACGCCGGTCTTTGGATCGACTCCGCCGGGCACTCCGACCGCAATGCCTCGCAGCCGTTTGCCCTGCGGCACCAGGCGGCGGATGCCGTCGCGCACCTGTGCAATCGCTCCTCGGCTCCCGGCTTTGGAATTCACCCGCTCTTGCGTTTCGTGAACGATGGCCGGATTCGCGTCAGCCAGCACAAATCGCAAATGACTGGCTCCCATATCGACGGCCACACCGTAGGCGGTCGTGTCTTCGTGCTTGTCTTCCAGATTCAAGTGACGTCTCGAATTCCGGCCCCGTCGGGACCAGCTGGGACGGGTTCGATAGAGAATCGATCTATTGAATCGATTTAATCAGGCATCTTACC
>Ga0137401_10001463_pt1 | contig 10302 bp, 10 predicted proteins | sample CZOMad1_1_16fung_FD_108286 | JGI IMG/M metagenome (GOLD analysis project Ga0137401, IMG submission 108286) | Vadose zone soil fungal communities from Angelo Coast Range Reserve, California, USA - CZOMad1_1_16fungal (Illumina Assembly) | ecosystem: Environmental > Terrestrial > Soil > Vadose...
ATATCAGAAGGTGTTTTCACCCAGCTCGATGTTTTCGTATCGAAATTTCCAAGTTTCTGCAACTCTCGATATTGTTCTTCCGATAAAAGTTCAATGCCCATGGCAGCAGCCATATCAATAGCGTTATTTTCTGGTCTATGTTCCTTCCTTGACTCCAGCGCTTCACGGTCGTAACAAACACTTCTACGGCCATTAGGACTTTCCGCTGAACAATCATAAAAAATGTATTCGCCCGTCTTTTTATCATGACCAACAACATCCGGTTCACCACCGGTTCTTTCCATTTCATTGAGTGACCAAAGTTTTTCAGTATGAGCTTCCAGCTTTGCTTGTACTCTAGCCCATTCAAGACCTTTATGGCGGTTCATGTTTTTCTCAAAACGGGCTCTTAATGCTCTGAGTAGTTCTTCACTTTGTTCTCGTGACAACTCCTTTTTATTGCTATTAATTTTCTTCATACGTTCATATTACCTCTGTTGAATAGGTGTGTTAAGCGTAAAGTGAGCTTATATCTGCATACAATTTCTTTTCCTCTTTGGCTTGGCTCGGGTAATTCAGCCAAAGATTCTCCGATAGCATTCAAATCTTCAATTGCAGAATCGGACCATGCTATTTCAACTATTTGCCAAGTTAGTGGTTTGGGACATTGGCGAATGCGTAAAATATGCCGAGGCCTTCGGACGCAAGAGAAAGAAGACGAACGTCTGAGTTGACGCGGCGGCGCGAATCAAAGCACCGTTCGAGGCAGGAAGCAAGTTGCGAAACACGCCCCCGCCGCTCGCGTCCAAACGATTTGTTATGCACCGTATCGCCTCCAGAACGCAATTGCTAGGGTGTAGCCGTGAGCCTTCATAAAGTCTTCGTATACTTGCCGGTCATCTCTTATTTTTTGACTATATTGCCTGAAGACGTCTTCGACATCCGCAAACTGGATCAGGTTGGTTGTTATGTAATGTTCTATTCGATCTATAAAATAAAAGAACCAATCGAAGCAGTAGACAACATCCTGATCTACCTCTGAACATTCACTGTATCGTTTTCTGAGAGCCGGTATCACATCTTTTGCGTAGGAAATCTCAACCGCAGGTTTCTCTTCAAATTTGATACGATGCTTGCCTTCGCTCCAATCCAGCATCATCACACAGTTCCTGCCCCACGAATTACTGTGTATATCGTTGATGGCTTCCTTAGCTGCATGAGCTTGTCTCCAAAGTTGCTCGCTCTTTCTTTGTTCGACGTTAGACTTAAGTTGACGAATGGCCGCCCACGCAAGGATCAACCCTCCCAGGATACCTACTATCCAGGAAGCAATTTGAATTATGTCCTTTGTTTCCGTATCCATAGCTTATTGAGCCCTGTGTGATCGAACACAAGGTTAGGCGCATAACGGTTGAGTTAACGCCGCGGCGCGAATCAAAGCACCTTTGGCCGCACCAAGCAAGTTACAAAACACGCTCCCGCCGCTCGCGTCCAGCGATTTGTTGGGCATCGTCCGAGGTATAGCAAGTTATTTACAAGTGGCGACGGATGCGACCTTCGGCGACAGCGCGCGCGGTGAAGGACTATCGTTCGCGAGTGTCTTGACGGCCTCAATACACCGAACGACAAATTTATAATGATACCCTCCGTCACCATAGCGACCACCAGAACCATAAAATGTACCGACGAGTTGGAGGGCAACAGTGCGCCCAATCGAGCCATGTGACTTGATCTTTTTCGTGTGTCGGCACAATTCATCCTCAAAATCGACCCAGGTACGATGATTACCATCGTAGCAATTCACACAATAGAGTTCAGCCCATTCAAAACCAAAACGGTAGATGGCATTAGTGCGAATGATTTTGCGATCGTACGCTCCAGGGTTCTGTATCAGATCGCAGTAACTAACCGTTACGATGTCCGATGGTGTCGTCTGAGAGAACGCCGTCACGGATGACAGCGTCGGCACTGCAGTAACAAAGGTTATGAGAAGAATTAGTCGTGTTACGTTCATACTGTAATTAAGTTCGCGAGATGCCCAACGGTTGAGTTGACGCGGCGGGAGACAACTACGTTACGGATAAGTTGTCGGATGACAAGCGCGCTGGTTCCGCTCGCGTCCAAAGATTTGTTCGATGCGGCTTAAATCAGTCGCCGCATTTTGAGCTTTACCTGGAGTGTCTGCGATCCGCGTTTCAGCTTCAACACATATTCCTTCCCCTCTTGCTTGAGCATCTGGCGAATCTGCTCCAGGCTAAACTCGGTCACCGGCCGGCCATTAATAGCAATGAGTTCATCTTCTTCCTGCAATCCTGCTTCGGCTGCCGGAGAGTTGGCCAACACCTCATTTATGGTAAGCGTCTTTAGACCTTCGCCTTCAGCCACAAATTCGAAGCCGCTCATATCTTCTTCGACAGGTTCAGCCAAGTGCTCGTTCGGCTCAAGTATCATTCGCAGCCGCGAATAGTCGAGGATCAGACGAAATCGGCGCAGGACTTCCCCGCCAATTTGCCCGTCGCCATCGGCCTTTTCGCCTTGAGCCTGCGGGAAAATGACTACTGGATTATTGATCACGAAGCGTCCCACTTGGATGTTTCTCACGCGGCCCTGAAGTGTTCTGGACATGCTTCCTTCCACGCCGCCCACATTTCCGAGTCTGAAGCCCTTAACGGAATTGAGAAGCTGGTGCGCTTCCGCGAATGATCGCTGAACAACCATCACCCCGCTACTGCCTGTCTCAAGCTCAAACATACCCTCAACGGCTTCGCGTCCTTCCATCGCAATCTTGACGGCGATAAAAGGTCTCTTGTCGATAAATTTGATTGGAAGAATGTCACCCGAACCCGAATACCTATAGCTGGCCGGAGCATACACATTGATCTTTTTCGCTGCGTAATCAACTTCGATAACAAATCGACTGATGAAATCGTATCCAATGGTTCCAGCGATGGCTCGGCCCATTATTGAAGATAGGAAGTCCAGGGGAAGCGAGGCTACGGTCAGGTTGAGGGCCGTCACTCCGGGGAGCGCAAGAGAAATCCCGGGGATCAATCCAGCTTCAATCCCGCCGAGGTCTTCCTTACCTTGAACCGGCAACCCCAATTCTTTCGCTATCCGAGTGTCGATGAGTGACGTACTAGCCGTGGAAAACAGGAACCATAGCGGCCGTGAATTGTTCACGCGAAGTTGCACGAGCACAAAATTGCTCGAAAGCTGAAAGGGAATTCCTAAGGCGCTGGTGCCGGATGTGAAATGATAATTCGGCGCGGGGTTGACTGGCTTTCGCCCGGTCTTATCGCCGATCTGTTGAGCCGCCATCGGTAACGGAGTCAAAAGAATCGAGGCCCAGACGATATGAACTGCTACTTGGTTAACTAGGTTGAAGGTACGCCTCATCTGTTTACTCATTGATCACTTTGCGAGGGAACCGTAAAGCATCGAACGGTTGAGTTGACGCGGCGGGAGACAACCACGTTAAGGACGAGTTGTCGTTGACAAGCCCGCTGGTTCCGCTCGCGTCCAACGATTTGTTATCCCGCCCTGGATTGTAACGCGCAACTGATTTGTTATGCGCCGCATGGGACAGAGTGCCCGGTTGCATAATTGCTCAAATCACTTCTTCACTGTCACATGTTTTCTGAGCCAGGCGGCTAAGGTGTCCCAATATCCTGGAACATACCTCGTCTTGCGAACAAATTCCTCAGCACCATATGGTCTGTCCGTCTCCAAGAAATTATGGCCGGCTTTCGGCAGAACCATGACAGTAAAGTCCTTGTTCCCCGCCTTGCGAAAAGCGCCCTCCAAAATGGGCACACTCTGCTTTGTTGGGACCGCCTCATCCAGTTCTCCGTTCAGCGCCAAGACAGGTACGATGACTGTCTCCAAAATAGGTAGTGGATCGTAGGTCAGAGGATCTCGCAGTCCTTTTGCAGTCGCCTCGTCTGGCGGAATCTTGAGCGACGAAAACCATCCGACGCGTGCATAGGGGAGCCACTTTTCATTCTTGGCCTTATCAATCTCAGCTTTGAGGTTTTCCCATCCGGTGTTAGTCAAGATCGTACGATGGATGAGTTGGCGAAGAACAAGTGCTTTAGTGATGTCTTCTTGAGAAAAGTTATCCCGTCGCAGATTACTTTCAATTTCGTAAAGAATATTCTCGGTTACAGGTAGCGCCGAAGGAACTCTAAGAATAAGAAACCCAACGTCAGGGGAAAGAGTGGCCGCAAGTGGTGCAATCCACGCTGTTTGACTATCACCAAAGAGCCCAATCTGGACAGGATTTATGTCCTTCCGTTGCTTGAGCATCTCAGCTCCTGCCAGGGCCTCTCGTGCTCGCTCCTCAAAACTGGATTTTAGATAGTCTGCCTCTGCGCCACCGATGGTTCGCCGTATCGGGGTCATCATGGCGAGCCCCTGGCGAAGATAAAAGTATTGGTCCGGACCGTTGTCGGGGCCCAAAAAATATCCTTGCCCCAGATCGATCAGCGCGGGGTGCGGCCCCTGCGTAGCAGGAACTAAAAGCTTCGCTGTGACCGTCGCCTCCCCATATTTGTAGCTCACCTCCTCTTGCTTATAAGGAAGTTTCTTACCGGTGATCGGGCGACTGCCATTTTCCTTCCATATAAGACCCGATACTTTCCCTTGCTTATTCTTGAGGAAAGTAACTCTCAGCTCAACTGGAAAAGGAATACCTATTGACGGGCCGGAAAAGAACGATGTTTCCGATGATGGATAAAGGTACCTTGTGTGTCTGGTCCTGGAGTCAATGAACCTAATGTGATTCCCAATAGGTCCCATATCAATGAACCGATCACGGCTGAGTTGATAACTCCCCGAATACTCTTCATTGAGCCTGAGATTTACTTTCGCCGTACGAACTAATCCGAATTTCCCCTTTCGGTCGCCTTGCACGAACTCACCGGACACCGATTCACCGTCAAGTACTCCATCAAAGATCGCGACAGCGATCCTGCCCTGCCACTCGATATGTACATGAGCAGACTCGAAGACAACGCGATTCAGCGCCAGTCCGATCCGGTTTTGTTGGGGAAAATCCAGGGTACCTTTGATGGTTGCGCCTTCACTCTTGAAGGAGAAGCCCACCGCTTGCCACTCGCTGCCAAAATCTATTCCACCAATCCAATCACCTTCGAGACTCTGCTGCGCCTGGCACGGCAATACATAGAAATAACCAAACACTAGCGTCACTATTCCAATCGACAGCAGTTTTCTCATTCTGATAATCCCTTCTTACAAAGCGGTCACATTTCATTAAGACCATGGATTGGTCGTCAGTGTCTAGTATCGTTAGAACTTTTTGCGTTGGAATTTGTACCCAATTAGCGGGAACGAAAAGCCGCGCGATATTGGCCCGGAGTGATTCCTACAATGCGCTTGAAAGTTCTGGAAAAGTGGCTCTGATCATAAAAGCCAGTTTGTGAAGCTATCAGCGCTAGCTGAGAATCAGTCGTAGATATCTCACGGCAGGCAAACTCGATGCGAAGTCTGCGGACATACTCCCCGATCGTGCAGTGATGATATCGACGAAACATGCGAGCGAGATGAACCGGGTGAGTGCCTACAGCTTTGGCAATGCCGTCAAGTGTCAGGGATTCTGAGAAATGAGCGTGAAGAAGCTCGCTGGCTTGTTTGATCGAGTTCGGTTGTTCACGGCCAGGTGTCTTTAGTTGCCGACGGGATAACTCGGCCAAGACTTCCAGCATAAGCCCTTCAATGGCAAGTGAAGAAGCATCGTCTGCGAGTTGGAATTCGTCGTACACCCTGGTCGCGAGCCAAACCGACAGGCCGCCATGAAATGCCGCAGAGTCGTCTAACGAAACGTGATGTTTGATAGCCCGATCCAGCCATCGAGGCTCAACTTCGACTATCAAACAGTGCACTTCAGATTCATAGAAATGCTGAGCATGACTTTCACCTGCGGGTCGGCTTATTAAGGACGCGTGCCTGACTTCACGGTTTTTTCTATCATAAATCTCAACAAAGCTACCCTTTCGAACGAGACAAAGCTGGGGGAGATCATGCGAGTGTTTTGGAGTCTGATAGCCTCCGGGATATACAACCTCTGCCAATCTCAAGCCGGCAATCTGGCGAGTTTTCAAATTCCTTCCATACAATTTTCCCGGAGGAAGTTTCATTTGCGTTTTTAGCCACGCCTCGGAACATTTCAAAGTTGCCTGTTTAAGAACGCTTGAAAGAAGATTCGAGTCAGCCTTGGTGCATTTGGTTGTCCTTCTGATAAGAGAGCGATAATAACAGTTCAGCGCAAAAGAATTCAGCGAGGCGCATAACGTTTGAGTTGACGCGGCGGCGCGAATTCACTCAAGCATCGCCGGGCCAATCAAGTTCAGAAACACGCTCCCGCCGCTCGCGTCCAACGATTTGTCATGCGGCCGGGAGATCTAGGAGACCTTTGGCAAGAACGGTGCCGGTATGAGAATTCGCAATTTCGTGGCGATTTCGAGTTTTCGTTGACTCTCTCGTTCGGGTGCTTCGCCAGTTTGCGAATGATTCATGCCAACGGAAGCCACTGCGGCGTCCCATACGGCTGCGCTTCGTTCGGCCCCAGTCAACTTGTTGATAGATTCACGCGCATTCAACAGTACAATTTCATGCAACTGAGCCGGAGTGAATTGTTGGCCATCTGTCCCTTTCGCAACCTGAACCTTTGATAGCCACGCATCGAAGTCACCAATATTGTCGCCGTTAATTTGACGTTCTCGCCAGAGCCACCGCAGAAATTCTACAAGTTCGGGAAAGTAATGCTGCGAGTAATTGCTTTCCCGCATAAGTTCCAACATTACAATCGGATCATTGTAGTCATCCCAAATGGCCTGCAAATCCGTGCAGTGCTGTTGCACAGCGACATCAAAATCAGGAAATCTGTTGGTCATGGATTCAATGATTTCATGATGTGGTCTGAAAGTCACTGAAATTTTACCTCCTCAATATCGTGAGTTTAAAGGCCGCATAACACCCGGCATCACCCACGCCCTGAGTTACATGCATGAGAGAGTTCGTGGAGGGGTGTCGGGTGCATGCCGTTGTTAGACCGCGGCACCGTGAGCATTATGGCCTTGACGGCACAGAGGTATAACTTGTGCGCGACCGCACCACCACGTCCGGCATGGTGACACGCACCTTGATCTGATGGGATTCTTTAGCTTTGTCTCCCGGCTTCGGGTAATACCCGAGACTATACTGCTGCAGTAATTCCGCGCTGATCTGCGTCCACGCCTGCGGCAAGCCTGGTGGGTCGTCGGTTTGATGAAGATGCGTGCCGGACGCCACCTGATAAAGCCGCCCCCCGGACTTCTCCGCGAGAGCGTGCAGATATTCGTTGGCGATCCGGTATTCATTGCGGAACATGACAATGCCTGCGTTCCCCGCCTCCGAGTATTTCGGGTTCGGCCCGTAACGCACCGCGTCCCACGTAGTGTCGTACTGCATTACGTAAAAAGGCGCGTCCGACTCTTCGGCCTCGATGATAGTGCCCGGCGCGGTCGCAGTCTCGCCCGGCTTCGTCACGCTCATGGAGAGAAGCCGTCCGCTCGCTTCAGTAACCGCAATGGTGTCCGGCCGGTATACCCCGTCGGAGAACAGGAGAATGGCCTTGCGCCCCGGAATGCCGTTCATGCGCCGGATGGCCGCGTCGATGGCGTCGTGGATGCCTCTACCGAAGCGCCATTTGACCGTCCGCTCATCCTTCCGCACGCCCGCCGGCCCCTCGCCGACCTTGGTCAGAATCTCATACTTGGAGTCGCCGAACCTGGCGATGAGCACCTTGTCACCGGCCCCCAGCCGCTCAGCAAATGCTCTGGCTGCCTCCCGGTAATTCTTGACGAAATTCTTGACGACGAAGTCATCGAACAGCAGCAGCACCGTGACGTTCGATTCGACCGGGGCGAAATAGGCGATCGGCTGCTCCTCCCCGTCCTCGTAAATATGAAAATCTTCTCGCTTTAGACCGGGCACGAATCTGCCCTCGCGATCCAGCACGGTGACGGGCACGCCTACCAGTGTCGTATCAACGCGCACGATGTCGCCTTCGCCCACCTCCTCAGGTCGGGGGTGCTTCGGCGAGGCTGTTTGGGGGGCTTGCCCAAAACTATTTATGACGAATATGCCCAGCAGCAAGGTGGGGTAAAGTGCGCGCATAGCGTTCGCTGACCTCCTTGAAATATGAACCGCTGCGGAGTTAGCGGCAACTATCACTATCTAACATCACAACGGGGAGCGCGTCTAACGGTTGAGTTGACGCGGCGGCGCGAATCAAAGCAACCTGCGCCGCACTAAGTTGACGAAACACGCCCCCGCCGCTCGCGTCCAACGATTTGTTCGCCGCGCTCTTGTTCAGCGAGCGCTTCGCTTCGTGCGGCACTCGGGAATGATTTGACCTTTGGGCGGAGGCTCGTGTGGAAAATCTGGAAAGCGAACGATTGTGCGATCGAACCCGAGGTGAAAAATTTCAAGCCCTTTCCCGGTGTAACGACCGCCATCTTTCCACATAACGCGATTCCAAGGAACGCCTCGGGCCTTCATCATATAGTTCTTGATGCGTAACGCGCGAGCTTGTGCTTCTCCGCGGCAAGAATCAGCGCCCGAGTAAACAAGAATGTAACCAATTAAGTCCGGGTCATGCATGATCTGAATGGCAAAATTATCTATCTGGGCTTTTTCGTAGCCCCAAGAGATGCCGCCGCCATAATGCGAAATCCAAGGCTCATTGGCAGACGTTGGCGAAGCATTCAGCGTGGTTATGCCAAGCAATGCGGCCAAGGGCAGAATTTGAAGGAGCGTCAAAGCCATTTTGGAAATTCAGGAGATAGCGGCGAACGTTGGAGTTCAGCGGCGCTGAACCAACTATCCACAAAAGCCGCTTTCCAAAAGACAGTATTTCCGGTGTTATCAATCTTCTCAATCTCGTTCATGTCGGCAGTCGAATCGTAGATATCGCGCCGCCTTCGGGGGCGTTTGCCACGGTTAGAGTACCGCCGTGTTCACTGATGACTCGATGTGCCAGGGCCAGGCCGATGCCGTGGCCTTGCGTCTTGGTCGTGAAGAAGGGAATGAAGATTTTCTGCAAGTCGGCTGCGGCAATCCCATCGCCCGTGTCTTGAATGGCAATTGTCGCCCACTGTTTGCCCCGCTCGTTTTCGATGGAAGTGCGAATGGTGACTCGGCGATCGGACTTTTCATTTGGAATTGCTTCGGCGGCGTTGCGGAGGAGATTGAGAAGGGCCTGACGCAGCATGCGTGTGTCGGCCTGGATTTCGAGGTTGTGCGTTTCCTTGTGTGGTTCCGTACTGGGATCGGTTATGCCCTCCCTCACGGTCGAGCTGCCCCGCTCGCTCTCGCTATTTGCCTCTCTATCGCTCTCGTTGTTCTGACTGGATTCACCGCTGAGACGCGGAGGACGCAGAAGGGGCGCAGAGGGAAGCGCCTAGATGACTAGTGCGACGCGGTGTTCATCAAACAGCGAGCTCAAGTCTCGAACGCACTCCTGTATCAGTTCGTCCACTGAAATTTCTTCGAGTTGTAGCGGTTGCGGCCGCGCGAAGTTGAGAAACGAAGTAGTCATCTCAGAAAGGTTCCTGACTTCCTGTAACAACCCGGCAGCGGCGGTCTTGCCTTGCTCGTCATGATCGATGCTTTGCAGAAACTGCGCATAGCCGTGGAGCGCAGCCATCGCATTCTTGAATTCATGCGCCAGGCCGGCAGACATTTCGCCGAGGCTTTCCAGATTTCTTTTCAGCGCCACCTGTTCCCGCAAGCGCGTGACCTCTGTAATGTCGGTAATCAGACAGAGCGCGCCGCGCGCGCCTGACCCCGATGCGGGATCTATGGGCGCGACCGTCGCCCCGAATCGTTTGCCCTGCCCAGCGCCGTTGATTGCTTCGATCTCTTCGCGCCGGAAAACACGGCCCGTTGCCAGACAAGCCTCAACCATTTCCGCGAGTGCGGGAATGCTGGCGAAGATGTCCTGGAGATGTTCTCCTGAGGCACTTAACTCATTGGCGAGCAGATCGCGCAGCGGCCCATTAGTTAAAGTGGTATTGCCCGCTGCATCGAAGGCAATTAATCCGGTAGGCATGCTGGCCACGATGCGGTCGCTGAAACGTTCAGCGGAATCTGCGCGCTGGCTCGCCTGATCACTGAAGAGTTTGAGCTCGGCCTGTTGTTCCTGCAGTTGGGCAATGACCGATTGAAATGTCTCGAGCACGAACGCGGCTTCATTTTGCGGCTTGCCCGAATGCGCGACGGGAGCGCGCTTCGCTTCGCCGACCAGTTGACTATAAGGACCAA
>Ga0137401_10001466_pt1 | contig 10293 bp, 10 predicted proteins | sample CZOMad1_1_16fung_FD_108286 | JGI IMG/M metagenome (GOLD analysis project Ga0137401, IMG submission 108286) | Vadose zone soil fungal communities from Angelo Coast Range Reserve, California, USA - CZOMad1_1_16fungal (Illumina Assembly) | ecosystem: Environmental > Terrestrial > Soil > Vadose...
ACCGGCAATGTGTATTTGGTGAAAACTCCAGACGGAGATGTGGTGATCGACACCGCCATGGCAGAGATCGCAGGCGAAGTAAGGAAGATCCTGGACAGCGAACCACACGGGCCAATCAAGTACATCATTCTGACGCACGCGCACGCGGATCATATCGGCGGAATTGCGCTTTGGAAAGAGCCGGGCACGCAGATCATCGCGCAGAGGAATTATGTGGAGTTCGTGCACTACGTCGCCCGGCTGGAAGGGTTCTTCGCTCCGCGGAATGCCGCGGCATTCAACCGCACGGCGCAATCTGCGGGGACCTGGGCCGGAAACTTTGGCGGAAAAGTCGAACCCACCATCCTGTTCGACGAAAGCTATAAGTTCACGTTAGGGGGCATCGAGTTTCAGCTCTTCAGCACTCCGGGAGAAACTCCGGACCACTTAACGGTTTGGATCCCTGCATACAAAGCGGCTTTCATTGGCGACAATTATTTCGGCATTACCACTCCCGAGCCGAACTCATTTCCCAACCTTTATGCGATTCGCGGGACGAAGCCGCGCTGGGCTCTGGACTGGGTCAAATCGCTCGATACTGTTCTGGCACTCAAGCCCGAAATCGTCTTGAACGGCCATGGCGAGCCGATTGTTGGAAATGCTGAGATCACTCGCCGTCTCACTCGCTATCGCGATGCGATCCAGTATGTCCACGACGAAACGGTAAAGGGCATGAACGCCGGCAAGGATGTGGTTTACGCTGATGCAGGGGATCAAACTGCCGCCGAAGTATGACTTGACGGAGATATTTGGGAAAGTCAGTTGGTCGGTACGTGGAATCTACGAAGGATACGCCGGTTGGTATGACGGGAATCCTGCATCCATGTATGAGGTCCCACCTTCTTCGATTTATCCGGATCTGGTCAGGCTTGCCGGGGGGCCTGAACCCTTGGCGCGGCTAGCTCTGGACAAGATAGGAGACGGCAAACCAGTCGAGGCCCTGCACCTGACGGACGTTGTTCTTGCGGTCGATGCGAAAAACGTTGCAGCGCTGAATGCCCGAGTCAAGGCGATGGAATTCCTGCGTCAGCACACACAAAACCGCATCGAATCCGGCTGGCTCGACTACGGCATACGGCAGGCAAAGGAAAAGTTGGGGACTGCCCAGTGAGATACAGATTGAACGCGCTCCTGAAGAAAGCAGGCAAGCCAACTAGCCCCTGCGTAAGTGCACGCTGTCCGAGGCCTCTTTACATCAACGATTCCGATTCGGCGACGCTCCAGCCTTTCTGTGAGGACTCCTGAGACCCTCCGGACGCCGGTCTCGGGCCTATTAGGGTGCGCCGCCCACGGGGAACCGAATAGTGTTCAGGCTAGCCTCAGGCTAAGATCAAGTAGCCGGTTGGGGGATTAGTCGTGTGCCAGTGCCACGCGAGCCATCTGGAAAAAGATACAGAACGCACTGTATTAACCTGGACCCCAGCCTCGGGCTAAAATCTCGCGATGCCCGCAGTAACCGAAAACGAAATCGAAGAGGTTTGCGCCAGGATCCGGGAAATCTCCCGGGGTGAATTGACCACAAGAGCCGAAATGGAACTCAGAAAACTGGCTTTCGTTCTGCGACTGGCGATCGCAAGGCATATCAAAATGGCAAAGTCTTCGCTAAGGACCAAGAGGTCCGCCATCGAGGCGCGTGATCCAGAGCAAAGCTAGTCCTTGCCGAATGGTTCCAATGCTGCCTCTGCGCAGGCCGGGAGTCGTCAATCAATTCCGGCGCGGACGACTGCTTTCTAGCCAGTGCGGCGGCGCTGGCCCGGAAGAAATCAAACAAAACTAGCGCAAAGTTTCCACACGGAGACAACACTATATACTCCGCCGGCTTGCGTCATTGCCCGAGAGCACGCAGCACGACTCCTGCCTCTTGCAGCCCGCCAGCTACGGCCATGGCGATCTCGATGGCTCCCGGCGTGTCGCTGTGAATACAAATTGTTTGTGCGTTCACCGCAACCTCCGACCCGTCGTTCGCGATCACGATTCCGTTTTTCGCGATACTCACCGCCTGCCGCGCGGCCTCCTCGGGATCGCGAATCAACGCATCGGCGAACTTGCGCGGGCGCAGCGTCCCGCCCGCCTCGTAGCGCCGGTCGGCAAAAGCCTCAGCAGCCACGGCAAAGCCTGCCTCGCGAAAAATCTCGATCATCGGCGAACCCGCCAGCCCAACGAGCACCACCTCCCGGCTCCACCGAGCGACACCCTTCGCAATCGCTGCTGCCAGCGTGCGATTGTTGACCGCCTGGTTGTAGAGCGCACCGTGCGGCTTCACGTGCCGCAAGGTTACTCCGAAACCCGCGGCGGTCGCAGCAAGCGCTGACACCTGATGAAAAACCCAATGGGAGACAACGTCCGAGGGCAAGTCCATTTCGACACGCCCAAAGTTGGCTCGATCCGGATACCCGGGATGCGCCCCGACCGCGACATCGCGATCGGCCGCTTGCCGAATTGTGACGTGCATCGTCTTGTTATCTCCCGCATGCCCACCGCACGCGACATTCACCGAGGTGAAGAGTGGCATCAATAACTGCTGCGTGCCATCCATAGTTGCTTCGGGCGATTCGCCCATATCGCAATTGAGGTCGATCGACTTCATTCTTGAATTAAGCCCTCCGACGCCAATAGTCGTTCCTGCTCGCTCAACAATGCCCGCGCCTCATCCATCCCAACTCGCTCGAATCGTACTTCATCGCGCGGGCGCAGTTGCCCGATGGAAGAGAAGTCCGCCGAGATCACGTTCGCAATCACCGGGTAGCCCCCCGTGGTCTGCTGTTCCACAAAAGAGATTATCGGCTGCCCGGACTCCGGAACCTGCACCGCGCCGAGGGAAATGCCTTCCGTCACCATCTCTCCGGTTACCCGCGCCGGAACCGGCGATCTTTTTAAACTTGCGCCTTCCATTCGAAGCCCCATCCGGTTCGAATCCTCTCGCACACGACAGACGCTGCTGTAAAACAATTGCTGAGATGAATCCGGAAACCAATCGGCCTGGATGCCGGCTGTAACCCGTAGCACCTTGCCGGGCGACAATCGCTGTAGTGTGTCTGCGGCTACCACCCGTTTCCGGAAAGAGCGTTCCTCCCCCCCGACGTTGAGTACATCTCCCCTGCGCAATGCCCGTCCCTCGAATCCACCCAGCCCGCTCAACAAATGCGTCGACGCACTCCCCAGAAAAGATTTCACTGCAATCCCACCCTGAACGCACAAATAGCACCGTGCCCCGGATTTCGTGGGCCCCAACCGCAGCTTTTGCCCCGCGCGAACCTCTATAGAAGCGAACAAGTCTACCGGATTGTCATCCAAGGTCGCCCCGAAGTCCGACCCAGTCAGCGCAATTACGCCGCCTTCCGGAAACAGAAAGGTCCCACCCAGCAGCGTCATCTCCAGCCCGGCCGCGCGCTCAGGATTCCCAGCCAGCCGGTTCCCCAGCCGCAACGCAATTGCATCCGCCGCCCCGGAAGCTGAGACCCCCATCGGCCCAAAACCTTCGCGCCCCAGATCCTGCACCGTGGTGAGCAGGCCTGGTGCCAATACCTCAATCGCGCTCAAGCCTTTGCCTGCTCTTTCTCGAGCGCCGCGTACTCCTCACCGGAAATCGGCACAAAGTGCACCCGGTCTCCAATCGCCAACCGACTCCCGCTATCCGGCCGGAACATCGCGAGCGGCGTCCTGCCGATCAACCTCCATCCGCCCGGTGTTGGCAACGGATACACCCCAGTCTGCCTTCCCGCAATCCCAACGCTTCCCGGGGGTACACTCCGTCGCGGTGTTGCCAAACGCGGCGTAACTAACTCGTCCGGCACTTCTCCGAGATAGGCAAAGCCCGGTACGAATCCCAGAAAGTACACGACGTATTCCGCTGAGCTGTGCAGCTCGATGATTCTCTCTGTCGTAAGTCCGCGCAAAGTTGCCACATCATTCAAATCCGGTCCGGACTCGCCGCCATAGGACACAGGGATTTCCACCTTCCTCGGTTCGGAGAGGCGCAACTCTTCTGCAAGTTTGAAGCGCTCGCGAAGCGCGGTTTCCAGATCGTCATGCCTCATTCTCAGAGGGTCGAAGGTGATCAACAACGATGAGTACGCAGGATGAAGATTACGAACGCCAGTTATGGGCTCCGATTCAAGAAGGCGAAGTAGTCTTGTGACATGCTCATGACATTGCCGCGTGATCTCCCCACCGAAGGAAACCAACAGCGACCTGTCACTCGCGGGTAGGCAATGGAGACTCGCCATATCCACGAAAGTATACGGCGGCATGCCGGTGTCCCAAGCTTACTTCGACGCCGAAGGCTCCGCATCCACGGGTACACTCACCGTCCCCAAGCGCCCGCTCAGATTGTCGCGCACGATGAAACGCACCGTGAACTTTCCCGGCGGCACCGAAATCGCTCCGTCATACACCACGCCATGCGCGACGACCTTCTCAACCATTGCAGCCGGAAGCTGACCCTCCAAGTCTTTAACGAAGTCCCCGGCGATGCCTCCATTGGCCGTTTTCGCGAACGCTCCAAACGCCAGACTGATCAAGTTGTTCTTGTCTTCGTCAATCGTCACGCCTGGTCCCGCCACGTTGAATTGAAAATTCAGCCGTACCTTGGCGCCATCTTGTGCACGCCCTGTCCACCTGACCAGCATAGGCACAGCCGTAAAGTCGGTAGGTGAGGTGATGGCGGTGTCCATATCTTCGTGTTCGGCTCTTTTCGGATCAGGCTCTTTAGAGCGGACGTAGTACCCCGAGCGGGCACGCACCTCCACATGAGGACGCGGCACCACCACTTCCAGCTTTCTCCAACCCGTTTTGCCTTTACTCAGGTCCGTGTAATAGCCAATCAGGTAGTAGTGGTTCGCATCTTTCTGTGTATCGTTGTAACAGCCGCTCAGATTCATCTTGAATTCGCACAGCTTCCCTCCGGTCATCTTTGCCAGAGTCTCCAGGTTGGATACAGAATCGATGGCCCGGCGAGAACGTGTTGGTCTCCTGAATCTTGGCGACACGAAACCGGAATTAAACAATCCACCCATATCCAGCGGATAGACAGAAATCTGCGACTCGTTCAAGGCGTTCCAGGCGGATTCGTACAAGGGCACTAAATTGGCATTGCGAAAGTTAAACGAATCCGGGTCGTCAGCGATAAACGGCAGTCCACCGGTAGCCCAAATTAGAGATTTCCTGCCCGGAACTCCTGCAAACGATTCCGCAATCTGCCGCAGAGCCCGCAGCGTCAATTCAACGCCCGTCGCCTGTTCCTGCTGCTCAAAGCGATCGAATATGCCGCCTTCAAAACCGTACAGCTCGTCGCTAATCTGGCCCTGGCTAACCGGTGCACGACCCGACTGTCGCTGGTTTTGCAGCACTTCCTCGAGATCAGCTCTCTCGCCTTCGCTCTTCTCGGCCGTCGAAAGGTGCCCTCGAACCTTCCTCACAGCCTCGGCCAGAACCTTCGGGTCCGTCGTGAAGTCGTTGAGCACATTCAGGCCCCCGGAACCGATCGTCATCAGGGAAACCGGTTCATCCGGCTGCAACGTCTCCTCGACGAACTTCAGAATCTCCCGCCGTGCCCGTACCTGATCTTCGAAGCGGGTATTGAGCGTGTCCAGCACTATCATGGTTACGCGCTGCGATCTTGTTTCGGGCGTGACTGCGTTCGTAAAGCCCGTATCGTTCGGGTCGACGCGCCGGATCACGCCGGGATGCGTCGTAACCTCCTCAAAAACCGAGATTTTCTGCGCAGTTCCGTTCTCGCGCACGTAAAACTCGTCTTTGGTCAAGCCATCGATATGCGCGCCGCTCTTGTCCGTAACCACGGTTGGAATCAGAACCAGGTTCGTTCGCGAAACGATGCGAGGAGTGCTGGGCAGTTGCGAATCAGCAGTAGGTGCAGCGGCCTGCGCGGAGGAGTTGGGTACGGTTGACGTGGCTAGCGACAGCGTCGCCGTAAGTAGTACGACGGTTCGACGTGCAGAAGGAGTGCGTTTCAACATCTCCCGATTATATATACGGAACGCACAGAGGGATCACCGCCACCTGCCTGCGAAGGGCGCAAAACCCTATCGGCCAGCCCGCCCCGCGCGCTTCCCCGCCAGCCCCATCTCCATCCCTTCCGCCGCGGCCCGCACTCCGGGGTAGTAATTGCGCGCTTCCCTCACCACGTTGTCGATGCAAGCGTCGGTATGGTCGGGATCGTGGTGGAACAGCACTAGTTCTTTCGCGCCGCTCTCCATGACCACATTCACCGCCTCGCGCCAGTGACTATGACCCCAGCCGCGCTTTTTGGCCTCATACTGTTCGGGAAGGTATTGCGCGTCATAGATGAGAATGTCCGCCCCAGCGGCGAGCTGACGCACGTTCTTGTCGAAAGCCGCGTCCCCGGGCTCATTGTCGGTGGCATAGACGACCACGCCTTCGGAGCTCTCAATCCGATAGCCCAAACATCCCTGAGGATGATTCAGCCACTTCGTTTCCACCGTAACGTTGTCGTCAATCCGGACTCGGCCTTCGTCAATCGCGAAGAATTCCCGCCGCGCCTTCATCTCATTTACGCCCACGGGAAAGTACGGAGCCGACATCTGCTGCTCCAGCACCCGTTCCAAATTATGATTGCGCTCTGAGGCGTGAAAGGCGAAGCTGTAATTGGGGTTTTCGTAAAGCGGTCCAAAGAACGGAATCCCCTGAATATGGTCCCAATGGAAATGCGAAACAAACACATGCGCTTGCGAAGGCGTGCCATTCGCTTCCTGCACCAGTTGCTGCCCGAGCGCTCGAAGCCCCGTTCCGCAATCGAAAATATAGCGACCGCCGCCGGCGCGCACCTCCACGCACGACGTGTTGCCCCCATAGCGCAAATTTTCCGCCTGCGGCGTGGGCGTGGATCCGCGCACACCCCAGAATCGAACCAGCATGCATCCCCCGGCCAAGAGTCCTCCTATCTTCTAATGGCACACGGGGAAGGGTCAATGAATTCGCGGGTTCCTTTAGTAATCAGGGCAAAATTGAGGAGAGCCCGAATTTCAGCGGGCGTCGCCGGCATAGTCGCAAACCAAAACCGTCCAATCGTCATCCTGGGTCGCTGACCACCGTCGAATTGAAGCCACAATGGCATCCGCGGCCTCGCCCGGCGAAAGCCGGGCCGTCTTCTGCATTTCCGCCATCAGCGCCTCTGTACCAAAGAAGTCCCCGGCGGCGTTGGCGGCTTCCACGATTCCATCGGTATAGAGCAAAAGACGGTCGCCCCGGCTCAGAGGCTGTGCTGTGTTGGTGTAGGCGGCGAAGTCGAAGGCTGCCAGCATCAAGCCGTTTTCTTCAATTCGGCTCGTCTTTTGGTTCCGCAGGAGTAGCATGGGCGGATGTCCCGCGGCGGAATACCGTAGCTCCCCGGCCTCCGAATCGAGATGGACGTAGGCAGCCGTAACGAACTGGTTCTGCGTGTTGCCGCAAAGCGCCGCCGGAACACCATGTCCCGAAACGTCGGCGATAAGCAGCCCCGCCTGGGTGTCACTCGCCGTAAGAAAATCGTAGAAATCCCCAGCCACGGAAGTCATCGGAACGTAACGCGCTGCCACCCGGAAATTTCGCGAAACAGGGAACTCCGCGGGCAAAATCGAGAGCTGAATACGCCGTGCAACCTCCAGCTCTTTTTGAATCTCGCCGAGTTGCTGGTCGCGCTCCAGGGTCTGCCTCGCCGCCACATAGCCCAACGCGCCGAGAAAAGCCACAAACCCGAAGGGTTCGACTCTATGAAGCGGAAGGTGCAATGGTCCGGAGAGATTGTCCCAAAAAGCGAGGCCCGCGAAAATGAACAGCCCCCGACGAACAATGGTGAAATCCCGAGTGACGGAACTGGCGCCAACCCGACCAGTCTTTTCCGCCAAAACCACCAGCACATGTTGAACCACCAGAACAACGAGCACGGCCAACACCACGGTGCGGTTGATGAGCTCATAAACGTTTGAGGGGCCAAATGCCAAAGTCAAAACTGTCAACGTACCGAGAATGACGCCCACTACGTAACCAATCATCTTGCCGCCGCGGTGCAAAAGTCCGGCGGCATCAAAAAACAAGAATGCTGGAATTGGAACGACATAGTTACTCGCCACGCGCAGCCGTGTGAAGAGTTCCGAGTGCGGTATCAGGAGTTGCAGCAGTCCGATTTGCATCACCAAACGCTGGCCATAGAGAAAGGCAAACAAAGCGAAGTAGATCAACAGGGGGTCGATCTTCCTTCGCAGGAGTGCGAAGGAAGCGGCTAGAAGTCCTGTAGTGGTAAAGGCGATCCCAAGGAACAAATACGGTTCGTCGCTGTGAAATACGCGCAGAACTTCGCTGGCCGTGAGTTGCGGATCCGTTGCGTACAGGAACGCGTACATGGGAGAGGATGCTACATCAATCGCGCTCGCGAAGTTTCTTGGTCTCCGCCAGCATCACTTTGTCGGCTTCAACCGCGAAGTCGCGGAGGAACGTCAGGTCGGCCACGGTGTAGTCGGCATAGAGCTGCCGCATGGCACGATCCAGCGACTCGAACAGCCTTCCGATTTCCGTCATACGTTCCGGAATCGGACGGACAAAGACTTTACGCCGATCGCCGATGTCTCTTTCGCGGCGAACGATGCCCCTCGCTTCCAGCCGGTCGATCACGCTTGTCAGGGCCGCCGTCGTCAGTCCGGTCACCTCCGCGATGCGTCCAGCTGTAATGTCCTTCTCGCCCCGTGCCAGGTCCAGACACTTCAAGTCCGTGGCGTTCAAGCCGAGTCGCTCCGCCACGGCCTGATGAAATAGAAGAGCGCGGCCCCCGAGTTGACGCCCGAGCTGATCCGTGACGGCGCGCTCCAATTCCAGCCGTCCGGAGGTTTTGCTTGACAAAGTTTCTGCTCCGCGATAATAGTTAGATAATCTAATTATCTTATCATCGAGATAATAGATGATCGAGCGACCGCGAAGCAAGTATAGCGGATGCGCAACGATAGCTCACGGAGTCGCCGGAAATGGCCTGGGTGCGTCCTGGAACCGGGTCGCCAGAATTTTCGTACACTAGTTCGTGCACCAAAGCGGAGGCTTCGGCCTGCGCTGGATTTTAGCCGCTGGGTTTCGCCGATGACGCTGAGCCTCTTTGTCACGAAAAACGCCTTTCGCAACCGCCTGCGCAGCGGGCTGACAATCTTGAGCGTCGCGTTCTCCCTACTCCTGCTGACGCTGATGATGACCGTCTGGCGGAGCTTCTACCTCGACAAGGGCAGCGATGAATCCGCGCAACGGCTCCTGACGCGGCACAAGGTTTCCTTGGCCAACTTCTTGCCGGGGTTCTACCGCGAGCGGATTCGCTCCGTGCCGGGCGTAGTCCATGTAGTGCCGTACAGCTGGTTCGGCGGGAAGTACAAAGATGAAAAGCCTGAGAATTTCTTTGCTCAATTCGGCACAGACCCAGCCGAGTTCTCGAAGATTTATCAGGATTACAAACTCACGCCCGAGGAAGCGAATAACTGGGTTCGCGACCGTGCCGGAGCGATCGCAGATGAGCATCTGGCGAAAAAGCTGGGGTGGAAAGTCGGGGACAAGATCACCATCAACGGCACGATCTATCCCGTGAATCTGGAATTGACGATTCGTGGCCTCTTTAAGCCGGTAACAATCAACGACACGTTGTTCTTCAACTCCGCGTATGTGGAGGAGGCGGTGCCTTGGTTTAAGGGTCGCGCCGGAACCTTCGTCATCCTGGCCGACTCGCCGCAATCTGTGAGCACAGTGGCGAGCGCGGTCGACGATACCTTCCGCAACTCTCCGGTGCCGACGAAGACGGAAAGCGAGAAAGCTTTCCTGCTCGGCTTTATCAGCATGTTGGGCAACGTGAAGGCATTCATCCTCTTCATCTGCGGAGCCGTGGTGTTCGCCATTTTGCTGGTGTCGTCCAACACCATGGCCATGTCAATCCGCGAACGCACGCGTGAGGTGGCGGTTCTTAAGACGCTGGGTTTCACGCGCAAGGCAATTCTGGGACTTTTCGTGGGAGAGGCGGTGGCATTGGCCATCATCGGAGGCCTGCTGGGCTCGATGGGGGCGACGGGCTTGGTGAGCCTGATTTCCAGCATGGGCGGCATGTTCGCAAGTCTGCAAGTGAACGGACCCACCATGGCGGTGGCGATGGTGGTGGCTTGTCTTGTGGGCTTCTTGAGCGCGTTTGTTCCTTCGTATCATGCCTCGCAGATGGACATCGTGGATGGTTTGCGGCACATTGGGTAGCCGGATATTTCGGGTAGCCGACTATTTCTA
>Ga0137401_10001468_pt1 | contig 10291 bp, 5 predicted proteins | sample CZOMad1_1_16fung_FD_108286 | JGI IMG/M metagenome (GOLD analysis project Ga0137401, IMG submission 108286) | Vadose zone soil fungal communities from Angelo Coast Range Reserve, California, USA - CZOMad1_1_16fungal (Illumina Assembly) | ecosystem: Environmental > Terrestrial > Soil > Vadose zone...
GGCTGGCCATCCAGCGATAGAAATTGTCAGGCGCATAAGTGCCTTGTTGATAAAGCGTAACCTGGCGGTCTTTGTCGATGCGGAATTCATACCAGCGCACGCCGCCGCCGGCTGAGGTGTTCACCGAATGGACCGCAACGATTGATTCGTGATTGCCAACTCGCCGATAGACAAGCCTGGCCATAATCTTGTCGCCCTGGGCGTCCAGGCGACGATCAGTGCCCGGCTGGGACACGCAGTTCGTGAGCTGCCCATCACACAAATAATGATAGGGAGCGACGCTGATTTTCTCGGGGCCAATAACTTTTGTATTCGCCGGATTCTGCCAATCCACATGAAACTTCCAAACCAGGATCGCATTGTCCCCCATTAGCTTCTTCAATTGCGTGCCACCCGCAGCCACGATGATATTCGGCGCGCCTTTCGGAGGAAGCTTCCTCCCATCCAGATCCGCGTTGTTGAGAAAATTCACGCCGTCGATGATCACGCACTGTTCGCTGGCTGGCTCGCCCTTCAGCATTTTCTCGCGCTCAGCGACGCAGGCATGCTTCTGAATAACTTCGTCGCCCGTGCTGGTGGGAATGTAGTAACCGTCGGGCCAGACGGCCGGTCGCGGGTAGTCCGGAAAGAGGGCGCGCAAAAACTCGTAACGATAGTACGAACCCAGCGGATCAGAACCCGTGCTTACGGCATAACACATCGAGTACGGTCCTTGTGGGCCGGGCTCCGTATTCTGTCCGCGTGGTTGTGGCGCCGCCGGAGTTGCGCTCGGAGTCGGCACGAACAGCGGACTGGCCGCCCCGGGTTGTCCCTTCTGGCCGGGCACACTCACTTGCGCGGGTTCGCCGTCACGACCAGGCCGTGGTTGATCGGCCCGCGCCTGACCGCGGCGAAATGTCGGCATCACGACCAGCCAGCGATCCGCGAGCTGATCATAACGAACTACAGCATCGCCATTGTTGGTGCTCTCGCACGCGCCGCCAAAGCCTTTGAAGATCGTGTTGGTTGCGACCGGGCCGTACAAGACCTTGCCGGTCGCGTCGAATTGCTTTCCCTTCTTTGCATAGATTGCCATGCGCGTGTTGACGATCTGAAAGATGTAGTTCGGCCCGACGGCGATCGTGTTGTCTGAAGGGTTGCGCAGGATGGCCTCGCCCTGCGGGCCTTTGAATCCAACGCCGAGACCATCGAAACTCTCGGCCAGCCTTGCGGCTGGGCGGGTACCTTGCCGTCTCTGTTCGATTGCGCCGGCTCCGGGTGGACTTGTGATCACGGACGGCGTTGGAGATGGAGAAGGATTCTGCTGCGGTGCGCTTTCGCTTTCATAATAAGCCGGCACGAGAGACCGGAGCGGTTGAGAAATGTCGTGAGCCGCCGCGTGATGAACCGTCACCTCGCTTTTGCTTGCAATACGATCTGCGCTGGCAGAAACGACGATGTGGTGCGGGATCATGAGAACCAGTGAGACGGCAACCAGAACTCTTGCGACGTTAGCGGCCCTCAGCATTTTCCAGATCAGTTTCGGATCATCAGATTTGAACTGGCAGGAGCTTGTATCACGGTTTATTTGAGCGTGTCGAGAGGAAGAGCCAGCCGCCGGATCAGTACTGACAGAATCGGGGCTAAGTCATATTAGCCGACGATGATCGACCATTAGACATCGATCCTCAACGACTTTGATTCCCGCCTTCGCGAGTTGTTCAGCGACTTCGTCATGAGTGATTCCCAACTGCATCCAGACTGACTTTGGTTTTTTCGCGAGGATGTCGTCGAGATGCGGCGGGATGTCCTGTGGCCGTCGAAAGACATTTACCATGTCGATTTCTCCCGGCACATCGATCAGTTTTCGATAGACTTTTTCACCGAGAATTTCTGTGACGTCGGGATAATAGACGGGCACCGGAATGATCTTGAACCCGGCGCCGTGCATGTATCTGGGAACATAGAAAGCCGGTTGATTAGCCTGCGCTTCAGTCTTGATACCGAGCACCGCGATCGTTTTCGTTTGCGAGAGCAGATCGCGAAGCTGGTCAGCGTTCGTAAGGATGTTGTCGCGCCAGTTCATGGTTAGCCACAGATTTACACAGATAGACGCGGATTCAAAACCCAGATCCGTGTCAGAAGCCCGACCGTGAGGGAGGGCCTGTTACAGAACCGCTCGCGGTAGCGAGCGGGTTAATCGGGAATTCAAAGACTCTTGTTTTAATCGTTAGTTTCTACCCGCTTGCTAACGCAAGCGGTTCCGTACCGGCGGCCTTCTGAGACTCTTCAAAAATTTACGCCGAACGCCGCCATTACCGCCAGCACCACGGCGATGATCGCTTCGCCGCAGATCAATCCCGACGCCAGCGGAATTCGATAAGCCTTCTCAGTGTCAGGTGAAAGCCTGGCCCAGATTAGTTGCGCCACGCCGCCGAGAATAAACGTCAACAAGACTGCGGCGGTAATCAACATTCCGATACCCATCGCAGATGGCGAAGGAACGTAGTCCGATTTTTCGGCCAGCAAAGTCAGCAAAATCCCAACCGCGATTCCTATGATCAATCCGACGAGGCATCCGGGCGGCAGGGCACTGAATCCTTTGGTTAGCAATTCAGCAAAGCTCGCCCATTTCACGCTGATGGGCGAAGACAAACCAGTCGCGCCGATGCCGAATTTGTTTCGCAACACCGGGTAAACGATCGCCGTCGCAAATGAACCAACGGGCGCGGCGATGAGTTGCGCGATCGTCAGGTTGCGCGGATTTGATTTCAACAGTTGACCGGCTTTGAAATCCTGCATCAACGCTTCTGAGGTTACCGCGATCGTGCCGGTCAGTCCGCTCGATGACATGTTCACCGGCACGTTGCCGGGAGAGATGAAGGCGAAGACTGCCTGCATCATGTTGGACATCGCGCTGATTGGCCCCCAGTTTGTTTCTCCCAGCACGCGCAGGCCGACCAGCATCAACGGCAGCGAGAGCAGGATCGCGATGAACGAGAGATAAACCGGAATACCCATGCTGAAGTATTGGACCAGGCAAATCACGACCGCCATAAAGATCGATCCAATCACGACCCAGCGCATCGGAAAATCATTCTGCGCGGTCGTGCTCGACCTCAGTCCGCGAAAGGTCTTGACGATCAAATTCCATTTCAGGACCAGCGAGGTCAATCCGCCCGCAACCATCAAACCAGTTGCCGGCCACATCACCCAGCGCAATGTCGCCGGATAAGTCAGCGCGGTAATCATGCCGTGCGACAGCAGATAACGCGGCAGAATGAACCAACTGATCGCCGTGCCGATGGCCATCGCCAGACAGATGCGAAAGCCAACCAGCAGTCCTGAACCGAAACTCAGCAAGCTGATGTTGAAGCCGATATTCATCGCCTGCTGACCCGGAATAAACCACGTGTCTCGCACCCATTTCCAAAATGTCGTCACCAGCATCAGCGCGCCTGACAGAACCGTGCCAATTCCCAGCGCGGCCAGAGGAGCACGCGAGAGGCCGGACGCGCGGCCTTCATGCAAGACCTTGATCGTTTCTCCAGCTGCCAAACCATCGGCATAGGTCAGGTTTTCTTCGTCGATGTAATGACGACGCATCGGCACGGCCAATAGAATGCCGAGCAAGCTGGCACTGCAAAGCCAACAAAAAATCTGCAAAGTGTTGAGATAAATCGGCGGATTGAGCACGCCCTTGGCGTTCAGCATGTCGAACGCCGCCAGCAGCACCGCCATGAAAGCAGTCTGGCCGGCGCTCGTGCCCATCGTCTGCACGATATTGTTTTCACGCGCGTTCGTATCGGTCAGCCGTAATGCAAAGACCAGCGGCACCAGGGCCATGAATCCGAAAAAAGCTGACACAACTGACAGGTTTGGACCGAATCCCAATTTCAAAACGCAGTATGGATAAGCGCAGCCTATGATCAGTGCGACGATCAATCCGATGATGATCGAGCGCGCGGTTAACTCTGGGCCGGTTGACGCTGTCTTCGCTTCTGGCATCGCTTTCCCCTAATCGATCAAACTGAATCAAGTTTGGCTGCCGTCGGATGTTTCGGTTGATACAGGCCCAGCTTTCCGCCCGGCAACGTGATTTTCGTGAGTAGCCCCCACGGCGGCTCCTGTACTTCCGAACAATGAATTCCCTTTGCGTCGAGCGCAGACATCATGGCCGCCAGGTCGTCGCACATCAAATAAAGCTCGTGCTGATCATTCTCGTCACCAGGATGGCAAGCGACTTCCGCCGGCGGCAGCGCGAAAATCAGCCAGCCGTGACCCGCATCCACATGATGAAAGCCAAGCACATCCTTGAAAAAAGACCGATCGGCTTCCGGGTCTTTGCTGTAAATAATTACGTGTGCGCCATTGATCATATCGATAACACCTCCCCCCCGCACCACCATTGAAACGGTGATTACGGGCGCTTGATTGCCATCATGCTGGACTGAGAATGACGAGCGATGCGGATTAACCATGATGCTCGCAGCGAATCAATGCGCATGCTGAGAATTATAACGAAGGCGATCGCAGAACGCCTCTATTTCCATTTCTCTTCGGCTTCTTCGGGGAATCTCTGAAAGACTTCGTCGGCGAGCTTAACCAAAGGCCCAATGTCGGCAATCCCAGGGAACCAGGTTATGTACCGGACAATTTGACGTTCGGTTGAATAGACCTCGAAAGAGTCACGACCAGCGCCGTCAATCAGCGCTTCGGTGCGTTCCATCGCCATTTGCCGCACGTCATCTTTTTTCGGCCGGTCGTCGTCAGGCTCCATAATCAGCGAAAGCAAATACAGTTCGATCAGATTTCCGTTGGCCCAAACGGCCACTTGCCGATTTGAGCTCTGTAGATCATATAGCGACAGCAGTCGCGCCAAGGACCAGAGCGCATCGATGTCCTTTTCGGGTGGTGCTTTCTCTGGCGCGAGCAAAGCATTACCAGGCTGGGGGTTGTTAACTTGCGCGTTCGGCGGAGGTGCGGGCGGATTCGCCGCAGCTTCGCTGGCAGTTGGTTTCAGATGCTTTAAAATCAATCTCAACGAAAGATATTGAATCAGGGTCCAGCTGTCAGCGCGGTTCAGCAGGAACGAATCCCAGTAATGATCTTTTGCTTTGGTAAGCAATTGGATCGACGCGCTCTTGTCATGCTTCCTCGTCTTCTCATCGATTAACGAGCTTTCCGAAGCCGTATACAGAACTTCTGCCTCGCGCTTTTCAGTGCTCGCAAGCAAACCCTTAATCTGCGCGCGTTCGTCAGGAATCGTGTCCAGCAGGCGCACTAACTTCTTCTTGGCGTCACCGATTTTTGCGCGGGCATTCTCGATCAGTTTTTTCTGATCTTCGGGCGGGGTTGGCGCGGTTTCAGTCTGTGAGGATTTGGTTCTGGTTTTACTGAAGAAGCGGCGCGTGGCTTCATCCGCATAGTTCATCGCGGCATTGATGCTGCGCATGGCCTGCCTGATCTGTACACCCTTAATTTGTTGATCGAAATCCGAGGGCAAAGAAACATATGCCGTCAAAGCGGCCCAATCATGCGTGGTACGAAACTGTGCGTACAACCGTCGGCGCACGTCATAGAGAAGTGGCCGCGGATCTGTTCCCCATAACAACCCGTCGTACAAGCATTCAACCAAACGAACCGAACCCTCGAAGGAGAGGGGGAACTGTCCGGCTACAACCATCGGAATTCCTGACTCGTGCAGTGCATGTGCGATGCTCGATCCGGCGCCGGCAACTGATCCGACATTGGCGCTGTCGCAACTCGCGAGCGTGACTACGACCGGGCGGGCCAAGCCGCGACTGTCCGGACGCTGTGAGGGTCTGAGCGCGGTTGCCAATCGTGAACCGCTTATGTAGTCGGTCTCGTTCGGATTGAGCGAGTTGTGCAGCGCCAGAAAGAAGCGCGTGTCGTAATTATCTTTACGCTCGACACCATGAGCGAGGATGTGAACGTGAGTGAACGCGCCGGTGGCGCAGGCGGTTTCGATTGCGTCGATCGACGCCTCCGGAAGAAAATGCAGATGCTCCTCCACACGTTTGCGGCGAGTTTCGTCGTCACCTTCATCGTAATACTTGACCCATGGGTTAATCGATCGCCTCAGCGCCAGCAAGTGCGATTCGAGCGGGATGGGATCGACACTCGGCGGCGCTGCCGCGGCAAAGAGAATCTTTGGCTCTTGAGGCCAGCGCAACGTCTCGCCTTCGACGCGGCGGATCTCGCGCGTCAGGCAAATGGGCATTTGCGGCTGAAGCAAAAGATATTGTCCGGCCCCAGGGAACCCGTTGGGCGACAATGCCAGTTCCCATGGAAGTAATGCCAGCTCAGACGCTGAAATAATCAGACGCAAATGTGTTAGCGGTTGCGGCGCGTGATCTTCTTTGCTCGATTCAGCCGTCAGTCCGGGAATCATCGCGAGGATCTCACTCATTACTCTGGCTGTGTCCTGCAACTGAAACAGGCGGGACTCGTCGCTCAACTGATAGCCCAACGCGCTTAGTCGATGGAGGAACTGATTATGCTCGAACGGCACGTGCAGGGTGACCGCGCCATGGTTTTCACAGAGTGCGAGGTATGGAGTCAGCGGGGACAAGAGTTGATTATGCGCCGGTCCATGGCGCAACAGTTCAAGTGTAATTGTTCGCATTGCCCGCCTCCTTTCGCTAAACCTTGGTGAATCGAAGTTCGGGAGCTTCAGGTAATATTGGCTCTGCTGGTAAAAGGCTGGCCTGCCGCAACTCGCCATGCGTACCGGCGTTGTCAGCCCAGATAGCGACGACAGATAGTCGGCGCATCACCAGTTCTGGGTAAGCGTCGAGCGCTTGCATTGTTCCTTGCTTGAACGCATTGAATACATTCTTGAATTCGTCAGCGTTGCTCAACACGCGGTCTTCAAGTTTGATTAGTCGCGCCCACGTGCCGCTATTGAAATACCAACCTGGCTGTTTCTTTCTGGTCATCGCGCGCGCCAAATGAGTGTGGCCAGAGACGATAAAATCGATTCCGGCTCCGACCTGTTCATCCATGAGTTGGAAAGTAGAATCTTCCACGGTGGGATCAAAACTGCGGTCTTTCCGCAAATCGCTGAGCGCCTCTCGCAAAACCTCGCTCGTGTCAGCACCCTTAAACATCCTCATAATTGCCGAAGTCAATCCCAGATAACTTCCCAACTGGTCGGTTCCGATCAGCGACACGGCACTAACGTCGCGATTAAACATCTCTTCTGCGTCATCAAGTAGCGATCCAGCGTATTGCTGCCGATCAGTTGCGAGATCTCCGGTGCCGAACGAGTTCGGTGTTCCGTTTGACAATAGGTCGGTGGCTGCCATTGTCCTTCCGACGAGATCGCCTTGCTGCTCTGCCGCGCCCAGGAATCCGGTGGCGCTTCTGATCTTGTCCCACGCCAGCCTGCGCACCGTCGAGCCAATAGCGCGCAACTTGTCATGCTGATCCGGCGCTAACGCCAAAAGTATCGGCACGGCGGCTTGCGTCTCTGGCTTAAGCAAATCGACGAACGGAAACTTATGCTTCAGGTCGTTCATTATGTCGATGACCAATTGCGATCCCGCGTTCGGGATCCAGCTTTCTATCGGACGTCCCTGAATAACCTCGCGGCCCAATCGGCGGATTCGTTCATAGTCAGCGAGATTCCACGGATCGACTTCGTTCCCGTGAACGCACAGAACCGTCGCGTTTCCGATCTTGCAGCGGAAACCTGCGCCATCAAAAGCGAGGGTGATTTGGCCGCGCGCTTGTCCGTTGTTACCGGTCAATATCTCGAGGAGGTTCGCACGCACCCACGGCAGCGCGAACTCAAGATCGTGGTTACCGAGCGTAAGGACCAGTTGCCGGTTGTCTTGCGCGGCAAAATCCTTGAGCGCGCCAAACACCGGTGCGAATGCAGGATCCTGCGCGATACGGCGCAATTTGTCTACGGCCCCGGCCGGATCAAAATGATGAGCCGGCAACTCCGCCAGGAAGTCTACGAAATCACCATTTATCAATAGGGCGAGCTTGCGGTCAGGATTGCGAACGCGTAGGAAATCAATAAGTCTGGCCAATTCGGCGCCGGAATTGAAAATTTGAAAGTCGGGTGAGCCGCCGAGGTGAAGATCTGAGATGACGTATAACTCATCAAATTGGGGGACTCCTCCCGGGGGGATGTTGAGAATTTCGATGGCCATAGCGTCTGGAACTCAACTGAGAGTCGCACGTATCGGCTTAGGTCGGCGATGCCGAGAATACGCTTTATCGCTCACAATTCCTGCTGGCGTGTTTGCCCAGCCAATGATCGAGAGCGCGAGGTGCGAGAACGGGCCTTGACGAACGGCGAGAGTTTAGGCCGCAGCCGAAAGCAATGTCAATAGTTAGACCGAATTGCAACCGCTACTCAAGCCCTGCTTAGAGACTGCGGTTATACAGCGAGGTTTTCATAATCGTATCGCAATGTCGCTGCAACCCATGGCAGGTCGATCATATTTAGTATCTCTTCATTCATTGATTCTCCTTGTGAGAACTGAGACTGAAGGGTAATGGCGCCGACTTTGGGGGAGGTCGGCGCCTTTGCTTTTTTGTCAGGACCTTCTGTGGCCGAGTTTTTACTCGGCGGTCCATAAATGGCGATCAGCCGCCCGCGACTGCAGGCGATTCTGACTTACCACTTTGAACTTTCGAGTTTTCTGGCGATAATCGCCCTCTCTGCATTCAAAACAATTCGCCAAGAAAGCCGGTCCGACAGTGACAATTGCACCATACGGCTCGTGGAAATCGCCGATAACGTCCGATCTGATCGTCAAAGAGATGATCGGGTTAAGCCAACCTCGCCTGGATGGCGAGGACATTTATTGGATTGAGATGCGTCCGTCCGAACGAGGGCGCCAAGTCATCGTGCGGCGATCCGCCGACGGAGCAACAACCGATATCAACCCGGCGGAATTCAATGCCCGAACCCGCGTTCACGAATACGGCGGCGGTGATTACGTCGTGCATGACGGGGTCGTCTACTTTTCCAACTTTGATGATCAGCAGGTCTATCGTCAAAATGCCGGTTCAGCACCAGAGCGAATAACCACTGAGTGCGGCGACGATCGCTTGCGTTATGCCGACGCACTTGTTGATATCGCTCGCAATCGTTTGATTTGCGTTCGTGAAGATCATCGTCAAGCAGATCGCGAAGCGCAAAACACTATTGCCGCCATCTCACTTGACGGCGACGCAGAGTCTGTCCTTATTTCGGGAAATGACTTTTATTCCTCGCCGCGAGTCAGCCCTGACGGATCGCGCCTGGCGTGGCTGAGCTGGAAACATCCGAACATGCCCTGGGATGGTTGCGAGCTGTGGACGGGTGAGATCGCTTCAGACGGATCGATTCAGAATCACAAACTAATCGCCGGCGGAGCCCGCGAGTCGATCTTCCAGCCCGACTGGTCGCCTGATGGCCTCTTGCATTTTGTGTCCGATCGCACGGGGTGGTGGAACATTTATCGCGCTGCGACTGGCGGGGTGGAATGCTTGCACGAGATGAGCGCTGAGTTCGCGCTACCGCAGTGGGTTTTTGGTCTCTCGACCTACGCGTTTGCATCAGCGGAAATAATTGTCTGCGCGTTCGCTGAGAAAGGGATCTGGAAACTCGGCACAATCGATACTCGCACCAGACAGTTCGATCGTGTTGAGACGCCGTTCACCGAGATTTCTTTTGTGCAAGCCGCGCTGGGCCGGGCACTGTTTCGCGCCGCCTCTCCGAGCGCACCAATTTCGATCGTCGAAATGGATATGACTTCGCGCGAGACGAACGTCCTGCGCCGCGCAACGAAGATCGATCTTGACTCAAGCTACATTTCAGAGCCCCAGCCCGTTGAATTTCCAACTGAAAACGGATCGACCGCGCACGGATTTTATTACGCGCCCAGGAACCGCGATTTCGCCGGACCGCCGAACGAAAAGCCTCTCCTGCTCGTCAAGAGTCACGGTGGACCAACATCAGCCACGATCGCCGCGCTGATGCTCACGATTCAATACTGGACCAGTCGCGGCGTTGCGGTGCTCGATGTAAACTATGGCGGCAGCACTGGTTATGGCCGTGAATATCGCGAGCGCTTGAATGGCAATTGGGGGGTTGTCGATGTTGACGACTGTGTGAATGGCGCGAAGTTCCTCGCGGCGCGCGGTGACGCGGACGCAAATCGATCGACGATCGACGGTGGCAGCGCGGGTGGTTACACCACACTCTGTGCGCTGACGTTACGCGATTATTTCAAAGCCGGCGCCAGCTATTTCGGCGTCAGCGATCTGGAAGCGCTGGAGAAAGACA
>Ga0137401_10001470_pt1 | contig 10283 bp, 10 predicted proteins | sample CZOMad1_1_16fung_FD_108286 | JGI IMG/M metagenome (GOLD analysis project Ga0137401, IMG submission 108286) | Vadose zone soil fungal communities from Angelo Coast Range Reserve, California, USA - CZOMad1_1_16fungal (Illumina Assembly) | ecosystem: Environmental > Terrestrial > Soil > Vadose...
ATGCCCAGTCGAGCGGCAGCAGGCCGAAGGCGCCGAACGATAGGGCCGCCCCCCAGCCCTGCAGACGATGAACGAAAGGCGTCGGGACGAGCTTCGTCCGCGCCGTCGCGGCAGAATCAATCTGCGGGGACGCTGCCATTGCCACCGGCCGGAAATATCACGGGCGCCATCAGCTGAGCGACCGCGGTGGGGTCGAGCCAGCGTACCTCGACCTCGAGGACCTCGATACCTACACGAAGCTCGCGCGATAACCGCACGATGTCCTTGCGTGTGGTGATCAGACGTGCACCCGAATGCGCTGCGTTGCGGCGCAACTGGTCGATTTCGGCGGCGCGGAACAGGTGATGGTCCGGGAACGCCCGGGCGCCGACGAGTATGGCGCCGAGGCTGCGCAGCGTGGCGAAGAATTTCTCCGGACGTCCGATTCCGGCGAATGCCAGAAGACGCTCGCCCGCCAGCCGCTCCCCGGCGATCGGGGCGAGTGTGGCGCGGATCACCGGCCGCCCAATGGCCCTGCAGGTCTGTTCAGTACCCGTCGCCTTCGCTTCGGCGCGAAGCACGACCACTGCGTCGGCGCGGGCAATCCCGCTGCGAAGGTTCTCGCGCAGCGGACCTGCGGGCATCACCCGGCCGTTGCCAAAGCCGTATTCGGCATCGACTACGATCAGCGCGATGGTCTTGCCGATTGTCGGATCCTGGAACCCGTCGTCGAGTACGATGGCGCGGGCTCCAGCCGTGACCGCAGCGCGGACGGCGGCGACGCGGTCGCGGGCAATCCAGCAAGGCGCACGCGCCGCAAGCATCAGCGCTTCGTCTCCGACCGCCGTCGCGTCATGACGCGACGGATCGACCCGGACCGGGCCACGTAACCTGCCGCCATATCCCCGGCTCACGATATGTACCCGCGCGCCGCGCTCGATCAGCCATGCGGTCAGAGTGAGCGCGACCGGGGTCTTGCCGGCGCCTCCGGCGACGAGATTGCCGATGCACACTACCGGGACCGGCGCGCAATACGAGGGAGAGAGCGCTCGGCGTAAGCGTCCGACGCCATCCCAGGCCGTGCCGAGCGGCTCCAGCAGATCGGTGATGATGCCGGAGGGCTTTCCCCAGAAAGCCGGAGCGGTGCGCGTCAGGCGCGCAAACATCGCGGCGGATCGTCCATGCTCTCCATCGGCGCGAGCGGATCGAGCCAGGGAGCAAGGCGCACCAATACGGCATCGAGAATGCCGAGACCCGCGGCTGCGACGCTCCTGCCGGCGGCGGCGCGCTCGTCCCTGAGCCGCCGATCGGCGAGCAGTATCGATATGGAACGCGCGAGCGCGTTGCCGTCGGACACGGTCTCGGACGCCCCGGCCGCTGCCAGATCGCTCGCCATTCCGGCGCAATTGCTGATATAGGGCCCATGCAATATGGCGCAGTCCAGTCGGGCCGCCTCGAACGGGTTGTGGCCGCCCTTGGCAACCAGCGATCCTCCGATGAAGGCGATCCCGGCAATACTGTAGAAGAGCCCGAGTTCGCCCATCGTGTCGGCAAGATAAATATCGGTCTCGCGGGTGACCGGCTCACCACGCGCCCGTCGGGCGGTGCGCAGGCCGTGCCCAGCCAACATCGCCTCGATAGCGTCCCCGCGGGCCGCATGACGCGGCGCAATGATCGTCAGGAGATGTGGATGATTGCTAACAAGCTGGCTATGAACACCGGCAACGACTTCCTCCTCGCCCGCATGGGTTGCTGCCAGCACCCATGCGGGCGCGGCCCTACCTGATCACGCAGCTGCTCGAGCCGCGAGAGGTCCACCGGCAAGGCTGCTGCCGCGGCTTTAACGTCGCCGATCATGGCAATTTCTCGGACCCCAAGTCGACGCAGACGCTCGGCCTGAACCTCATCTTGAGCGAAGCACGTCGCAAAGGCGCCGAGCACGGGGCCAACGAGACCTCCTCCCCACCGCCAGCGCGCGTAGGAGGCCGCGGAAAGGCGGCCGTTGATCAGCACCATCGGGATGCCGCGGGCATGGGTCGCCAGCACGAGGTTGGGCCACAGCTCCGATTCGACCCATAGCGCCAGATCGGGACGCCAATGATCGAGAAAACGTGCGATCCAGCGCGGCAGATCGACCGGGACGTACTGATGCCGCGCCTGGGCCGGGAGCCGCTTGTCGAGGAGAGCGGCCGAGGCGACGGTTCCGGTCGTGACGAGAATTTCGAGTGTCGGCCGCTCCTCGAGCAGTCGCTCGATCAGCGCCAGCATTGCAGTTGCCTCCCCGACGCTCGCGGCATGAACCCACACGAGTGGTCCGAGCGGCCGGGCCAAGCTCGGGATTCCGCGGCGCTCTTGAAAGCGGAGGGTGTCTTCCTTGCCCTGCTTTCGCCGCCGTCGCAGGTAGACCGCCACTAGCGGCGCCAGGGGCTGGGTCAGCCCGCGATAGAGGAGGGGCAGCATCAACCGCCTGCAACTCGCTCCGCCGATGTAGCAGGATCGGCAGCGATCGGCGAAGCCAACTTCTCGTAGCCGAAACGGCGATCGGCATCGCGGACCATTTCGACCATGCGCTTCTCGACGAGGTGTCGGACGCGCTCGAGCCCGGCCTCGTCAAGCTCCTTGGCGATCTCGATCGGCTCGCCCCACAGAAACACGCCGCGTCCGAACGGCAAGGCAAGGTGGAAGCGGTCCCAGGTCGCGAGCACACGCCTTCGGCTCGTCGCGTAGGTCAACGGCAGGATTGGCACCCGAGCCAGCCGAGCGATATTGACTGTGCCGACACTTACGGTCATCGCCGGGCCGCGCGGACCATCGGGCGTGATGCCGACGCACCCTCCCTCTTTCAGTCGTTTCAACATTGCCCGCAACGCCAATGATCCGCCACGGCTGGTCGAGCCGGCTATCGTGTCGATGCCAAAATAGGTCATCGCGCCGGCGATGATACGACCGTCGCGATGAGCCGAGATCAGCATGTGAAAAGATGTCAATTGGTGCCACGCGGGAGGCATCATCAGCAACCGGCCGTGCCAGAAGGCGACGATGAATGCCCGACCTTCGCCGGTGAGCCGGCGCGGCCATTCGCCTCCCTCGACGCTCCAGCGGTTGGTCAAATAGACGAACCGTATGTAGCAATGGGTGACCCAGCAGGCGATCCGCCGGACCAGCTCGCTGTGAAGAAAACGCCGCCAGGCGTCGGGCTTGATGAATTTCAACGTCACGCCGTTACAGAAGCGGCGGCCGTCGTCTGGCTCCGCTGATCAGCGAACTGCATCGTGTGGAGTCGGGAATACAGGCCGCCGGCGCCGAGCAGCTCCTCATGATGGCCAATCTCGACGATGTGTCCGCGATCGACGACGCATATCAGGTCGGCGCCCTGCACGGTCGACAGCCGGTGTGCAATCACCAAGGTGGTGCGCCCGCGCATCAGTACCCGCAGAGCCGCCTGCACCTGCCGCTCCGATTCGCTGTCGAGGGCCGAGGTGGCCTCGTCGAGCAGCAAGATCGGCGCGTCCTTTAGCATCGCCCGCGCTATCGCGATACGCTGGCGTTGCCCACCTGAGAGGCGCACGCCATGCTCGCCGACCAGCGTGTCGTAGCGATCCGGAAGCTCATCGATGAAGCCACTGGCGCCCGCCGCCTGCGCCGCTGCCTCGATCTCGGCTTCGGCGGCGCCGAACCGGCCATAGGCGATGTTGGCGCGCACCGTGTCATCAAACAGGCTGACCTCCTGAGCGACGACAGCGATGGCGCCACGCAACGACGCGAGCGTCACCGAACGAACGTCTTGCCCATCGATCGCGATGCTCCCCTCACCAACATCGAAAAACCGCGGGATCAGGTTGAGGATCGTCGATTTGCCCGCTCCCGAAGGGCCGACGAGGGCAACGGTGCGGCCCGCCGGAACCGTCAGCGAGACATTGTCGAGCGCTACAGCGCCGGACGCGTAGCCAAAAGAGACCGAATCGAAGCGAATCTCCCCGCCGCAGATGCACAGCGGCTTGGCTCCGGGCCTGTCTCGGATCGTCGGTTCGATGTCGAGCACCTCAAAGACCCGCTCGGCGGCGGCGAGACCCTCTTGCAGCGACGCGTTTAGATTGGCGAGGTTCTTCAGCGGCTGATAGGCGAGCAGCAGCGCCGTAATGAACGAGAAAAGCGCGCCGGGCGTGCGAGCGCCGGCGATGACTTGATGACCGCCGTAGAGGATGACGGCAGCGATTGCGGCGCCACCGAGTGCCTCCATCATCGGCGAGGCCCGCGAGCGCGTCCGGCCGGCGCGGACGATCAACTCAAACAGGCGCTCGAAGAGCCCGGCGGCGCGGCGCTCCTCGTAAGCTTCCATGCCGTAGGCTTTGACGTGGCGGGCGCCCTGAAAGGTCTGATTCAACAGTGTCGTCAGCTGGCCGATTTCGGCCTGGGTGTTGGCGGCGACCCGGCGGATGCGGCGGCCGATGCCGACGATCGGATGAATCGCGAGCGGAAAGACGAAGAACGAGACGAGGCCAAGAAGCCAGTCCTGGTAGAACATCACCGCGACGAGGAAGGCGACCGTGATCGCATCCTTACCCATGCCACCGAGAACGTTCGCCGCGGCGCCGCGCAGAAGAACCGCGTCGCTGGTAAAGCGGGATATCAGGGTGCCGGTCGGATGGGCCTGAAAATAGGCGAGATCGGCGCGCATCAGTCGGGCGAACAGCGCCTTCTGCACATCAGCGATGATCCGCTGGCCGACCCGGATCATCTGCACGGCACTGCCGTAATCGCAAAGCCCCTTGGCGATGGCGAGAGTGAGGGCCAAGCCGGCGAGCAGCCATAACAGCGATCCGTCGCGCCCAACGAAGATGCGATCCAGCACCGGCTGCATCAGCCAGGCGCGTGACGCCGTGCTGGCGGCCGCCAGTCCCATCAGTAGCGCGGCCAGAGCGATGCGTCGGGCGTGCGGGCGCATAAACTCGCTGGCCAAACGCACGACCAGCGTGACGGAATGCGCCTGCTCAGCCAAGATCGGCGAGAATCTTCGCATGGTTTCCCCGCCGGCAGTGTTAGAGGCGGGCACCCCGCTTGGCAAGGCTTGCTGGCGTCTGTCGGCGGCATCATGCCGAATCCCCGATGCCGATTCCCACCCGACTTATGAGGGACGGGATATAAGAGGATCCGACATCAAGATGTGGGTCTCAGCCTAGTAGCGTACGACCAGGCGCCCGTCGAGCGAACTCCACCGGGTCGGTTCACCTGCGCCGATCCGAGGGCGGTCAGCAGGGCGATGGACGATAGCTTGGCAGTCCGCCTTTGCTCGAACGGTGCCGATCGATCCCTGCGATCAAGCCATGACCCGCCTTCTGACTTCCGCGTCGCGTCCGAGCCCATCCAGCATCATGGCAAGACCATCGCTCAGAGCGGTTTGAGCCGTAAAGCCAAGTTGTTCGGCCGCGCGCCGCGGGTCCCCTACCGAGATCCGCACTTCGCCGCAGCGCGCCGGCCGACGATGCACTACGAGTTCGGTTCGACACAGCTCCGCCATGGCCTGGGCGAGACCACGAACGGTTGTCGCTCTGCCGGTGCAGACATTGAACACCAAAGCCTTAGTGGTCGCCACGCGCATCGCCTGACGCAGCGCACGGATGGCATCTTGGATATTGGTGAAATCGCGGGCCTGTTCGCCATCACCGAAAATCTCGACAGGTTCGCCGCGGAGCAGCCGCTCGGCAAAAATGGAGATCACGCTGGAGTACGGGGAAAATGGATCCTGGCGCGGCCCGTAAAGGTTAAAGAAACGCAGGCCGACCGTCGGGACACCGTGGATGGCGCCGGCGATGCGGGCATGGAGCTCGCAGGCATGTTTGTCGGCGCCGTACGCGCTCAGTGGCGCCGCCGGACTTTCCTCGTCGACCGGTAGGTTCCCACAATTGCCGTACACTGCGGCGGTCGAGGCGTAGACGACAGGAACTTCCCGCCGCCGCCGCGCCGGCCGCGCCTGGTCGAACACGTTGATCGTTCCGGTAAGATTGACTTTGTGGGTCCGCAACCATTCGCCGTGCGAACGCTCGATGGATGCGATCGCCGCCAAATGAAAGCAGCCGTCGATGCCGTCGAATGCGCGATGGACCGCCTCCGGATCAGTCACATCAGCTTCAGTGAACTGGGCTTGTGGCGGTAAGTTCTCGCGATGCCCGCTCGAGAGGTCGTCAAGAACCTGGACTGCGTGACCTTCGTTTAGCAACGTCTCGACCAAATGCGAGCCGATGAACCCGGCCCCGCCCGTTACAAGAAAGCGAGCCATCCAATATCCCTAAAGCTGTTACGGGAGCGATACTTGGTTCCGTCCACCGCAACCGGGCCGCTTCCTCCTGACGTTGCCGGTCGCTACGTCTGACTGCGCGAAAACATCGCCGACGCCTCCGGGTTCCCTCGGGGAAACTTCTCATTTGTGTTTGTGCGCAAAAACAGACAATCCGCCGCTTCGCAGCGATGCGACCTCAACAGGTCACGCATACCGCCGTTTCAGCCTTGTGGGAAGCAAAATCAACGTTAACTGATGCCTGACCACTCTGTGCTGAGAGTCCGATACAGAGAGTTAACCTTTCTGTTAACCTCTGTTACAATCGGTATTCTCGGAGATTAGGTGAATAACTCGCTTGGCCAATCTACGCCCTGTGCAGAACAGTCGCGATGAACATCGATATGCCCCTGCGGTCACGACGTGGGGCGACGCGCGGGACTTGTCCGGCTGAGCAGGGTCGGTGATCCTCACCGTGTCGGAGGTAGGCTGCGTCGGCAAGACACCTGAAATGCAAATCGGACATTTTCGCACGGTGCTACTCCCATTCCTTGGTCTTTCCGCCCAATTCGTCGTTCTCGCCCCGGCAGCTGGTGAGCTGACGTTCAGATCGGACGAATGGATCACGGAATGCGGTATTGGCACTTCCGATTGCTCGATTACAGTTCCTTTTTGGCAGACGCAGGGCGACCGCGGTGGTTCGTTCGCGCTGGTCGTCATGCTCCAAACTGGTAATATTGGAATTGTCGGCCAGCCCCTTCCGATCAAGGCGGTGCTGCGGGTCGACAAAAACCCGCCTATTGAGTGCAGAGAGACGCCGTATTGCATTTTTCCCAGTGCTCAGGCCATCGAGGCCGTTAGGCAACTCAAGGTCGGGTCGCTCATTTTGATCGATGTATTTACTGCGAAAGCAACGTTCAGCTTCAGTTTGACGGCGAAAGGGTATCGCGCTGGGATTTCAAAAATCCGAGCGTGGGGGTATCGCCTTCCCATCGATTAGCGCTGGGCGTGCGCTTCTCAGATCCGCAAAGCCAGCCACAGCTTTCGGTCGCTCGCCCCGGCAGCTCGACATTATCGCTCGGGTGAGGACAGCTTCCTGACGTCGCCATGGACAGCGCGCTGACGATGATATGGTTAATCTAATGGGTGCGAGCCGAGGAGAAGAGGCCGATGCACCCCAAGGCCTATTACGAGCCTATTCGTTTTGCTGATCAGCCGAACGTCCATGAGCGGCCGCTTCCATTCGACCGGTCACCGCAAGATGCGACCTTTCAGCTAACCAGACGGGTGGCGCTTATCGTCGTACTCGCGGTGTCGCTGGGGCTATGGGCGGTGATCTGGGCGGCGGTGGCCTCGCTGGCTTCGGCTGCACTGGGGTGACCGCCGTCTCGCAAGGTCACTTGGTTCGCATTTACGCGGTCACCGCTGCGGTCCGCCGACGCTGCCGCGGTTTGAGCCCTCAATCGGGGCGGCGCATGGAAGTGGGCGCGAGCCCCCTCCGCTCTGATCGGCCGCCAGCCGCGCTGCGATCCGGCCGCTCGCAAGCCCGTCGCCGTAGGGGTTTTCGATACGGCTCATCCGCCCGTACTCCCGTGGATCGTCGAGCAGCGCGGTCATGTGGTCGAACAGGAGGCGCTCGTCGGTGCCGACCAGCTTGGCCAAGCCGAGGTCCATCGCTTCCGGCCGCTCGGTCGTGTCGCGGGTGACGAGCACCGGCTTGCCGAAGGATGGTGCTTCTTCCTGGATTCCGCCGGAATCGGTCACGACAAAATGACACTTCTTCAGCAAATAGACGAGTTCGGGATAATCGACCGGCTCAACAAGACGGATGTTTTCGTGCAGGCGAAGCGGCTCTATCGCTCGCCGCACATTAGGGTTTGGGTGGACCGGAAAAACTACGGTGACATCCGTTCGCCCAGCGATCCGCGCGATTGCACTGCAAATGCGCGTCAGCCCGCCATCGAAGCTTTCGCGGCGGTGACCCGTCATCAGGATCAATCGTCTGTCCCGGCCATGCCCGGCCAATATCTTTTTACCGCGCGACCTCAGCGCCGCCCGCTCGTCGAGCAGAGCGGACACCCAGAGCAAGGCGTCTATCCCGGTGTTGCCGGTGACGACGATCCGTTCGTCGCCGATCCCTTCGCGTAGCAGATTGTCGCGCGCCCTGGCGGTGGGTGCGAAGTGAAGATCGGCGACATGGCTGACGAGGCGGCGGTTCACCTCTTCCGGCCACGGCGCATAGATATTGTCGGTGCGGAGGCCAGCCTCGACATGAGCCACCGGAATTTTGTGGTAGAAGGCCGCCAAGGCGCCGGCGAAGGTCGTGGTCGTGTCGCCCTGCACGATGACCCGCTCGGGCCGAAAAGTGTCGAGGATATGTCCAACCCCGGACAGCGCCGCCCCAGTCAGATAAGCCAAGTCCTGATTAGGGCGCATGATCGCAAGATTCCAATCAGGGCGTAGATCGAACAAGTCGAGGACTTGGGTCAGCAGCTCACGGTGCTGGCCGGTGACACAAACCTTGCAATGGAAATTTGGTCGAGCGGACAATTCCCTGACTACCGGCGCAAGCTTGATCGCCTCCGGCCGCGTCCCGAAAACAAAAAGAAGCTTCATTCCGAACGCCCCCTCCTGGTTCGGCCCCGGGCGAGGTCCACAGTCTTTCCGGTCTCCCGACTTCCGGCCGCGAGGGCCTAGCCAGATGCGTGGGTTAGACCGGTCACGTCGATGACGACGCGACCCAGCAACTCTTCGCGCGGTATTTTCCGGAACCGGGAATGAGCCACCAGCAGGGCAACGATGTCGGCGTGCCGGACGGCCTCCAGGGTGTCGCAGAGCGAGACGTTCGAGAGCGCCGCGAGTTCGGCGGGCAGCGCTGTTAGATTTGGATCGGCGATCAGGATCTGCTCGCGGCCGGCGCGCGCCAGTTCCATGGCGATCGCGATCGCCGGACTCTCTCGAAGGTCGTCGACATCCGGCTTATAGGTTAGCCCGAGACAAGCAATGACCGGCCGTTTGAACCGCTCGGCGCGTTCCCGGATCTGCGCTACGACAAATTTCGGTTTGGCGTCGTTGACCTCGCGAGCGGTACGGATCAGGCGCGTGTGTTCCGGTGCGGAGGCCACGATGAACCACGGATCGACGGCGATGCAGTGCCCGCCCACACCCGGTCCCGGCTGAAGTATCCCGACCCGGGGGTGGCGGTTGGCGAGTTCGATGACCCGCCAAACATTGAGGCCGAGATGGTCGCAGATCAGCGACAACTCGTTGGCAAACGCGATGTTGACGTCGCGAAACGCATTCTCCGCCAGCTTGACCAGCTCGGCCGTCGGCGCGTCTGTGCGAAACAGTTTCCCCTGCAAGAAGATGCGATAGAGCGCCTCGGCGTGCTCGGCACAAGCTTCGGTCATACCGCCGATGATCCGGTCGTTCTCGATCAGCTCGCGAACCATGCGGCCCGGCAGCACCCGCTCCGGGCAATGGGCGACATGCACATCGAGCGGTTCACGATGGCGTTCCGAGGGAAAGCAAAGATCGGGCCGCAGCCGGGCGAGTTGGCAGGCGAGCCTCTCGGTCGTGCCGACCGGTGAGGTCGACTCCAGGATCACCACGTTGCCTGAGACGAGGGCTGGCGCGATCGCGTCCCCAGCCGCATCGATGTAGTCGAGATTAGGTGATCGGTCAGCGTTGAACGGGGTTGGAACGGTGATCACAAACGCGTCGGCGGGTTCCGGCTGCGCGGTGGCGCGCAGCTTGCCCAAAGTCGTCGCCGCGCGCAGCAGCATGTCGAGATCGGGCTCGGAGAAATAGGGCTGGCCGGCATTGACGGCTTTGACCACTTGCGGGTTGATGTCGACCCCGATCACCTCGACGCCGCGGCTGGCCAAGGTTGCCGCTGTCGGCAAGCCGATATATCCCAGGCCGACGACGCACACCGTCCTGATCGGGTAGTCCATCGATCGCCGCGCCTGAAAAGTAATCCGTTGCTGGTGCCCGAGTATCGCAGCTGGCGATCTACAGCGCTATCAAT
>Ga0137401_10001471_pt1 | contig 10283 bp, 9 predicted proteins | sample CZOMad1_1_16fung_FD_108286 | JGI IMG/M metagenome (GOLD analysis project Ga0137401, IMG submission 108286) | Vadose zone soil fungal communities from Angelo Coast Range Reserve, California, USA - CZOMad1_1_16fungal (Illumina Assembly) | ecosystem: Environmental > Terrestrial > Soil > Vadose zone...
ATTGCGCGGCACCCCGCGGTGCTGCTCGCGATCGATCCGCGGCACGCGCTGACCTATCTGTTCTCGAGTGGTGCTAGCGGCTTTCTGGTCCTCGGCGGCGTATTCCTTTGTGTCACAGGAGCTGAAGCGCTTTATGCCGACATGGGCCATTTCGGGCCGCGGCCGATCCGGTTTGCCTGGTCGGCCTTGGTATTTCCGAGCCTCGTTCTCAACTATGCGGGTCAAGCCGCACTCGTTCTGCAAGGCGAGCCCAGCTCGGGCAATATCTTCTTCAGGCTATGCCCTTCAGCCCTGCTCATTCCCCTCGTCGTGCTTGCAACCGTTGCGACGATCATTGCGAGCCAGTCAATCATCACCGGCGCATTTTCGATGACGCGGCAGGCCATTCAACTTGGCTGGCTGCCGCGGCTGCAGATCACCCAGACCTCGGCCGAAGGATACGGGCAGATATACGTCGGCGTCGTCAATTGGCTGTTGATGATCGTAACTGTCGGTCTCACGATCGGGTTCGGCAAGTCCGATAACCTTGCGGCAGCCTACGGCATCGCGGTCTCGGCGACCATGTTGATGACTTCGGTTCTGCTGTTCATCGCCATGCGCGAGATTTGGCGGTGGAGCGTGCTCGCAGCGGGGGGGCTCGCTGGCCTTTTCTTGATTGTCGACGCGGCTTTCTTCTCGGCCAATGTTGTAAAAATTGCCGAAGGCGGATATGTGCCGCTCCTGCTCGCGGGCTGCGTCTATTTTGTCATGGTGGTGTGGCACCTGGGAGCGGTCGCCGTATCAGGCCGCCTGCATGAGACCGTCATGCCGATCGCGAGTTTCATGGCAAAGATTGAGGAGGCGCAGGTTCCGCGCGTTCCCGGGACCGCGGTTTTCTTGACGCGCACGCAGCGCGACGCCCCGCCGGTGCTGGTCTGGCACCTCAAGCACAACCGGTCGCTGCACGAACGGTTGTTCATATTGACCGTCGAGATCGAGTCTGTCCCCAGGATCCGAGGCGCCGCGCGGCTCACCATCAACGAGATCGCACCCAACTTCTGGCGGGCCCGCGCCCGCTACGGCTTCATGGAGCGCCCGGACATCCCCGCCCTGCTGCGAGAGGCGCACGCGGGCGGATGCATGATCAGCGTTGATGACGTGACTTATTATGTGGGGCATGAGACGATCGTCCATCGCGAGGATGGACGGGCGCTGCCGCATTGGCTGGAGAGGCTTTTTGGATTCATGCAGCGTAACTCCGTTCACGTCAGCGATTTCTTCCGTCTGCCTCCGGACGCGGTGGTGGAGATTGGCCGGCAGATTTCAATCTGAACAGAGCCCTGCGTTGACTGAACAAGGGCGGCCTTAGATGCTGATCGCACTCACCGGCGCCACTGGCTTCATCGGTCAATACCTGCTGCAGGAAATGCCGAAGCGCGGCTACCGCGTTCGTGCGCTGCTGCGCCGGCCCGCTTCGATGCCGGTGCAGACCTCGAGCGCCGTGATTGGCGATCTGACCAGGCCTCAAAACATGTCGGCCGCGCTCGAGGGGGTGGATGCGGTCATCCACTCGGCCGGGCTCGCGCACGCGATGTCCGGCGTTCCCGAAAACGACTACCGGCTCATCAACACGGAGGCGACCGTCCGTCTCGCCCGCGCTGCGCGACGAGCCGGAGCCAAGCGCTTCGTATTTCTCTCCTCCATCCGCGCCCAGTGCGGGCCGACAGCCGACACGGTCTTGACCGAGGCGGTTGAACCGCGACCAACCGATGCCTACGGACGTTCCAAGCTCGCAGCGGAGCGCGGTCTGGCGGAACTTGACCTCGACTGGGTGTCGCTGCGGGCGGTGCTGATTTACGGGCCTGGGGTCAAAGGCAACATGGCGCAATTGATCAAGCTCGCTCGCTCGCCCTTGCCATTGCCGTTCGCCAGCCTCACAGCGCGCCGTTCGCTGCTCGCATTGGAGAACCTTTCAGCGGCCATCGAGACTGTGCTGGCAGCGCCGGGAGCGCTGCGGCGGGCCGTCGTCGCCGCTGATCCGCAGGCGCTGACAATCGCGGAAATGATTGCAGCCTTGCGCAGTGGGCTCGGGCGTCAGCCCAATGTCTTTCCGTTCCCCCCGGCGCTCCTCGAAATCCTGTTCCGCGGCGCCGGCCGAGCAGAGATATACCAGCGGCTATCGGGCTCGCTGGTTGCCGATGCCACGGCCTTGACAAGTCTCGGATGGGCGCCCCCGCTCGCCACGCCCCCCGGACTTGCAAAGCTGATGCAGACAGACGGGCGATGAAACGAGCCTGCTCATCGAACATGAGCTTTCGCGCGATGGTCAGTGCGCACGGATCTCAACCGGCCTGCAACGTTACAAGCGCGGCACTCGCGCCAGGTATATCGAGCACGACGGCGCCGCCGTCGAACTGCGCGGCCTCGCGGGCGGCGGGCGCCCAGCCGCCATAGTCGTCGACTGCGGCGCCGCCGAACCGCACGCTGGCGGTCGCGTCGAGCGCCGGCGCCATGAGACGCGACACGTCACCATTCGCAAATCGCCGGCCCGGCTCGATCCGCATTGAAGCCGCACGGACATCCTTGTTGATCAGGACGAGGCGCAGCGCGCCGTCGGCCGCACGCACCGCATAGGCCGCGAGTGCCGCGCCCCCGGAATCGAGCCTTGCCGGCACGAGATCGCCACGCGCCTGCGCGAACATCAGCATGCCGTAGTAGAGCGGGCGCGCCGTCAATCCGCCGCCGCGGCCGTGGGAGATCGGCGTGTAGACCTTGTCCTCGCCGGCATGGAAGTTGACGCCGGCCCCACCGGCCGCCGCGATCTGGAACATCAACTCGGCGCCCCACAGGGCCGCACCAAGCGTGTCGCTGACGCGCGGCCGGCCGCCCGCATAGACGGAGTTCGTCTCGGCGATCCGCCACGGCAGCCGATGGGCGGTCCCGATCGCGGCCAGCTCGGCGAGGGTCGGAGCGATCCGACCGGCGGAGCGCATGAGCTTTGCGAGTGTCACGGCAGGATTGCTGGCCGGACCGTCCGCATAATAGTGCCGTGTCAACATCACGACACCGGGCGCCGCGGCGTCCGCGAACGGCGCGATCCACCTGGTTTCTGCCGCCACATCGGGGCCGGCGAAGTGGGCGTCCGGCACCGCTGCCCGGATCGCCGCGTGAAAGCGCCGCCATTCGTTGAGGAAGGCGGCGGTGTCGTAGGTCTTCGGCCGCACCCCCGACCAGCGGCCGAATCCATCGGGCTCATTGCCGATCTGAAAGGCGAGAAGCTGGGGGCCGGCCGCGCGCGTCACATAGGCGGCCTCGGTCGCCGCTTCCTCAGGCGTGCCGGTGGCGAGATTGAGCCCATAGATGAGCCGCCAGCCGAGCGCGCGCAGGAAGCCGCCGAGGCGATCGATCGCAAAAGGCGTGATGACGAAGTTTTCGGGCGGCGCCGGGGTATCCTGCGTCCGCCATAGCGTGCGTTCGCTGGTATTGCCGCCGATGCGCAGCACGCCCTCCGACCCCAGCGTGCGCAACAGGCGCAGCAGCGTGCGATTGTCGGCGGTGAAGAAATCGTTGGCGGCGACGACGGCAGATTCGTAGCTCAGCCCGACGAAGTCGCGCGCAATCATGCGGCCGGCGTCCTCATAGTCGATGCCAAGCCGCGCCATCGCCGGCCCGTCCTGTGCGGATGCACGTCCGAGGAGGGCCGCACCGCCGCCCGCAAGGCCAAGGAGAAATCGCCGCCGGTCCATGGTCGCAATGGTACGCCAGATCCGGCCGAGCGCAATCCAGACGCGGATTTGAACGGGCCAGATTCTGCCCTATCATCTTGCGGCCAATTCCATCGCCTGGAGCAAAAGGAAGCCGACATGGAATCGATCATTTCCAATCTTTTGGCCCGCTTCGAGAAGGGCTCACTCAGTCGTCGAGAACTGGTTCACGGTCTTGCCATGCTGGCTGCCGGCAGTACGGCCGCCGCCGCCCAGGAAGACCTCGATTTCGGTAGCGCGAACATCGACCATGTCAGCATTCAAGTCGCCGATCTGGAGCGCTCGGTCGATTTCTATCAAAAAATGTTCGGCTTCTCGGTGATCAGCCAGGACCAGCCGCTCGGAATTATTCGCCTCGGCACCACCAGGACTCTGGTCTCTCTAAACCATCAAAGCCCGGCCGGAATTGTCGATCACTTCGCCATCGGCGTTCCCCGTTTCAGCAAGGAATCCGCGGCACGCTATTTGAAGCAGCGCAATGGGAATCCGGAAGATGACCCCTATGCCGGCTTGCACATCAAGGACCCCGACGGGATCAACGTGCAGATCTTTTCTCAGAGATGACCGGCGACGGCAGCCTTACATTCATTCGTCAGCATTTCGGTCAACGCGTACTATGTGGACGCCAGCCGATCGACGCCGACGGTCGCACGCGCTAAATGGAGACCGTTCCAATTCGAACGCGGCGAAGGCCGCCGCAATAACACGAGGAGGGAAGGCATGAGAATTAAGGCAGTGACGTTGACGATTGTCGCCTTTTTTGCGTTGACCGGCACCGCGCTCACTCAGGATCTGGGCCCGCGGGTCAAGAAGCTCGCCGACGGGGTCTATGTCCACACCGGGAAAGGTTTTGAATCCAACAGCGGAATTATTCTCGCCCAGGAAGGCGTCGTGGTGATCGACACCGGGCAAAACCCGATCGAGTCGCGCGCGATCATGGATACCGTCAAGAAGCTCACGTCGATGCCGGTGCGCCTTGTCATCGACACCGAGCCGCATGCCGATCACACCACGGGCCACTATGTCTTCGCGCCGCCCGCCGTCGTCGTGGCGGCCGCAGGAGCCGGCGAATCGATGCGCAGCGCCGACCGCAACGCCCCGGACCGGATCGAGCGACTTGGCGCCACGTCTGCCGAGATGAAGGCGGCGCTCGAAGGCTATCGGTTCATTGCGCCGCACATCGCGTACCACGACAGGATGACGATCGATCTCGGAGGACGCACCATTGAAATCATGTACTTGAAGGGAGTTCACAGCGAGGCGGACTCAGCCGTGTGGCTGCCGAAGGAGCGCGTCGTGTTCTCGGCCTCGGCATTCGTCGTCAACCAGGTCAATATTCTTCGTCCCTTCGTCACCATTCCGGATATCCTCGCCGCCGGGAAAATGATGAAGGCGCTGAACCCCGAACACGTGGTTCCCGGGCATGGCACGCCCGGCACGGTGAAGATTTTTGAGGACGGTGAGCAATACTACGCCCTGCTCATGGACCGGGTCGGCAAGCTGATGAAGGACGGCAAATCGCTGGATGACATCAAGAAGGACGTGAAGATGCCCGAATACGCCAACTGGGGCAGCCAGGAACGGTTCCCGACCAACGTCGACGCCGCCTACAGGGCATTGGGTGGCAAGTGATCGAAGGCGACGGGTGCGGCCGGACCAACGGGCTGCAAAGCGGCGAAACAGCCGCACCCGCCGAGACGCTGTCTGGTAACGGCGACTGCTCCCCAGCCTTAAGGGTCATCTTCATCGTGATGCAGCTTTTGCCGCCGGCGGCAGCTCTAGCACGGCAGTGGAAAGACCTGCCCTCTTTTCGGCGGTTTGACTGAGCGATTCGACGGCTCATCCTCGGATAGCTGCCGTGCGGGCCGAATGCTGGTAACGGAGGATATGGACCAATTCCCGACATGCCATATCCGATGTTGGCGGCGAAGTAGCACTCGCCGGAAAGCGGAAAATCTGAAATCAAAACGCCGGATCAACTGACGCGTCTCGATGGTGGCAGGCTGCTCAATCGCTGCTCGTCTTCCCCCGCTTCGGATAGCAGCCAATCCCGAAAAGTCACGATCTTTGGCAGGTTTGCTGTCGCCTTGGGACACACGATCCAATAGGCGTATGGGACAGACAATGACGGCCCGAACGGACGCACCAATCTTCCAGCGATGAGATCCCAGGCCGCGAGAGCGCTTCGAGCAAGTGCTACACCTTGGCCATCGATGGCGGCATCTATGGCCATGCTGGCCTGATTTAGAATGGGTCCTCGCGACACGTCGACGTTGTTGACACCGGCCGCCTTGAGCCACTTCACCCAATCATTTCGATCATTGATGTGCAACAGCGCGTGCTTGGCGAGATCGGCCGGCTTGCGAAGGGCGTTCTTGCCGGAAATCAGTTTGGGGCTGCACACGATGACAAGCTCTTCGGCGCACAGACGCGTCACATGCAACCCGCCGGCCTGGCCATCGCCATGGCGGATCGCAAGATCGACATCCTCGCGGGCGAAGTCTACATGCTGCAATGACGCGCTGATCCTCAGATCGATACCGGGGTGCGCCTCGCCAAATCGCGCGAGCCGATGCACGAGCCATTTTGCGGCGAAGTTAGGCGACGTGGTGACCGTCAGCATGCCTGTGCTCTGCCGCTGCAACAAACGTTCTGTGCCCGCCGCAATGCGGTCGAAAGCATCACGCACGACCTCGAGATAGCTGCGCCCCGCCTCTGTGATGACCAGCCGCTGTCGCTCCCGGTTGAAGAGCTTCAACCCGAGCTCGGCCTCGAGCGCTTTTACCTGATGGCTGACGGCACCTTGGGTGACGCACAGGTCCTCAGCAGCCCTGGTGAAGCTTTCATGGCGGGCCGCGGCCTCGAAGGCCCTGAGCGCGTTCAGCGGCGGCAGGCGGCGAGGCATGGCACACCACATCATGAGGAAAACTCGGGCAGGCTAGAGAAACGATGCTTCGCGGGCAAGCCGCTGCGAGACTATTTCATCTGCCAGAAGGGGCACACGCTCCCTTGCAGTAAGGAACTTAAGAAATGTCACACTCCCTGCACTACGAAACCAACCACACCTGCACATGCCCGCCCGCCACGGGGTGGTGGAGCCCGGGGGATGCGTTGTTGCAGCCCGTTCGGCAAATGGCCCGCAAGGTCCACGGTTGGATCGAACGGAGCCGGCAGCGCCGGGCCTTGCAGGACCTCGATGATCGCCTGCTCAATGACATTGGGCTGTCGCGCGACGAGGCAAGGCGAGAGTGCGCAAAGCTATTCTGGCAAACCTACGCACGGCGACATCTGAAATGACGACTCTGGCTTGCACGGGGTCGACAGCGAAAGACGCTCCCGAACGGCGGGGCGGACTCCACTACCTCCTCGCCGACATCTGCCTAACCCAAGGAGGGGCTTTGCAACGAGGCAGCAAAGCCTCTCTGGAAACGGTGAACTCAGCATGAGTCGCGCCGTTTGGCGTGCGGCGCTCGCACGCCAGCCTTTGGATATTGACCATGAACCACTCAGGAGAAGCAAAAATGATTGTCGCACTCAGATCGATCCTGCCCGCAGTCATGCTCGCATGCATTGGTGCAGGACAGACAGCCGCGCAGCCGGTCTGCAAACCAGCGCTGACGGTGAAACAGGTTGGTTTTTCCGAAATGATCAACCTGAGGCGGGTATGGACCGCGTCGATCGATGTCGATGCCTCGCGATGCACGACAACGAGCGGGTTGTACTCGATCGGCTTCATCCGCCTTTACGAAAATGCACCAGATCGTGCTTTCACCGAACCGTTCATTTGGCGGCAAGGGCAAAGGCGAGTGGTTGTCGAGTTCTGGGCCGGTGAAGCGGTTCAGAGCTACTGGATCGACGACATAGCCGCGTGCCCTTGCCGCGGTGAATGAACCCTCCCGAGAATGGAGGGATGTCAATGTCTGATCCAATCGTCATCGAGTTGGTGGGCGGGTGTTCGACGCCATAAGGCGGAATGTGTCGCGGCGGCAGCTCCGGGCCCAGGGTGCGTGAAAACGTGCCTGCGCGAAATCTATTGAGAATTGTTTTCTCCGCTGTGGCCTCCTGACGGATATTGCGAGTGCTGCGGTTTTTCGTGTCTCTGAATTTGAGATGGAAATCCTACTTTCCAAAACTACGTCGGAGTTTTCACACAGCCCGGGCCAGTAGGAGACATTCCGTGGTCTTCCAGTGCACTGCGAAGTAGGTCACGGACCCCCTGACCGCGATACGCCATTTTGGGTAGGATGCGATGTGGTCGTTGAAGGGTAGGCGCACTTGCGGTTCAATCATTTAAGAAGGTGCGATTTGATCGCGGTTCTCGGCTAGCATGTCGGCCGGATATCCTCTTCTTGCTGCGCCGTAGTCGCTGCCCAGCCTCGGCGCGGCGGCCGTCCAGGGGCTCTGAGCGGCGCCATTTGCATCACAGCGCTTACGTCGATTTCCAACACACCTGCAGCGCCTCCAACGACCTGAGCCTCAAGCGAATCCAGCGGAAAATCAGCTCGCGAGGAACCGCTCCGCAAAGTGGCAGGCCACCTCGCGTCCGTCGATCAATCGCGCCGGAGGGCGTTCTTCGCGGCACCGCTCGGCCACATGGGGGCAGCGGGTCGAGAACACGCAGCCCTTCGGCGGGTCGAGCGGCGAGGGCAACTCGCCCTTCGGCATGCCGTGCGAGGATCGCCGGCCCAGTCCGGGCGTCGAGGCGAGCAGCGCCTGGGTATAGGGATGAAGCGGCCGGCCGAAGATTTTCTCCTTCGGCCCCTGCTCCATCGCGAGGCCGAGATACATGACGAGCACGTCATGGGCGATGTGACGTACCACGGCGAGATCGTGCGAGATGAAGAGATAGGCGAGGCCCAGTTCCTGCTGGAGATCCATGAACAGGTTCAGCACCTGCGCCTGCACCGAGACATCAAGCGCCGACACCGGCTCATCGGCGACGACCAGCTGCGGACGCAATATCAGCGCCCTCGCGATCGCGATACGTTGACGCTGGCCGCCGGAGAACATGTGCGGATAGCGCCCGTAATGCTCGCGGCCGAGGCCGACCTTCGCCAGCATTTCGATCGCTTGCCCGGCGCGGGCCGGTTTCGGCAGCTTGGTGTTGATGGCGAGGGGATCTTCCACAATGGCGCCGATTTTCTTGCGCGGATTGAGCGAGCCGTAGGGGTCCTGGGAAACCAGCTGGACGGTGCGGCGCAGCCTGCGCATCGCGCCGGCCGGCGGGTTGATCGCATCGACGCCGTCGAGCGCGAGGGTTCCCCCGCTAGGCTTTTCGATCAACGTTATCAAGCGCGCGAGCGTGGACTTGCCGCAGCCGGATTCGCCGACCACCGCGAGCGTCTCCCCGGCAGCAAGCGCAAACGAGATGCCGCCGACCGCCCGCAGGCGTCCCGGTTCCCTGAACAGGCCCCGCCGCACCTCGTAGGTGCGCTCCAGACCGCGGGCGGCGACAAGTGCGGTCACGGCACGCGCTTTGTGCCAGCCGGCATGCCCGCCACCTTGTTGCTGCGACCCGCCATTGGCCCCTCGCCTGCGTGAGTAGACCCGACCTATCGTAGTCGTGCAAGGCTTGGTGTCGCCGAGGCGGATCATTGGGCGGCAGCACTTGCAGCACTTGCGCGATTGAAGAATATGCGAGGCGCTTCCGACGGAAGCATGCTTGACCCATTCGAACTCGCCGGATCAGTCCGGCCTTGCGCCTGACAATTTCACCACCTTGCCCCATTTCTCGGTCTCGTCGACAACAAGCTTGGCGTAGTCGGCCGGCGAACCGCGAAGCGGCGTTGCACCCAATTCGGCCAGGCGCGCCTTCAGCTCGGGATCGGCAACGCCGGCGTTGATCTCCCGGTTGAGCTTCTCGACAATCTCGGCAGGCGTGTTCCTGGGCGCGTGGAGGCCCGTCCATAATATGCTCGCCTCGAAGCCCGGAAGGAATTCTCCCATGGTCGGGATTTCCGGCAGCGCGTGCGAACGCGTCGCGCTCGTCACTGCCAGACCGCGCAGATTGCCCGCCCTGACGTACTCGACCGATGCCGGGAGGGTGCCGATGTAAACCTGCAGGTGTCCACCGAGCAGGTCGGTGATCGCCTGGACGTCGCCGCCGCGATAGGAGACGTGTACGAGGTTGATGCGGGTCGTCATTTTGAGCAGTTCGGTGACGACGTGGGACACGCTTCCGCTGCCGGCCGACCCGTAATTGAGCTTGCCCGGATTGACCTTGGCATGGGTAATGAAATCCGGAACCGTCTTGGCCGGAAATGACGGATGGACCATCATCACGAGAGGCGTGCCGATGATGCTGGCGATCGGCGTCGTGTCGCGGATGAAATTGAAACCTAGTTCATCGATTCCATGAAACCAATCATATGCATGGGATTCATTTTTCCTGACCTTGCTTGTAGCCTCTCGCTTGATTCTGCACGAGGATGAAGGTGATGGCGGGCTGGCGGCGAGCGATCGAATTGGCCATAGGCGAGGAGGATTCGGCAGCGTTGCGCGCGATTGCGCGCTCGCGAACGGAACCGGCGAGCCGGGTCG
>Ga0137401_10001476_pt1 | contig 10272 bp, 9 predicted proteins | sample CZOMad1_1_16fung_FD_108286 | JGI IMG/M metagenome (GOLD analysis project Ga0137401, IMG submission 108286) | Vadose zone soil fungal communities from Angelo Coast Range Reserve, California, USA - CZOMad1_1_16fungal (Illumina Assembly) | ecosystem: Environmental > Terrestrial > Soil > Vadose zone...
CCTATCCGCGCCCGACGCCCATGTACTGAAAGCCCATAGCGCGCAGTCGAACGGAATCCAGCAGGTTCTTGGTGTCGACGATAATGGGCCGCTTGAGCAGATGCTTGATCTTGGCGAAGTCAAGCGTCCGGAATTCTGGCCAGCCCGTGCCCACCACCAGCGCGTCCACGCCTTCGGCGGCCGCGTAAGCAGATTCGCAATAGTGCACGGTGCCGTTCAATTCCAGCTTTGCATCGGCGATCGCGGCAGGATCATAGGCGCGAACCCGAGCCCCCCGCGCAACAAGCGTCTGGGCCAAGCGGATGGACGAGGAGCCCGCCACCGAGTTGGTATTGGGCTTGAAGGCAAGGCCGAGAATGCCAACATCTTTGTTCTGGACTGAATTCACCAGACCGGAAATCTTCTGTACCAGACGCTCGGCGAGCTCAGTATTCACCTCGCGGGCCGCAGTCAACACCTTCAGATTCACACCCTTCTCGAGCGCCAACGCGGCCAGAGAATCCATGTCTGATTCGGCGAAAAGACCACCCATGCCCGCACCCGGCTGTAAACAGCGCGGGGCAATCTTCTTGTCGAGCCCAAGTGCGAGGGACAAATTGACGGCATCCGCGTTTACGTGCTCACAGAGCGTGGCCAGTTCGTTGATGAACGATATCTTTGTCGCTACGAACGCGGTCGCGGCTTCGCGCACCAGCTCGGCGGTCTCGTGGTTTGTGACCACCACCGGAACTCCGCGCATCACCAGGGGGTGGAAAATCTGTTTCAGAGCAGCCACGGCTTCTTTCGAAGTTGTTCCCAGAATAATGCGATCGGGCCAGTTGAAGTCTTCGACCGCGCATCCGTCGGTGAAGAACATGGGCTGCGAAACGATCGTCCCCTTCAACTTCGCTTCCGACAAGGCTCGCTCCAAACTGGCCGCGGTCCCAACGGGGACGGGAGTGACCAGCGAGAACGTCACGGGCTTCGGAGCATGACGAGCGATTCGCAAAACCAGATCCTTGAGATGGGCGGTTGAGTCTTCCGCCAGGAAGATCACTTGGGCCTTGCGGGAAAACGCGTCCACGTCCGTGGAGTAGCCCAATCGCCCGCAACGCACGTTGCGCTTTACGATTTCCTTGAGATTCTTTTCGTAGAAGAGAATATTGCCCTGAGCCATCTCAACCATGCGCGTGCTGTCAGTGTCGCAACAGCTGACCGGAGTTCCGAAATCTGCCAGGCAAGCGGAAATAACCGTGCCCAGATATCCCGATCCGTAAACTCCTACATGCATGTGGAACATCTCCCGATGACAGAGGCTAAGCAGTCCGCGGGGGAGAAGCGAGCGTGCGCAAAAGCTTCGGAAACCTCGAAGCCTTATGTTCAGTCCTTAGTGCAGGCTTGGCAACACACGTAGGACCACTCGTGCGGCGCAGGCAGGGACATGTCCTTCCGACAACAGGCGGTTCAATAAGGGAAAAGTGCGGCAGGACCGGCGTTTAACGGGTCTTGGAACAAATCGTCGGGTTCCGACGCTATTTGTGGCGGGGCACCAAAGTGCTGCCAAGCACCACTGGGGCCAGGTCGACCCAGTGGGTCGGGCGATCCTCGCGCACGAACATCAACTCTTCCAGCAATATATGGCGTGTACCGGAGTACCGTGCCCATCGGCGGCGGGCTACCTCAAACGCTTTCCACGCCAGTTGTTCGGTTCCCATCTTGGCGATGGTGAGATGCGGAATATAAGGCAGTTCCTCGGAACAGCAAAGCGCTGCTTCGCGATTCAGCAGGTCATGGAGCTCCTGCATCTGTACGGCTGCGTGCGCCACGCGAATAAAGACCGTGGGAGTCACCGGTATGAAGGTCTCCACTTCGCCCAAGCTGACTTCGAAGGGCTCCACCTCGCGGCAGATTTTCTCCAGTTCATGGACGGCCTCGCTCTCAGTTCCCTGCAGCAGGCGCGGAGGAAGGACGGTGAGGTGGGCGGCTAGATGTGGCAATTCCGGATGCAATTCCCGACGGAGTTTCTCGACGAACTCCCCGACCGGTTTTCTTACGTAGGCCACCAGGGCATAACGCGAACCAGGCATGATCGACGAGAGATTATACCGCGACGCGGAGCGAATGCCCGAGAAGAGAGGGCGGCACGTTCCCGCGGTTTACGGAGCCGTCGCGCACCCAGTCGCTCCTCTCGCAGCCCCGCCGCTGGCGGTCGAAAGTGACCGTCCGGAACGTCTGTATGCGCCTGCGATGGAGCTTGAATTCAGGAGCGGTTAGCGGTCTGCTGCGGCAAAACGCATCTGGCTGCCGGTTTCGCTTTTCTCCAAGATCTCAATTAACCCTTGGATTGTGCTCAGAAGCCTGTTTGGGTCCTGCTCAGCCACTGTCCGTTGGCACACTTCTCTCCAACCCACTTTGCGTTCGGCACGCACGGACATTTCCTCCAAACTGGGCTCTTGGCTGCGGTCACAATTCGCAAGAACCGATTGTCAGTAAGCGATACCTCCGGCTGACCTAATCGCAAACAGACCAAAAACGAACGTAATATTGGAAAGCAATTGCTCCGCCAAATCACTTACTGGCAAAAAACACCCTACCCCAGGCAAGTGCCCTTCCCAACAGCCGGAAAGAGATCACCGGGTAAAGTTTGCTGGCCCCCCTATAGGTTCCCTACCCTGGGACAGCTGAGTTCTCCTGCCACGGTCTGATGGAGCGAGGAAATCTGAAGAAAGATTTTGACCAGGTACCTTGAGGTCTGCGGAGGTCTGCTAGATAGAGTTCCGTGCCTCGCCTGCGGCCTGAGGGGGAGTTGCGAACCTGCACCTCTATTAACCGAAGCGTAATAGATTATTCCATCGCGGACCAGACCGTAGCTAACGTTAGGTACGCTGGCACTCTTGGTCTGCATGGGGGCTTCTTTCCGCGGACCTTTCTAGCCATCAGCGCAGGCAGATCAGCCGGAAGATGACCATGGATGAAAAGATCAACATTCTGATGGTAGACGACCAGCCGGGCAAACTACCCAGTTATGAAGCCATGCTTGGTGAACTTGGCGAGAACCTGATTTAGGCCCGTTCAGGAATGGAAGCATTAGAACACCTGCTGAACACCGACATCGCTCTCGTGCTTTTGGACGTGAGCATGCCCGGAATGGACGGCTTCGAAACGGCGCAAATGATCCACGAGCACCCGCGCTTTCAAACCACTCCGATCGTCTTCATCTCCGCCATTCATGTGACGGACTTGGACCGGCTCAAGGGATATCAACACGGCGCTGTGGACTACGTTTTCGTTCCTGTAGTTCCGGAGTTGCTTCGTGCAAAAGTGAGGGTCTTTGCGGAGTTGCGTCGTAAAACCTGACAGTTGGAAATGCTTACTGCCCGCATGACGATGTTGCAGGATGAAGAGAACGGGCGCATTGCGCGCGAGTTGCACGACAGCGCTGGGCAACTGCTGACCGCCATTGCTATGAACAGCGTCCTGGTCGAGGCAGAGACTCATAAGGTGAGTGCGCCCGCGGCCAAGGGTGTTAGTGAGAACGCCGCGATGGTGAAAGAGGTAAGTAAACAGATTCGTACGATCTCCTACTTGCTTCATCCGCCTCTCCTGGACGAGGTGGGACTTGGATCCGCTCTTCGCTGTTACATCGAAGGATTCTTGGAACGCAGTAAAATCGACGTAAAAATCGATATCCCAATGGATCTCGCTCGTTTCTCCGAAGAGGTGGAACTTTCAATTTTCCGGTTAGTGCAGGAATGCCTCACCAATATTCATCGTCATTCCGGTAGTCCGACAGCCAGAATTCGCATCACTCAAAAGGGTGCTTGTGTAAGGGCTGATATCGAAGATGCCGGCAAAGGGATGCCACTCGAAAGGGAGCCGGGATCGCCGGCCCACACCGGCGTTGGGCTCGGCGGAATGCGCGAACGGCTGCGACTTCTAGGAGGCACTCTGCATATCTGCTCAGACAGCGATGGCACAAGGGTGACTGCCATTCTGCCCACCGTGCGCGCCACAGGTGTGGTCCCTGCAACTCAGGAAGTCGACAGGCCGGTGGCTCTGACCAGCGAGGCGTCGATCACAGACGAGTCGGGTTGCGCACGGCAGCGAGGGTAGCCGTTCGCGCCATTTGCCTGGCAATCCTCGCCAAGATGCGGCGCTACCTTCGAAACGTTAGAACGATAGTCTCGCGCTTAATTGGATCTCCCGCCCGGGCGTGGTGGTTTCCGTAATCGTACCGAATTGTGGAGTGTTCACGAAGCGGTCCGGAGTGCCCAGGTTGGTGTGGTTGAGCCCGTTGAAAAACTCTCCGCGGAACTGGAATTTCATTTTCTCTGTGATGCCGAAGTCGCGAATCACTGCGAAATCCAGGGTTTGGGCTCCCGGGCCGTAGATCGAGTTGCGCCCTACGTTCCCAAACGTGAAGGCGGGCGGCGCCACAAAAGCTGCGGTGTTGAACCATCGACTGGCCGTTTGTGTGCCCCGCCCGAATTCCGCCTTGCCGGTCGCGTTGGCGCGGATTGGATTCTCGCCGAGCACCGTGCCGGAATTTGCTGTGTCGCCGAATACAGAAATCGTGAAGGGGAAGCCGGTCTGCACCTGGTACACGGTCGAGAAGTGCCAGTTTCTGGTGACAGCGTCGGTCAACCCGGAGCGACTCCAGCGCGGGATGTCATAAACCGCGCTGAGTGCAAAGCGGTGGCGCACGTCACACGCGGGGCCTTTCTCCGCTGCGAGATCGTCGTTATTCTGCGGAATCGATGCCTCGAACATGGGCGACCGGAAGTCCGGCGCATCACTTAGGTTCTTCGACCAGGTGTAGTTCGCCAGTAGACTGAATTCCTTCGTATACCGCCGACGGACATTTATGTAGCCCGCGTCGTACCAACTCTGGGCCGTATTCTCGAGCAGATTGATGGTGCTGACCGGGAAGGTCGTGCTCACCACGGTGATGTTGGACTGCAACTCGGTGTTGGGCACAAAGCTGATCGTTTTGAAGGGACGACGCGGACCGATCGCGCCCGGTCCAGGCGGCGCATTGTTGATGAGGTGCGCGCGCTGCAGGTGAACGCCGTGGGCGCCCAGGTAGCCCAACTCCAGGGTCGTGTTCTGGCCGAAACTCTTCTCGACGGAAGTGCTCCACTGTTCGATGTACTGCGACGGTGCGTGCGGGTCCAATGCCGTGAAACTAACCGTCGTTTGTCCGAGCACCGGCTGACCGAAGTTAAAACCATTGCTGATGATGCCGGCTGATGGCACAAAGTTGTCGCTCTGCTGCGTCTCGGGAAAGACGTAGGGGACATTGTGGCGCTGGTTGCACCAGGTATTCATATCAACCGGGGTATAGAAGATGCCGAACGCGCCATGCAGCACCAGGCCCCGGCTTGGAATCGCCTGTGAGATACCGAACCGGGGCGCGATGTTGTGAGGATTAGGATATTTCAATCCCCTGGGATAACCGTTCTGCCCTCCAATAAACACGGAAGGAACACCATTCTGAAAGGTGAGATTGGAATTGGTGTAGGCGATGTCGACGAGCGGATCCATGTACTCGTATCTAAGCCCCATTTCGATGGTGGTGGTGTGCGTGATCTGGAAGCTGTCCTGGACGAAGCCGTCGGCGTACCACTGGCGGAGTTGCATCTGCGGGATTCCCGCCTGGCGCTGCTTCACTGCCGGCAACCCCATCAGGAAACTGGCAAGGGCTGAGCCGGTACCGTCGTTCGTGGCGGTTTGTGTGGTGAATCCGCTAGTGAACTGGTAGTAGCCGCGATTCTGGAAGAATCCCCACATCGGCCAGATATAGCGGCGGTAGCTGCCGCCGAACTTCAAGCTGTGTCGTCCGTGCTGCCAGCTCAACTGGTCGCGACCCTCAACGATTGTGTCCCAAGCCTTCATCGGAGTGGCGGCATAGTTGTCGCCCATGCTGGTGTAGCCCTGTACGGTGAAGAACGGGGCTCCCCACGCGCCGGGACCGCCGTAACCCACCCCCTGGATTCCCAGTTGGGTCACGATGTCATTCTTATTGGAGTTCTCATCCCAGCGGGACATGGCTAGTCGCGAGATGGTGATGGCCGCCGCATTCACCATGCGGGGATTGACAATGTGGTTCCAGGTGATGCTTCCCTGCTGCGAAAAATTGTCGTGGGAGACGCCAAAACCCGGGAGATTCTGCGTCACAAACGAACTCCCGCTGCTGGGCATGAAGCCGTTCTCAGCGCCCAGGGAGTATCGGGCCGTGACGCTGTCGCCGCGAGCGAACATCTGGTCGATGCGTACCGTAGCCTGGTTGGTCACGTGGAGTTCGTTGCGAACATCCAGATAGTTGTTGCAGTCGGTGCCGGCACCTACCAGGGTGGGTGAGCCCATCATGGTCATCCCGCAGCCGATGGCGCCCGTGCCCGTCCCCATCCCGACATTCGGCATGGGCACGTCGTTCATCATGAATTGCTGCGCTGCCGGGTTGATCAAGGGCAATCCAGTGGTTGGGTTGACGGCGTTCGCGGGAATCACGTTGCCCGGAAATGGGTCGCGGATGATTTGCGGATTGCTCGGGCTGATCGGCTTGGTCGGATCGTAGTTCGGATTGGAATGCGCGCTGAACGGGTTGTAGATCGTTTTACCACTCATGCTGAAGTCGCCGGAAGTCTCCTCCGGCGTCGCGACGGTAGCGACCATCGTGTCCGCCATCGCATGGCGGAAGCCCTCGTAGTTAACGAAGAAGAAGGTTCGATTGCGGATGATAGGTCCGCCAAAGGAAGCCCCGAAATTATTCTGGACCAGATGGTTGTTACCCATCTGGTTAAACGAGTGCGCGTCCATGGCTCCGTTGCGCAGGAACTCGTAGACCGTGCCGTGATACCCGTTGGATCCGGAACGAGTGACGATATTGACTTGCCCCCCACCCGCGCCACCCATCTCGGCAGAATAGCTTCCCGTTTGCACACGGAATTCGCGAACGGCATCGGGCGAAGGGCTCAGGTTCAGGGTGTTGAAGGTTGGGTCGGTGTCGGTCGTGCCATCAAGCAGAAAGTAGTTGGCGTTCGGCCGGTTGCCGCCAATGCTTACCGCGGAACGCTGGCCCGGCCGCCAATACAAAGGATTCATGTCCCCGGTCTGCGCTCCGTGGCTGATGTGGGCGCCCGGCACGGTCAAGACGAGGTCGATGAGCATGCGGCCATTGAGCGGCAAATCCTTGATCGCCGCGGGCTCGATGACTTCTCCGACCGCCGAGTCCGTGGTGTGCAGTGTCTCGGGAAGCTCGGCGACTTCTACCGTCTGGGCCACGGCCGGCAGAACCAAGCCGACGCTGACGGTTAGCTTTTGCCCCACTTCAAGCTGAACGGTCTCCGTCCGGTCCGCGAATCCTGCCGCCGAGACTTTCAGCGAATACTGGTCGGGCAGTAGACCGGGAATCTCAAAAAAACCCTGGGAATTGCTGAACACGTGGCGCCCCGCCTGCGTGCTCGCCGCTGTGAGACGCACGTCCGCTCCCGAAATCGAGTGATGCTGCGGATCAGCGACACTCCCGACCAGGACCGCGTAGTTGCTCTGCGCTAGTGCGGAAACGGAGAAAAACAGGAAAGCGAAAGAAAAAGATTGCACAGACACCCCACCCTCCACAGATCGGTGACAACGAGACGCGCCAAGCTGAGTGCGCGGAACTTTAGCGAGGGGGAGAGGAACAATCAATAATATGAAAAGATTAGTGGAGCAAGCGTCCTGCGTAGGCGCGGAACAGGTGCGAGCGTCGGTGTTTGGCCGGCCCTGAGCGTTTCCGGGCCCAGGCAAGGTGCTGTTGAGCCACTCAATTTCGCCGACGGGAGACCACTACGTTCGTGAGTCCCGTTTCCTTCGTGCCCAGGAGAGAAAAGACAAGATTCAGAAATACCTGTGGAACCCAGAGCGCGGAATGTACTTCGACTATAACCTCGACAAAAACGCGCGCTCGAACTATGAGTACATCACCACGTTCTATCCTTTGTGGGCCGGGCTGGCCACCGCCGATCAGGCCGAAGCCGTCAGGAAAAATCTGGGCGTCTTTGAACACGCCGGCGGCTTGGCCATGAGCAATCGTGACAACAGAGTGCAGTGGGACTACCCGAACGGCTGGGCTCCGACGCAACTGCTGGCGATCGAGGGACTGCGCCGGTACGGTTTTCAGGACGACGCCAACCGTGTCTCCTACAAGTTTCTATCCACCATCGCCGACAATTTTCGTCGGGACGGCACCATCCACGAGAAGTACAACGTGGTGACGCGTTCCTCGGAATCGCGTATCGAAGCGGGCTATCACCAGAACGTTGTCGGCTTCGGCTGGACGAACGGCGTCTTCCTGGTATTGCTACATGCCCTACCCGAGGTGTGGTTTGGACGCCTTGCGAAGGAGCAGAGCACGCCCCTGAAGGCGACTCACTAGTTCAGTGCCCCATATATGCCGCCACTTTAGAGCTTGTCATCCCGACCGTAGCGAAGTGGAGCGGAGACACCTTGTGTTTCAAGTTTACGGCTTGGAATTCGAAACATCCTGAAGCTGCTGCGCAAGTTTACGCTCACGTTCCGCATCCTCCGTCTGCCCCATGTCCTGATATGCCTGGCCCAGCAGGTGATGCGTCACAGAGTTGTTCGGATCCATCGCCAGAGCATGCTGCAGCGCTCGAACGGCGAGCTGCGGCTCTCCCTTCTTCTCCAAGACCTTCCCCATCAGGATGTAAGGCCCCGTGGAGGTAGCGTCGAGCCAGATCGAACGCTGCAGCAACCGCTCAGCCTCGTCAAACTTCTGGATGCGGGAGTACGCGTCCGCCAGCTTGTAGTACGTGGCGGCATACCCGGGGTTTACGGCGAGTTCTTTCTGAAAATTGCTAAGGGCCTCTGGGATCCGAGACTTATAAAGGTAGAGCTCCCCCAAAAAATGGTGCGCGAGCGGAACCTTGGGATCGAGCTCGATTGCCTTCTGCGCGTACTCCTCGGCAATGGGATCGAATTCCTGGCGCAGAAGCATGCGCGCCGTAAACAGATAAGCCGCAGCAGAATCGGCAGCCACGTCAAACATGCGTGCAAAGGACAGGCGCGCCTTTGGATAGTCCTTCGCCTGGATATAACAGATCCCCAGGATGTACGAGGCGTCGACGTTGGCCCGCGGATACCATCCTTGCACTTTCTCCAGCAGCGGAATCGCTTCCGCCGGACGACCCGCCAGGTAGTTGGACAGACCAAGCAATTGGATCACTTCGTTGTCCTTCGGGTCCTCCTCGGCGGCCTTGCGAAGAGCCTCGATAGCCTTCGCGTAGTCCCCGCTCTTGTAATAGACAACACCAAGCTCGTGCGAAAGGCCAGGCAATGCAGGATTACTCGCCGCCAGCGCGTGCAGCCGTGCCAGAGCCTCAGCGTTTTTGCCCTGCTGGGAAAGACGGCGGGCTTCTTCGATATCGGAAGCAGCCGACTGGGACGGGGCCGACGGAACAGGTTCTTGCTCTGCCAATCGGCACGAAGCAACCGGCGGCACGCAAACCAGGAGGGCAAACAAAATCGGGACGCGGAACGTCATTCGGCCGTAACCAGTGCTGAAGGCTAGCTTACTCCCATCTCACAAAAATAAAGAGGGAGCCGACGGGCTCCCTCGCAATGGGTATTCCAGATTTTTTAGAACTCCAACCGTATCGCAAACTCCAGCTGGCGCATGTGCGTACCTCCCTCAAGCCCTGTAATCTTTCCGTTGTTGCCGCCAGGACAATCCACGCAACCGTTTGCCCCATTGTTTTGACTGAAGGCGTACACCGGGTGATTGAATATGTTGAAGGCGTTCATCAGGAACTTCGCCCGGAACTGTTCGGTGATGGCGAAAGACTTCGTGACCGACAAATCGGAATAGAAGCCTCTCGGACCGACGTAACTGTTGCGGCCGAGATTTCCGATCTGGCCGCAGGCCGGGAGGCTAAACGGACCGGAAACAGGACGCGCCAAACTGCAAGCATCCGTTCCCACAGGCTGCGCATTGGGATCGGGATACGCCAGTGGAGCCACCGGCGTAAAGTAGGTTCGAGTGTGGTTGACCGGATCCAAGGGACCGACAGCCAGGTGAAGCTTCCCGCTCCCCACATTCGGACGGCACGGCCCTGTGTCGATTACGTTTCCGCATTCACCGATGCTCGGAGTCCAAGGCAGGCCACTGCTCCAATTGGTAGTGTTGCTCACCTGCCATCCCCCTATGAGGAAATCCATTGCCCTGCTGGCATCTCCCTTGTACTTCTTGCCCTTTCCGAACGGCAGTTCGTAGATCGGGCTGAAAACGAATAC
>Ga0137401_10001480_pt1 | contig 10266 bp, 7 predicted proteins | sample CZOMad1_1_16fung_FD_108286 | JGI IMG/M metagenome (GOLD analysis project Ga0137401, IMG submission 108286) | Vadose zone soil fungal communities from Angelo Coast Range Reserve, California, USA - CZOMad1_1_16fungal (Illumina Assembly) | ecosystem: Environmental > Terrestrial > Soil > Vadose zone...
CGCCGGGCATGTGCGGAATAGTCGGCTATATCGGGCCCAAAAAAGTCGTGCCTGTCATTATCGAAGGCCTGCGGAAGCTCGAGTACCGCGGCTATGATTCCGCGGGCATCGCGGTTGTGCCGCAGTCCGGCAAACTGGAAATCCGCCGAGCTCCGGGAAAACTTCGCAATCTCGAAGAGGTCATCGCCAAGTCTCCGCTCGAAGGCACCTACGGCATCGGCCACACGCGCTGGGCCACGCACGGGCGCCCCACGGAAGAAAACGCCCATCCGCATCGCGACTGTACCGGCCAAATCGTCGTCGTGCACAATGGGATTATCGAGAATTACCTCGAGCTAAAGGAAGAGCTGCAAAAAGAAGGCCACAAGTTCGCCACCGAGACGGACACAGAGATTGTGGCGCACTTAGTGGAGAAAAATTCGCAAGGCGGCGTTCCTCTCGAGGAAGCGGTTCGCCGGTCGTTGAAGGAATTGCGCGGCATCTACGCGCTGGTTTTTCTCTCCGCGAACGATCCGCAGAAAATAGTTGCGGCGCGCCTGGGCCCGCCGTCCGTCATTGGCCTCGGCGATGGAGAATACTTCGTCGCTAGCGACATCCCCGCCCTGCTTCAGCACACCCGCGAAATGTTTTTCTTGGCGGATGGCGACATCGCCGTTCTCACCGCGAAAGGTGTGTGCGTAATGGATCATGACGGCCGCTCCGTCGAGCGCCCCGCGCACCACGTCGCTTGGGACCCCATCATGGCGGAAAAGGGCGGCTACAAACACTTCATGCAGAAGGAAATTTTTGAGCAGCCGCGCGCCGTGCGCGATACGCTGCTCGGCCGCATCTCGCAGGACACTGGAAGAGTCTTTCTGGATGAGATGGCGATTACGGAAAAGCAATTCCGTGAATTTCAGCAGGTGCGCATCGTTGCCTGCGGCACAAGCTGGCACGCCGGGCTGGCCGCAAAATTTATGATTGAGCGGCTTGCGCGTCTTCAAGTCGAAGTCGATTACGGGAGCGAATTCCGCTATCGCGATCCGATTGTGGATTCAAAAACGTTGACCGTGTGCATTAGCCAATCCGGCGAAACCGCGGACACTCTTGCAGCACAGCGCGAGGCAAAACTCAAGGGTTCGCCTTCGCTGGCGATCTGCAATGTGATCGGCTCCATGATCACGCGCGAAGCCAACGGCACGATTCCCACGCACGCTGGCCCGGAGATCGGCGTGGCCTCCACGAAAGCTTTCACCTCACAATTAACTGCGTTGCTTCTGCTTGCTTCGTATCTCGGCCAAGTTCGTGGCAAGCTCAGCGAAGAAGCTGCCAGGACACTAATGCAGGAATTCACCCGCATCCCTCACAAGATCGAAACCGTTCTGCAAGCGGATGAATCGGGTTTCTACGAAAATCTGGCGCGGCAATTCTTTCGCTACACCGATTTTCTCTATTTGGGCAGGGGCATCCACTATCCCATCGCGCTCGAAGGCGCGCTGAAGCTCAAGGAGATTTCCTACATTCATGCGGAAGGTTATCCGGCGGGCGAAATGAAGCACGGCCCCAACGCTTTGATCGACGAGAATCTGCCCGTCGTGGTTTTGGCGACACGCGACGATTCCGACCGCGAAGCCATGACCCGCTACGAGAAAAGCGTTTCGAACATCAAGGAAGTCAAGGCCCGCGACGGCATCGTCATCTCCATCGTCACCGCGGGAGATCATCTCGCCCGCGAAGCCTCCGACCACATCATCGAACTTCCACCAGCGCCGGAGCTGCTGGTGCCGCTGCTGGAAATCATTCCTCTCCAATTGCTGGCCTATCATATTGCCGTGCGCCGCGGCTGTGATGTCGACCAGCCGCGCAATCTGGCCAAGTCCGTCACCGTGGAGTAGCCCGGCCCGTTTCCGCTAATATAGAAACTATGGTTCGTTATTTTCGAGCATGTCTTGGCGCTCTTGTTCTTCTGCTTTCGGCCGGATTCCCTGCTTGGGCGCAGGCTCCGGACCCTGTCAGTGCCCCTCTGCGCGAAGTTCACGTCGACGGTGAAAAACACCTCACGGAAGCACAGGTCATCGCCATAACCGGCCTGGTTCCCGGCGCCCAGATCGGCCGTGATGACTTGCAGACCGCTGCCGACAAGCTCGTTCAAAGCGGGCTCTTCGCCAAGGTGAGTTACAACTTTCAAACCAAGCTAGCCAGCGTCCTGGTGACTTACCACGTGGAGGAATCTCCTCGAATCCCCGTTTACTTCGACAACATTCCGTGGTTCGCGGATTCGGCCCTCGGCGATGCCATTCGTGGCAGGCTTCCCTTTTTCGATGGAACGCTCCCAGAAGCTGGCGCTGCCGTGGACCAGGCCGTTGACGCCGTAAAGGAGTTGCTCTCTTCGCGCGGAGTACAAGGATCCCTAGAACACACGGTCGTTGCGAATCCGAATGGCGAAGGCAACGTGCAGGAATTTCATGTCGATGGCGCCGCACTTCAAATCGCAAAGTTGGAATTCAGCGATCCCGCCCTTTTGAACTCCAAAGCAGTCCAGCAGCATCTATCCGAAATAATTGGAAAGCCTTATTCGCGATTGACCATCGATCTGTTTCTCTCCGAAGCGATACGGCCCATTTACTTGCAGCAGGGACACCTGCGGTTGAAGCTCGGGCCGCCGGAAGTGCGGCTAACGGGCGATCCCAATCAGAAGCTGCCTTCGCAAATTCCAGTTTACGTTCCCGTGGCGCCCGGCGAAATTTATCGCTGGAAGGAAGTCCGCTGGTCCGGGAACACTCTGGTATCGGAATTCACGTTAAGCGGCCTGATCGGGCTCAAGCGCGGGGATATCGCGGATGGCATGCAGGTCGAAGCCGGCTGGGATCGCGCTCGCGAAGAATACGCTCATCGCGCCTACCTCGAGGCAAAGCTTGATCCAGTTCCGTCCTACGATGATCAAACGCATGCTGTTTCCTATGCGGTGAGCATTCAAGAGGGACCGCAATACCGCTTCGGCAAAATGATTCTTAGTGGAATTTCTCCCGCTGCGGAGCGAAAGCTTCACGCTGCATGGCCAATCGCCGCCGGTGAACTTTTCGACAAAGCCAAGTTCGAGGACCTCCTCACCAAGCTGCAATCTCACCAGGAACAGGTCTTCGGTGAATTGCCGGTCCACTACGATAACGTCGGCCATTGGCTGCAAACAGATGCGGCCAAAGGCACGGTGGACGTGCTTCTGGATTTCAAGTGACTTCTGCCGCGGCGCGGTCTACGATGCGGGCGGCTCTGAGATATACTCGGCACTGAGATGAAAGAGCTTATTCATATTCGCAATGTCGAGGGCAACGCTGCGCCTGCGGAAGAAAAAGAAAGTCTTCTGCTCGCTCGCCTCGCCGAGATTCCTTCACTCATCGTCGCGCTTTCGGGTGGTGCGGATTCCGCCTATTTGGCCTGGGCGGCTCATAAAGCGCTGGCCGCCCGCGCTCTCTCCGTTACTGCTCTCTCACCGAGTTACTCCGCTCACGATCGCGCCATCGTGGAAGAATTCGTTGGCAAACTGGGCTTGCGCCACGAATTCATCGCAACGCATGAAATGGACAATCCCGCTTACCGCGCCAACGCCCCCGACCGCTGTTATTTCTGCAAAGACGAATTGTTTTCCGCGCTGGACGAATTAGCAAAGGCGCGCGGTTTTGCCGCCGTGGCCTACGGTGTAAACGCCGACGACAGGCTCGATTTTCGCCCTGGCCATCACGCCGCCACGGAGCATCAGGTGTTGGCCCCGCTTCTCGACGCCGCCTTGAGCAAATTCGAGATTCGCCTTCTGTCGCGCCACGCCGGTTTGCCCACCTGGGACCGCCCTGCTTCCGCCTGTCTCGCTTCGCGCTTGCCCTACGGGACGGAAGTGACACCAGAGCGTCTTGGCATCGTCGAACGAGGCGAAGCGGCGCTACGCGAGCTTGGATTCCGCCAATTCCGCGTGCGGCTCCACGACAAGCTGGCCCGCGTGGAAATCTCTCCCGAGGAAATGCCTCGCGCCCTCGCGCCAGAAATGGCCGCCGCCATCGCCGATCGGCTGAAGGCCGCGGGCTTCACTTACGTTGCGCTGGACCTCGAAGGGTATCGCCAGGGCTCTCTCAACGAGACTCTTTCGCCCGCTCGCCCGCGTGCTGCCAAGGCCGCCCGGGGAACATAATTCTCTGCTCTTTCGTAGCTATAAGTAGGACGGCCCAGAACAATTCTCTGCGCCGTTACGGAGGATGAATGGCGCGCCACCGCAATCTCTGCTTACCGCTCGTGCTGTTAACGGCCGTCGTCGCTTCAGCGGCCTGCAATGCCGGGCCATCGGTTAGCGGCACCTTCGATCGCAACTATAAAGTGAGCGGTCCGATTCGCCTCGAAATCACCAACGCCTCCGGTGACGTAGACATTACCGGCAGCGCCGACGGAAAAGTGCACGTGCGCGGCGACGTGCGCGCATCGGGATTCGGCTTTGACAACCCTCAGAAGCGGTTGGACGACACCGTCGCGAATCCCCCCATCGAACAAACGGGAGACACCATTCGCATCGGCAAGGAAATGTCTCGCATGCGCAACGTCAGCATCGCGTACGCGATTCAGGTGCCGCGCGACACGGAAGTGAGTGCCACCGTCGCGTCCGGCGCGCAGACCATTCGCGGCGTGCGAGGTCCCGTAAAAGTTCAAGCCTCTTCGGGGTCCATCCGCGTGGAAAAAATCGAGCGCTACACGCAGCTCACCACGGCCAGCGGCACAATCTCCGCAACTGATGTTGGCAACGATCTCCGCATATCGTCCGCCTCCGGAAGTGTGACGGTTTCGAAAGTTCGCGGCGATGTGGACGTGACCGCCATCTCGGGCGTCATTCACATTTCCAATCCTGGAGGGCGTGTCGAAGCGGGCACTGCAAGCGGCGATGTCGACATTCAGGGCGCGACTCACGATGTGAAGGCGCATGCGGCCTCAGGTCGCGTTTCCGTGCAGGGCAATCCGGGCGCCGAGAATTATTGGGAACTGAAAACCGCATCTGGCGGTGTACAACTCGCCGTCCCGGGGTCGGCAAATCTCCATATTTCGGCGGAAGCGGTCTCCGGGGAAATTCGCTCCGACATTCCCATTGTCATCGAGGAGCAAGGCAAGCATTCCCTCCGCGCCCACATGGGCAGCGGTGGCGGGCGCGCGGACATCCATACCGTCTCGGGCGAAATTCGCATCACTGGCACAAAGTAGTCCTTTACGCACGCGAAGTCCTGCCCTCGCAGGAAAATAATTAAGACCTAGCGACAATTCTTCGCGATAGCCTTAGAATCCCGCTGGTATGCCTTCCCAACCCGTCTCCGCGTGCGTAATCTCAATGCTTTTTCTTTGCGCGCCGACTTCGGCAATTTGCAGTCAGGCCCTGGCGCAAGATGAAAAAAGTCAGAAGCCGTCCTCGAAGACAGTCGCCTCCAGGCAAGACGCTCCCGCTAAACAGCCTTCACCCGAAGAACAATTGCAGCAAGCCATCAACAACTCCGGAAACGATCGCGTGGCGCTGGTCCGAAATCTGGAGACGTTCCTGAAGGAAAATCCGGATTCGCGGCAGCGGCCGCAGGTTTACCGGGCGCTTGTGGAAGCCTGCCTGAAATTGCGCGACAACGCTCGCGCCGCCGCTTACGCGGAGCGCATCGTCGCGCTTAGCCCGGACGATATTTCTATGACCATCCTGACCATTCAGTTGCTCGAACGGAGCGGTGACGAAGCCGCCCTGCGCCGGGCCATAAACTATGCCACCCGCGTTCTGGAATTTGTCGAGCGCGGCTCTCCCGGGGAAAAATCGCCGAAGATTTCACCGGAAGAGTGGGCCATCGAAAAGAAACGCGATCGCATGTCCGTGTTTACTTTGCGCGGAAGACTCGACCTGAAATTAAAGGACACGGTTGCGGCTCAAAAAGACTTCGCGATGAGTTATTCCATCCTCCCGAGTTCGGCCGCCGCGGAACAGCTCGGTGAAATTGCCGAGTTGAAAAAAGACTTGAAAGGTGCGATCGAGCAATATGCTCGCGCCTTCGCTCTGGCCAATGCGACGAATGAAACCGCGAGCCGACGGGAAATCCGGCAAAAACTCGGCAACGTATGGCGGCAAACTCACGGCTCTGATGCCGGGTTGGGCGAGTATCTGCTCCTCACTTACGATGAGGTATCGCAGGCTTCTATCTCGGGAAAACCGAAGAAAAATGCCGCCGCCGCCGAACCTAGCGATTTTATGCTTCGCAGGGCTCCTGAAGGCACGGCCTTCCCGCTGAAGGATACGAGAGGGAAAATTCTTGTCCTCAATTTCTGGGCCACTTGGTGCGGCCCTTGCCACGCGCTGGAACCACTGTTTGCTCGCGTCGCTGCAGACTTTCAATCGAATGCAGATGTTCTTTTTCTGGCCGCCAACTGTGATGAAGATGAAACTCTTGTGAAGAGCTATTTGGAAGAGGATAAGCCGCGCACCCCGGTCGTATTTGCAGACGGCCTTGACCGGTTCTTCACCGTCAACTCCTTCCCCACCGTGATGGTGATTGATCGCGCCGGGAAAATTGCCTATCGTTCCGATGGTTTCGAGTCCGATACGTTTGAAGCCAATCTGACGGAAGCCGTCCGCCGCGCGCTCACCCCTGCTTCGTTTCCGATCGAAGCCACGGCCCCTCAGAAATAAATGCGCTGCTTCTCGACGTTGCCACACCTTTCTACAGGCAGTGCGAAGCCCCGCGAAAGAAACTCATTGGAGTGGTGGCATGCCCATCTTCTTTACGATGGCCCAATAACGTGTATCGGAATGGAGGGAGTCAAGGTCCGGATCGTGTTGCAGATGTACGAGCTGTGGATCCCGCTGCTGAAATGCCTCCTTCAAGTACTGCAAGATGATTCGAACAATATCTGCAATCTTCAGTGTGGTCCTTGTGGCGACTTTCTTCGCGCTCACTGCAAATGCGCAGTGCGGCGCGTCTGAACGGCGAGGCCCAACCGCTGCTGCAACGCGCTTGCTGCAGAGATCTGTCCCGCTGCGCTTCGTAAGTAATGCTTCGTTTCGGCTGGGGGCCAACCGGGAGAACAAGACTGAAGATGAGTCCATCGTTGGCTTCTGGCATGTCACTTTCACCTCCGAGGGCACAACCGACCCGCCGATTCCCGATGGGGCGATTGTTGACAAGGGATTTTCCCAGTGGCACAGCGACGGCACGGAGATACTCAACTCTTCACGGCCTCCCGCCACCAGCAATTTCTGCCTTGGCGTCTGGGAAAGGACAGGACACCGCACCTATAGGCTGAATCACTTCGCCCTAAGCTCAGACCTAAATGGGAATCCTGTTGGCCCGGCAAATATTCGGGAAGATGTGGCGTTGGACGCCAGCGGCAACAGCTACAGCGGGACCGTTCTCCATCGATCAGTTCGATCTCGCGGGCCGCACACTGGCGCACATCGTAGGCACGATCAAGGCGACTCGCATTACCGTCGACACAACAATAACCGACATTCTGTGAGGTCTGATTTGGGGCGATGTGCCAGCAGCAAAGCAATCCGGATGGCTGCATTCCCCGGCAGCCATCTGGGTTTCTCTATCCGGCTGAAGCCCCCGCGCTGCCGCTCTCTTCGGCAATTTGCCTTGCCGCGACGATGGTATTCACGTGAATTCGAACCGTATCCTCGACTCTGCGTGCGTAGCCGCCCGCCAGCGTCGTCACCACTGGAATTTCGCGGCGCCGCGCTTCCTTGAAAACCTGGCGGTCGCGTTGCTTCAATCCTTCCTTCGTTAGTGACAATCCGCCGAGCTGGTCCTCACAGTAGGGATCGGCACCGCCAACGTAAAAAAGAATTTCGGGCTGAGATTCGTCAAGCGCCTTCTGCACCGCGGGAATAAGCACGCTCAGATATTCATCGTCATCGGCACGGTCGGCCATGTTGAGATCGATGCTTGATGGCGGCTTGTGCGCCGGGTAGTTGTTTTCCTGATGAATCGAAATCGTGAACACCGTTGAATCATTGCGAAAAATCGACGCTGTGCCGTTCCCCTGATGCACGTCCGTGTCGACGACGATCACCTTCTTTACTGCACCATCTGCTTGCAATTTTCGAATCGCCACGGCAACGTCATGAATCGCGCAGAAACCTTCGCCATGATCAGGATACGCGTGATGAAATCCCCCGCTCAGATTCGCACCGAATCCGTCGCGCAGCGCCGATTGCGCCGCGAGGATCGTTCCGCCTGCGGCAAGCCATACCGCTTCGACGAGTTCCTTCGAATACGGCACTTCCAGCTTCATCACATCGCTTGCAGTGAGCGTCCCGGTCTTCAGCTTGCGCACCCAGTCTGAGGTGTGCACCCGCAGAATATCTTCGTCCGCCGCGGGATTTGGACGCAAGAAATCTTCTTGTATGGCCAGGCCTTCGCGAAGAAGCATTTCATAGATTAGACGGAATTTCTGCGATGGAAAAACGTGCGGACCAAGATTCAGATCATAGTTTTCGTGATAAACGAGCTTGAATGGAAGAAGTGCTTTCATCAACCGGAATGTCGAATTACATTATTACTCTTTGTCTTTGCTCTTGGCTTTCATTTTTCGACTGTCAAACTTCTTCAGTTTTCGCGTTCGAGGATAAAATCCGGGAGCGTCGCGAGGGCGCGAGAGTATTCGGAATCCTGGCGAGCGTTGAGGCACGCCTTGGCGCGGCAGGCATAATCTTGCGCGAGCGCGCGGACGCGATCCAACGCGCCGGATTCGTGAACGAGCGAAACGATCGTTTCCGGCCGCACGGAATTAAATTCTTTTTCTTGCAGCACGCGCGCGACGAGTTCACGCGCATCGCGATGACCATTTTCCATCGCGTAGATCAGCGGCAAGGTGACCTTGCCTTCTTTCAAATCGCTAAGAACGGGCTTGCCAAGTTGCTCAGCGGACGCCGTAAAATCCAACAGATCGTCGACAAGCTGAAACGCCAAGCCGGCGTACCGTCCGTAATCGGCTAGCGATTGCTCTTCTTCACCCTCAAGACCCCCCAGCACGGCGCCAAGCCGCGCGCATCCGCTAAAAAGACACGCGGTCTTGTAGGTGGCCAGCCGCAGAGCATCTTCTTCGGTCACATCGATGCGTCCGATTTTCGCGAGTTGAATCAGTTCGCCTTCGACCATTTTCTGGGTCAAGTCGATCAGAATGTCGAGGATGCGAAAATTGCGTTCTTCCAGCGCCATCTGAAACGACTGCATGTACAGCCAGTCGCCGGTAAGGACGCTGCGATGATTGCCCCATCTTGCATTGGCGGAGGGGCGGCCGCGGCGGGTATCCGCGCTGTCGATGACGTCGTCGTGGATCAGCGTCGCGCTGTGCAAAAGTTCGACGACCGCGGCGAGACGCATGGCGCTGCGATCTCTGCGGCCCGCATAACTCGCGGAAAGAAGCAGGAGCGCGGGACGCATGCGCTTCCCACCACCGCCCAGCAAATAGGCGGTAATTTCGGAGACCGGCGGAAAGGCGGCTTCGGTTTGCCGCGCAAGCTCTTCTTCGACCAAGAGGAGGTCGTCGCGGACGAGATCAAAAATCTCTTTAGCCGTAAGCAGAGCGATGGCAAATCTCCTGATCTAATCCCTGTTTTTGAGACCTGGGGCCGCGAGAGTTGCCGGCCTGGCAAGGCCGAAGAAGCGCCTAAAATTCTCCGAGGTGGCGGCGGCAACTTCGTCCGGCGACAAGTTTCTCACACTCGCAAGCGTGCGCGCCACTTCCGCAACGTAGGCAGGCTCATTGCGCTTGCCGCGCCAGGGCTGTGGCGCAAGATACGGAGAGTCCGTCTCAATCAAAACTTTGTCGAGCGGCAATGCTTTCGCAACGTCGCGAAGATTCTGCGTTTTCGGATAGGTTGAATTTCCCGCAAAGGAAATCAGGAACCCCATTTCGATTCCGCGCCGCGCATCTTCGAGCGTGCTGGTGAAGCAGTGCAAGATTCCACCAAGGCCGGTGGGGCGCCAGTGTTCTTCAATCATGTTCAGACAATCGGACCACGCATCGCGGCAGTGAATGACGATGGGCAACTTCGCTTGCTGCGCCAACTCCATCTGGTCGCCAAAGACACGATGCTGCACTTCGCGTGGAGAGTGATCGTAAAAGTAGTCGAGACCGATTTCGCCCCAGGCGATGACTTTGGGATGCTTCGCCAGACGGGCCAATTCATCCAAATGTTGCGGCGTGACTTCCTTCGCTTCGTGTGGATGGATTCCGACCGTGGCATAAATCCAATCGTGTTGTTCGGCGAAAGGCAACGCGGCA
>Ga0137401_10001482_pt1 | contig 10264 bp, 8 predicted proteins | sample CZOMad1_1_16fung_FD_108286 | JGI IMG/M metagenome (GOLD analysis project Ga0137401, IMG submission 108286) | Vadose zone soil fungal communities from Angelo Coast Range Reserve, California, USA - CZOMad1_1_16fungal (Illumina Assembly) | ecosystem: Environmental > Terrestrial > Soil > Vadose zone...
AGCGGGCGTGGCGAGAAACTGGATAGTGGCGCAGCCACAACCTTTGGACCGAATCGGAGAGCTTTCCTTCAAAGGAGCTCACTCCGCTCGCGGCTTTCAACTGTAGCCATGATCGTCACCTCTGGTGGCAGCTTTCTCCGGTTACGCGTTACACTGCCGCCCGATGTCGTGGATGTGAAAATTCAAGGTCGGAACCAGGGCTCGTACGAATTCAAAAGGAAGTTCAGTAAGAGATTCGCTACTTTTTGGTCGCCTTGTGTATTTGGGTGGATACCATCGGTCTGGAAGTCCACCTCACCGTTGCATGGCGAGCCGGCTTGCCCGTTGCACCAGATTCGACGACGTCTAGGTCGCATTCTGAGTGACATCTTGGAGAGAGCTGTCGCTGTATATGCCATTGGCGAAGAACTGTTGTGTCCCATTGACTGCGATCGTGGGATTGAGAGGGCTTATATCGACTGAAGTTAGAGTCGGCGGCGGGCTGATCGTGAGAGTAGCTGTTCCAGTCTTGCCGGCGCTCATGGCTGTAATAGTGACCGAGCCGCCCGCGACACCCGTTGCGAGTCCCGAATTCTGAATTGTTGCCTTGTTGGTGTCTGAAGACGCCCAACTCACCGACTTGGTAATGTCCTCACTTGAAGCATCGTTGAAGGCGCCCGTGGCGGTGAACTGCTGAGTCGCTTGCGCTTGAATTGAAGCGTTGGCTGGCGTCACGGTGATGGAAACCAAGGCAACAGGTTCGGATGCGCGGCCTCCACCACAACCCCAAAACCAACCCACAGCCGCTCCCAGGCCAAGCAACCACACGGAGAACCTTAGGCGGTGGGCGATGGCGGCCTTCTTATCATTCACCACTTGTATGGTCATAGTGAACGTCCTCAGCGATGGCTTTTTCTGGTCAAGGGGGACCCCGTTCACGGGTGGTTTCGTGTTTCGGGATCCAACCTTGGGTCCTTTGGAACCGCCGGCTTGCGAGTTGCACTTCTCTTAGAGTCAATAAACTGGCAAATGCGTCCGGCTCCCAATCACGCTTTACATTCGTTCTGGAATGGATGAGAGAGCTTCGACCAAGAATGTTCGGCATGAAACCCTGTTTGGCCGCATTGAACCACCAGGAGAAGGCGGCCCAGTATGGGAAATACCGCTTCTCTGGCGCAGTGTTGCCACGGAAGCGACAACTGAAATCAAGACGGATATGAAAAGCTGGGAGCTGGAGACAACTCCTCTGTGCGAGTTTCTCGGCACTTCGTTCTCTAAGGGCCTCGCGAAGCTGCATGGAGTTGGGCGACGTCGGGGCGTCCGGCACAGTGTCTTTTGAACCGCTCAGACCAGAAGAAACGAAGAGCGGAGAGGCACATCGCCCAAAAAGGCGAAAGGTCAGACCAATCAAACCATGCAGTTTCGCGCACTCCGCGAAGGGAGCGCAGCCATTGGCCGAAGGTGAGCTTTCGCTGCTTCAAGTGGTCTGGCAGCGTAATCAGGTCCAAATTCTCAACCAGCCATTTGCGCCCTTCGCACGCGGGTTCTGCCCGGACGGCCTGCCCCGTCAAATCGAGGTAACAAGCCCGCACAACATCTATTCCGTTTGGGTCAACGAATAGCCGAAAAGTGCAGCCGATGCGCGGATTTACATCGAGCAATTTGTATTGACCGTCCCTGGCATCGAAACGGCAGCCAATATCGACGATACCGCGGTAGCCGAGCGACGAAAGTAACGCTCGTAGGGGCTGCTCGGCAGCGGTATTCTGCAGACAAATTCCCAGCGTGGTGATCCCGGTAGCTACCGGACGCTGCCTGAGTTTTCTCCCCATAAAACCCGCGAGACATTCTGACTTCTCATTGAAATACCCGTTGAACATCCACACCGAATCCGCATCGCCCGGAATGTATTCTTGCAGCATGACATTTTGTTGCTGCTGATTTTCCAGGGTGTCGTAGTACTGGAGGATTTTCTCGGCGCTTTGAGCGATGCGCATGGCCACATTGGTTTGTCCGAAAACGACCCGGTCGTCGATGCTCTTCAACACAATTGGGAAAACCACCTTTTCGAGGAGCTGAACAACCTCGCTGCGTGACTGAGGGAAAACGGTTTCCGGCGTGGGGTGACCGTATTCACGACACAAGAAAAACAATTCTCTTTTGCTGCTAAGGCGGCCCGCAAGACCTCGCGGAGGAATTAGGAAACGGTAAGCCTCTTGCAACTGCTCTGCAGCTTCTTGAACCAGTGCGGCGGTGACGTTGCTGGTAGGGATCAGAATGGGACGGGTGTTGAACTTTTCCGAGACTCTGAGGAGAGAGGCGATGGAAGCTCGCGGTGTCGCTGTGCGCACGTTCCATCGGAAAACGCCGCAGCAATAGCGTGAACGAAGCGGCGGCGAGAACTGCCCATCTTCTACAGCATAAACTGGCACACCGAGCACACCGAGGCTGCGGAATATCCCTAACGCCCCGTGATGGTGAGGAGAGAGAACAACCACGGGAGCAGAAGTATCCATGCTGATTCCAGTGCTTCTCATCGCCTCGCCCGGACGAGGTCTTGGGGCTCCAAGAAACACTACAACCTCCTACCTGGCATGAGAAAAGGGCCAGCGTTGCAGGCAACGGCGCGGTGAAAAAAGGAGATTTTGTCGATCTGAGACTCGCTTGCGACCTAGAGGGCAGCAAATTCGAACTCAAGAAGGCTTCCGCGCAGTGATGAGAAGCGGGCGATCGTGAGGATCGGCTTGCGCGGACGGATTCGATCTGAAGTTAAAAACGCGGCAATCAACATCTATCCATCCGTCGCCCTCCAGCGTTTTTTTGTATTCATGAATAGCGCGATTGTGGACGGGCAGACCTATATCCGCAGACCAGTTCTGGTGCTTGGGATCATCTTCAAACAAGCACACCAGTAGATACAGCTGGCCCCCGGCTCGCATAACACGGAAGAGTTCACGGAGCACTTCGTCTTGCCGCTGAAAATAGTAAAAAGCTTCGATACTGATGATTTTTGTAAAATAGTCGCTGAGCGTGGGAATCTCTTCTGCTTGACCACGATGGTAAGTCACGTTCGAGAATGCGCGGCTCTTCTCGCGCGCAAGACGGATCATCTCGTCAGAGATATCGACGCCCATGATGAGACACCCTTGTGGAGCTCGCTGAGCCAGGATGCGGCAGGCCCAACCCTCGCCACAACCCAAGTCGAGGATGCGGTCCGCGGCTGACAGATCCATTCTTTCCCAGATGGTCTCTGCGATGCGAGCGTGACCGCGTTCCATCGATTCGCCGCGTCCTTGTTTTGCCCAGCGATTGAAGCGCCGCCGCAGCAGACGGTCAGTTCCGTCTGTCGCCGAGGCCCATCGAATTGCGACATAGCACCAAAGCCTGCGGAGCGACTTGCGGATCTTCGCAAACGGCGCTGCAAAAGGAGGGACCCGCGGATCTGCTGGGTTGCCGGCTCTGCTTACACCCATAGGGGTTCTCGCCACAACGGAAGAGGCATTCCCAGGCCACGTTCGCGCGCCGTTTGATACACGGCCCAGGCGAGCGCCACGTCATCCACACCCATACCCATGTGGGCATAGTGAATTCTCTCTGTATCGTTCTCGCGTCCCGGCTTAATGCCCAAGATCAACTCACCCAGGTTGGCGTGAATATCGCTGTCGTGAAGGAGAGCGTGTTGGTGCATGATCGCAGGAGTCATGATTCCACGATGCTTCACAACCTCCCAATCGTCTGTGACAATTTTCCGGCACTGCTGGATCAGGGCAAATTCGCACTCATGACCAGCTAGCTGGACCGTCAACGCGCCCGGTTTAATGTGTCGCGCGAACATGAGCGGTTCACGGGCTGTGGTGATCGTCACCGCCACGTCGGCATCGCACAAGGCTTCGTCAATTGATGCCACCGCGCGAACGGGCGCACCCCATCGCCGGCGACATTCATCGGCGACGGTCTCGGCTCGTGCCTTGTCGCGATTGGTCAGCGCGATCTCTTCTACTCCGGGAATCGCGGTGTAGAGTCCAAGGATTTGCGCGCGAGACTGAACGCCCGCCCCAATCATGCCGGCCTTGCGAGTGCTGCGCGGCGCGAGATAATACACTCCGAGGGCGGTCATGGCGCCGGTGCGCATGGCGCTAATGATGGTGCCATCCATAACGGCAATCGGCATGCCAGTGTCCGGACAATTCAAAATGATCAATGCGCTGGCGCGGGGTAAGCCGCGTTCTCGGTTGGCGGGGAAGCTACCAATCCACTTCATGCCCATCGCGCGCACTGTGCCGCCGATGGATGCGAAGAGTGCATTGAAGCGGCCCTGATCTTCGGATTCCGCGCTGTCCTCCTGCCGCAAGACCACCTTGTGCGGGTGACGAACCTTGCCTTGCACGAAGAGCGCTTGCGCCTGTCCCACTACACGCATCGCCCGCCGCATGTTGAGCAGGTCGGCCGCGAGGACTGCCTCCTGGTCGAGATAAAGAAATTCGATGGTTCTCGCATTCTCGACTCCACTCTGCGCAGACGCGTCCGCCGCAACCAGTGGCGGCATGTCAACTCGCGTCAGAGCAGATTCGCCCTGTATTGCTTTCATGGAGCAAAGACCTCCGACAGTAGGCGCTAGAGTCTGCAATAAAGAATCTGACCTCGATGCTTGAGCTGCCTGACCATACGCACGAGACGAATGGGTTCCACGTGTTTCTCGTTGAATTCAGAATTCCTGCTGTACCACACCTAGATCAGCTCGTCGGCGGACAGTTCCCATGAGGTTTACTGCTCAAACCTGCCAAGAATGTGAATGGTGGCGCTGCAGAGGGCCATCAACAGCCAGAAGAACCTTTGATAGGACAAGTGCGCGAAAATTGCCGAAATCAGATAGGCGACCAAACATAAGAAGAAAGCTATTGCGGGATCGGCGAACTCAGAACCCTTCTGCTGCAGCGTTCTCCAGGCTTTCCATAAAGCACGCATGATCACAAAGATGATTGCCAAGAAGGAAGCGAGCCCCAATATCCCCGTCTCGGCCAATGTCTCAAAGTAAAGATTGTGCCCGCGATACTTCTTTAATTGCTGAATCAGCCCCACGCGATTGCCGTAGGGCATCGAGTAGTACTCGGCGAAATGCCCCGGACCTACTCCCAGAACGGGATGATCGAGGAAAACATGCCACGCCGCGACGTTTATTACGTAGCGCCGAACGACCGAAGTGTCCGGGACCCCTCTCTGACCTTCGGTGGGTTCCTTGTAGCCTGCGGTACTATGGGCAAGCAGAGTCTTGACTGCTCCCAAGCTCGCGAAACGCAACGCCGCCTGAGGATCGAGGGCCAGGACAAGCACGCTGAGGGCAAGCCCAGACACGATTATTTGGAGAGGTCTAATGAAACCGACATAAACCAACAATCCGAAGATGACCACGGCCGTAAGCATGGCTCCCCGTGAAAACGTGAGCATCATGCCCCCGCAAATGAGTGCCCCGGAGGCAAGGGCGAGCCAGCGCAAGGCGCGCGAGCGCTCTCTTCGGAACCGGAAAGCGGCAAGGGGAAGGAGCACAACCAACACTTGGGCGTAGCGATTGGGTTCGCCAATCGGGCCTGCGGACCGAAACTGAGAGCCAAGGGTCAAGCTCGTTGCCCCCTCAGGATGAAAGTTGGATTCATCGGACCGGGAATGAGCGGACTCCCTGCCGACAGGATTGAAATTGAGTTCCGCCCCCAGCATGGCAAGACCGCCATAGTTGTTGTTTTGCGTGTGCGTGACGCGCTGAACAATAGAGAGCCCTCCCATGAAGCTTCCCGCAAGCAGCAACGCCCAAATGGCCCGCCTCAGCGTCGAGTATTCTCGAACGACGTTGACCACGAGAAAATAAATCGCAACGCCTTCCAGGAGAAAGTCGATGATTTCTGAGGTGATAATTTTCCTGTCTCGAGCAAAAAAGGAGGACGTCAGGAATACAGCGAAGTATCCCAACGTAAGGTAGAAACCCCAATCAAAAGTCAATTTCTCCTTGCGAATCAGGAAGTGGTATACAAGGGGTACGCAGAGGATCAAACAAAGCCCAGCCATCACAACGGCAACGCGCGAGTTTTGGCCAGCAGTAGAGATTGTCATTTGACTCGTCTGAACGGTAGTCCGCAGGATCGTGTGCGTTTTCATGCCGAGAACCGCGATGTTGGAGTAGAGCGCGAACAGCACAGTCAAGGTTCCCAATTCCGGCCAGCGCACGACGAGAGCAAAAAGGCCCAGCATCAGGACCACAGCTAAGCCCAGCGCGATGCTCTTCTCCAGGAGAAAGAAGATAAAAAATCCCAAAGCAACACACGGCGCGAGGATGCGAGTGTCATGCATTGTGGCAGTCTGAGTTGACACGATCTTCTCTGCGGTCGAAATCATTTTGCGGAGCGCCTCTTAGGCGCCGTTTAAGTACTTCCCAAGATCTGCAGAGCGTCGGCCGGCCAGTCGGCAACAGGATCAATGTCTAGCCAAACAGCAGTCGCATAAACGGCAGGCGTAGCAATTCAGGAAACGTTTCTGCAATGCTGAGCTTCCTCTTCGTCAGTGCAAACACGCACAAGGAAGCGCACGCTGCTAAAGAAAGCAAAATATAGAAGTTCAATCGTGTAAACGAGCCAACGAGAAATAGACCGCATGCGCACAATGCAATCGTTAAATAAACCGAAAGATAACGCCGATCAAAAGCATGAAAATCCCCTGTGCGTACTAGACCCGCTTGCAATAGCAGGTTGTATCCAATCATCGTCGACGTGGAACCGATCGCAGCGCCTAATGTCCCGTATAGCTTTATCAAAACTGCGCTTACCACCAGGTTGGCCCCCGCCGTCACCGCGCTTGCCGCAATGACATAGCGCAATCTTTCGAACACCTTCAGCGTTTGCAGATTGAAGCCGACGATAACATTGAAATAGATAGCGAGGGAAAGCAGGGACAATACGATACCGGATGGTGCGTAACGTGCTCCGAAAAGAAATATAGTGACAGGCTTTGCAAGAGAAAAGGTAACGGCGAAGACTGGAAAAGACAGTACGGACATCCAAGCGGCTGTCTGCCAGTAAAGGCCGCTGATGCCTCGGTAGTCCAACTTGGCGAAGAGGCGCGCCGCAAGCGGCGTGTACAGTAGTGTGAAACTCGCAAAACCAATGTTGTTGAGTTCGGCGATCGGAAGCGCAGCGCGGTAAAACGCGACCTCCGCCATGGTCCGCAGACGGCCCAGCAGGAAGATATTCACGGGAGCGATGCAAAGGGCAACGGCCGAAACGAGGCCCGGCAGAACGAAAGCAAACGTTTCTCGGGCAGGGATCACGACCTCTTTGATCTGAAACAGCTGTAAGAGCCCTTGCTCACGCAAAAGCTTTACGAGGAGGGCTCCGTAGATCAGCACTCCGACTGCTCCGGTAACGACATATCCGTATGCCAGGAATACAATCGAGCTCTTCATCCACAAGAGAAGAACCACCACGCCAAGCTTGAGTCCAGGTCCCAGCAAGTACCGGCGAAAGAAAATGTCGCGGGTGTCCGCAAAGCTGGCGAAAAGACTGTCCAAAAGCGCGTCCGCCGATTCGACAGGCACTAACACGATCAAGATCGAAAGCAGGGCCAAAGGAGGCAGACCCTCGTGAGTAGTGATAGGTATAAAAAACAGTGGCGCTTGCCATATCATGCCAATGATAGAGATCCCGGTAATTAGAACCGCTCCCACGGCCAAGAGAATCATGCCTAACATCTTTCCGTACTCGCCGTTTTGCCGGTAAATCGGGACGAAACGCGGAATCGCATCCTGCAGCCCCAATGAAGCAAAGAGTCGGAAGAAACTGACCACAGCGAGTCCGTAAGCCAGCTCTCCATAATCCCTAGTCGAGAGATAGCGCACCGTCAGCACTTGGGTGAAGAAATTGATACCCAGAGACAACGTGCGCCCGAACAGAAACAGGCTCGAGCCTCGGATCTGCGTTCGCGTCGTTTCCTGCACGCTGTGCGTTTGGGCCGCGGTTCCCAAGACTGCTTCCATTCTATTTGGTCGCCTTCGCTTGAAGTGGCTGCGAAGGTTGACAGTTGTCCAGTGTAAGCCGCCCTGTGACTTCAGAAGCAGGCTCCTTGCCGCTGTGGAGATCTAAGACGACATTCATGCGTCCTGGTGCGCCATATTTCAGACACCACTCGCCATCCCGCCGCGAGAGAAAAGCGTCACCCTGTTGAACGAGTCACGCCAATTCGGGATCACGAGCACGGAAAAGCAAAGGAGCAGTCCCCCCAAAGAAACAGCGTGCCTCCGATAACTCCTGGGCATGCCGAATTTCGAGCCTGCCATGGACACCTATCGCTCCGCGGCTCCTTGCGTCCTAAAACAGGTAATCAAAAACGGCTTTCATATGGCGTTCTGCCGCCCCGATCTGCACTACTTCTGCAATCCCGGTACCTTTCGAATAGTAGATAAACCATCCGATGCGTTGTCTTGTTACGTCTCGCTAGGGCAACTCTGCGCAGATTCTCATATGCTTTCATCTGAGTCATGAAATCCAACAGCCATTTCAGGGACTCACTGTTGTATTCGGGTCGCGGAGAATAATAAGCGGAATCATCGGGCATGCACGACTGCAGCAAAGTGTCAATCTCGAGCTCTTCTCCGGTAATAGCGCTCGGCGGCCTACGAAGACTTGCCAGGGGAATCCTTGTGAGCATAGCGCCAAGGGTCTTACTCAAAATCCGGCACCCGTGACCACCGGCGCCGGAAAAGCCGCCCTTTCCAAAGCGCGACATTGCATGAAGCGCTTATAAGCCTGGTCGCAAAGCACGCGCCCACTGTATCCCGTACACTGCTGACGCACTCCCTCTTCATTGCCACCCAGATTTGCTGGCTCAAGCGGTTTGCCGTGTCCGTCACAGCAACTTGCACGAACTTAAGTGCTGGAATCGCGCTGGAAAGTAAATATACAGAGCTGCGGGGCCCTCAGGCAAAAATCACGCGCATCAAAGGGATCTTCAATAACTCTGGGAACGTTTCGGCAATTCTGAGCTTCTTCCTAGCCACAGAAAATACTAGGAATGACATGCAGGCAACCAAAAGCAGAGCGAAGGTCAAACTCATCGAGTGGAGCGATTGAACGAGGAATAGGCCGCCAGCGCTCACCGCGATGCACAGGTACACAGCCAAATAGCGACGGTCAAACACGCTGAAGTTCGACGTCGGCAGTAACCCAGCCTGCATCAATAAGTTAAAAATGATGAGCGTTGCCGCTGTGCCGGCTGCTGCACCAAAGGCTCCATGTCCGGGAACCAAAAGGAGACTTAGCCCAACGTCTATCAGCGCTGCGACCAAACTCACCAGAACGATGTAACGCAGCCTGTTTAGAACTTTAAGCGTTTGCAGGTTGAAGCCGAGAGCAACATTCGTATAGCTCCCCAGAGCCAACAACATCAGGATGGGGGCGGATCGAGCATAACGGGCTCCGTAGAGGAACCCGGTTAGAGTCTGCGAAAACGAAAAGGTAAGCGCAAAAACCGGAAAGGACAGTACGGACATCCAGGCTGCCGTCTGCCAATACAGTCTGTTGATTCCACAAAAGTCCGCTTTGGCAAAGAGGCGCGCCGCCGCTGGCATGTACAGAAGGGTGAAGCTCGCCATAACCACGCCATTTAATTGAGCCACAGGAACCATGGCACGATAGTAGGCCACCTCTGCCATCGTGTGCAGATAACCCAAGATAAAAATGTTGACCGAGTGGATCGCCACTGTGACGAGGCTAGAACTGAGTCCAGGAAGAACGAATGCCAAAACTTCGCGTGCCGGGATTTTCAGCGTGCTTGACCGCAGTTGCTGAAAAAGCTGTCTTTCCTGCAACAGACGTACGAGCATCCATGCGTAAATTGCGATTCCAGCCGCGCTGGCAAATAGATATCCGTACGCCAGGAAAACCACTGTGCTCTGCAGTCCGATGAGCAGCAGCACGGCGCCCAGCTTGAGGCCTGGACCCAAAATATACTTGCGAAAAAAAATTGCCCGGCTTCCGGCAAAACTTGCAAAGAGGGAATTAAACAGCTCATCGGCCGCATCCAGTGGCACCGCCATAATCAGGATTGATAGAAGGTGCCGGGGCAATTTTTCGTGCGTCATGAAATGGGTAAGAAGCGTGGGTCCGCTCCAGATGGTCACAATAATCAGCAGCCCCGCTAGGGAGACTGTGCCTATAGAAAGCAGGATCGTGCCAAGCATCTTTGGAAATTCGCGGTTCTCTTGATAGATGGGAACATAGCGAGACACTGCCTCGTGCAATCCGAG
>Ga0137401_10001484_pt1 | contig 10263 bp, 7 predicted proteins | sample CZOMad1_1_16fung_FD_108286 | JGI IMG/M metagenome (GOLD analysis project Ga0137401, IMG submission 108286) | Vadose zone soil fungal communities from Angelo Coast Range Reserve, California, USA - CZOMad1_1_16fungal (Illumina Assembly) | ecosystem: Environmental > Terrestrial > Soil > Vadose zone...
TATAGAGGAACAGTGAACGGCGGGCCGTACACTCTAATAAATCCTTCTCTCCTTACAGGACTAAGCTACACGGACACAAACGTACAAAGCGGGGCCACTTACTACTACGTGACAACAGCAGTGGACAACAGCGGTGTTCAGAGCCTCAACTCAAACCAAGTGACAGCGGTCATACCATAAATAGTCCTAGGAAGTGCAAAAACGGGCTGCTTCCCCTTTTCTATTTGCTACCGGCGCAAAATTCGACGGACATTGGACCCCCTCAGTATTCGAAGAGCCACTGCCTGTAGGCAGCCTAGAACAGTCAACTTGGGGCAAGCTCGGCTACTGCACGTCCAAACAGCCCGGAGAGCGGAGAGGTGACGAGCGTATGGTTTAGCGTGGTTGGCGTTACTAGGTCTGTAGAATCGGGAGGAATTAGACTACGAATTTGACGCGCAGATCTCTTCGGGCGGTGGCTGGCGCTTTGGCGAGAAGGAAGTACGATATTGAGCGATTGCAGAGCGAATTCCACGGACGGCGAACCCCCCCAGCAAGAACACCGAGCCAAGAAAGAACAACTGAGCAGAGTCTGAAAGGGTCTCTAGGAAAATCACGGTTTCTCCTATGGATCGTCGATCAATGACGCATGCGCGCCTCCAATGATGTTGGCCCGGTAGGCCTTTGTTTTCAGTGATTTAGCGTAATGCATTTCTGTGGCTCTGCAGATATCCGGAATTGTTTCGCTGCATAATGGCAAGTCTTTTCCCAAGCTGTTCATTTTGTTGTGCGCGTCCAAATAGCTCAAACAGCCTGAAAGCGGGAGAGGATGTTTCCCATGTGCTATTCTCGGAAAGCCGCATTTGGGAAATTTCTTTCCCATGGCTGAGCTTGCGGTCTTAGAACGAAACGAGAAGGATTGTGGACTCACCCCAAGATGCTGAAAAAAAGGAGCTTAGTGTCGAACCATTTTGACAGGCTCTGAACTTGACTGGAACATGATGTGCTGGATTGGGTGTGTCGGAAACTTCTTGACACTCGTGCATCCCTGCGGGAACAGGGCTTAGGGGATCCGAGCTAAAACGTATACGGAAAGGAAGCACTGCAGAAAAAGCCTGACTTGGGGGCTTCCGAGAACCCCAGCTCGACGCCGACAGCTTCCACCTAACATGTACACAACTTTCTACAACTTGCGGGAAGAGCCCTTTCGGTTGACTTCGGACCCCAGGTTCTTTCACCTCTCCGAGCCGCACGCTGTCGCGCTGGCCGCACTCATTGAAGCGGTCATGCGCCGTAAAGGGTTTGTCCTCATGACCGGCCCGATCGGGACCGGAAAAACGACAGTGGTGCACACAGCCCTGCAAATCCTTTCGGAGCGGGCGACAACCTCCAATCCGATTTCCTCGGCATTTATTCTCAACCCCACTCTGAGCCGCGAAGAATTTCTGGAGACGATTCTTACGGAATTCGAAATTCCGTGTACGGGGACTAGTAAGCCGGCGCGCCTTTCGGCGCTTCAGCAGATGCTCCTGGATACCCAAAGGAGAGGCGGCACTTCGCTTTTATTCGTGGACGAGGCGCATTTGCTCTCACCGCAGCTTCTCGAAGAGATTCGTCTTCTGAGCAATGCAGACACGTACCAGGAGAAGCTGTTGCAGATTGTCCTTTGCGGACAACCGGAGCTCCTGGGCATCTTACGCAAACCCGAGATGCGCGCGCTCCGGCAACGGGTTGCGATCAGTTGTTCGCTCCGACCCCTGAATCTTACAGAAGTTCGCGCATACGTCACGGAGAGGCTTCGTTCTGCAGGATTTCGTGGCGCCGTATCCCTGTTTCCTACGCAAGTCCTCCAGGAGATTGTCCGTTTGACGGAAGGAGTTCCGCGGCTCATCAACTTGCTTTGCGATGCCTGCTTGACGAACGGATACAAGGCGCGACGGTCGGTCATCGATCTACTGACGGTCGAAGAGTCGGCCTCCGAGCTGGGATTGCATGAGGCGCAAATCGAACTGGCAAACGAGGGGAATGGCGCCGGTTCCGCGAGCATGACCGGTGGGGCCGAAGGCGCGAGAGATGCGGAGATCGGGTCGGCACTCGACCGCTTAGTTCAAGCCATGAAAAAGCGGAGTGCTTTCGTGCCCGCAGGTGATGAGGTTCACCCCGAAATGAGCATCAAGAAACAGGTCGCGGTGGCGGTCAACGCGATGCAGGAAAAAGATCCCGTGGGCAACAAGATCATTGAGTCGGCCGTCGATGTCCTCGTCCAAGCTATGAAGCTGCATCGCACTTCCTCCGTGGAGCTATAGATGAGCAAGTTTTTCAATGAGACGCAGAAGGCGAATCAGTGGGCGCAGCGTAAGCTTTCGGACACTGATATGGATGTGCGGGAGATGCTGGAGTCAATCAAACACGGCTCCATTTTGGAAACGCCAACGGCTAACGCGCAGCTCACTCAGTGTCAGCAAGTCCATGTGGGAAATGGGAACGCGACGCACCTGGTTCTCCGTCAGGATCAATCCTCCAAGGTGGCTCTTGAGGCCTATCGAGCACTGAGGACGAGACTCATGCGAGCCCAGTCGAAAGCAGGGGTGAAAACGATCGCCATTACCAGCTCACTGCCGGGAGAAGGCAAGACGCTGACGACTATGAACCTTGGCTTGTGCTATGCACAGCTCCCGCAACAGCGGGTGCTGGTTATCGATGCCGACTTGCGCACATGCGGGCTGACGGCCTTACTAGATCATCCGAGTACACTGGGCCTTGCGGAAGTGCTCGCCGGTAAAGCGACTCTAGACGAAGCCATCGCTGCAACCAATCAGAAGAATTTCTTCGTGCTTCCTGCCGGCACCATTTCCTCCCCTCCGCCAGAGCTTTTCACTGGAGCGCACTGGCAGGAGCTTCTCGTGCGCTGCAGCGAACTATTCGAGGTCGTTCTGATCGACACACCGCCGATTATCCCGTTGGCCGATTTTGAGCTGATCAGCGTGGCTTGCCAAGGGGTGGTAATGGTAGTGCGAGCCCATCATGGGCAGCGGGAAACTTTGCAGAAATCGGCAAGCTCAGTGGATCGTAAGAAGCTCCTGGGCATCGTTTTCAATGGCACCGATGCAAACGAGAAGCAGTACTACGGGTACAAATATGAAGCAAAACCCTGAAAAACCCATTCGTCGCGAAGCGTCGTTGGCCAGCGGCCAACTCGCAGGAGATAGAAGACCAGATTGCACCGACCAAAATGCCATATCGGGGGTTCCAAGGCGACTATGTATCTAAACATCAAGCTGCAAGTTTTTCGATTGGGTTTTCACCAAATCGATATCGCCAAAGCGCTCGGCATTGATGAGAGTGTGCTCAGCAAAATTATCCACGGCTATCGCGAGCCATCGAAAACGCAACGCATGCAACTCGCGCAGTACTTGAATGCCGAAGAGAGCTGGCTCTTTGAAAAATACGATCGTACGCTCCGACCCACGAGTGCTGTGCCTAGCCTTCCTCCCAGGGAGGAGGAGGGCCTCTCGTGAAATGCGTTTCGTAAACTCTGCTCCGCTGCTGCCAACTCTTGCGCTTTCTCAAGGAGGAGGCCATGAGTCAGTTGGGTTGCCTGGATCATTGCCAGCCATTCCTACGGCTGCCTCTCTTCTATCGCGATCTTCAGGTTGCCTGGTTCTCCGTCGCAGATAGCCCCAAAAAAGGATCGAGCCAGAACTCACGGTTGTGAACGTTCTTGGAGAGAAAGAAGAAACAGTTTTCCCACCCTCCGGTGGCCACTCCGACGAGGCCTTCTAACCAAATGAAACAAAATGAGATACGTCGCTTGAATCTGGACTCGGACGTGCATTCTGCATTCACCATCGTGGCGGGGAGTCAAAACAGCTTCCCAGCCGAAAACCTCAGTTTCTGAGCTCTTATGCCCAAGATTGGTACTCATGAGGTTCCTGCCAGAACCTTACTCCTCGTCGGAGTTGACGGGGTGGCCATCATGCTAGCCCTACTGGCTGCCAGTGCTGTACGCACAGGCATACCTTTCTCGGAAATGATTCTGCAAGTGAGCCTGTGGACAAAAATTACTCTGATCACGATCGTTTGCGGGCTGTCTCTTTACTTCAACGATCTCTACGATTTTCAAGTTGTAAGACGCAGAGACAACCTTTTTGTCCACACCACGCAAGCGCTTGGAGCCGCCTGTTTTTTGTTAGCTCTGTTGTTCTATATTTCTCCCTCAACCAGTCTGGGCCGCGGCATTGCGCTCTTGGCCGGGCCATTGATCCTTGCCCTCTTGCTGAGTTGGCGGCTGTCAGCAAACGCGACAAACCTCTTATCACGCGGTGATGAGCGGGTGCTGGTTATGGGGACGGGAGAATCAGGCATATTACTGGTGCGACACATCCTCGACCATCCCGAATATAACCTGAGGGTTGTTGGATTCCTCGATGAGAATGGCCAAGACATTGGGCGGTCTCTTGTTAATCCTAAAATCATCGGGGGCTTCGCAAACGTGGAGCAGATTGTAGCCCGGGAAAGAATCGATCGGATCATACTGTCATTGAAGGAACGAAGGGGCAGCACGCCGATCAAAGAGCTACTCAATGTCAAATTCGGCGGTGTGCGAATAGAAGATGTGCACAGCTGCTTCGAGAGACTTCACGGCCGCATTCTCCTCGAGCGGCTTTCTCCCAGTTGGCTAATCCTTTCTGATGGATTCAAAAAATCTCGACTCTTGCTGGCTGCAAAAAGATCCATGGATATCCTCGTTTCGTTGACTATCCTCATTATCGTCTCGCCTCTGATACCGTTGATTGCCCTGGCGATCTATTTGGATAGCGGCTGCCCCATTTTCTTCCGGCAAATGCGCGCTGGGCACAAAGGTCGCGAATTTGAACTGCTCAAATTCAGGTCCATGGTGCAAGACGCGGAGAAGGATGGGCCACGCTGGGCGGAACAGAGTGACAGCCGAATCACACGGATAGGTCGAATGCTACGGAAAACTCGCCTGGATGAAATCCCACAGCTATTCAACGTGCTTCGCGGTGAGATGAGCCTCGTGGGGCCACGTCCAGAACGACCTTACTTCTGTGACCAACTTGAGAAGGAGATCCCCTTCTACAACCTTCGGCACTCGATCCGGCCTGGTCTAACGGGATGGGCGCAGGTGAGGTTTCGCTACGGCGCCAGCCTCGATGACGCCAAAGGGAAACTGGAATTTGACTTGTTTTACTTGAAAAACATGTCGTTGCTCGTTGATTGTGCAATTCTGTTTGAGACCGCCAAGGTTGTGATTCTTGGACGGGGCGCGCAATAACATCTTCCGGTTGGGTTTCGGGAGTCTCCTGTTACCTGTCTATTTGAGATGGGGAATCTCCTAGCCTGCGCTGGGAAACAATTTTCTTCTTTACATGGACCAAACGGGGAGTCGCTTGCCGACTCATTGAAAATAAAGAACTTAATTAGTATGCCCATTCCTCACATGGCAGGCGACGTGCTCAAATTAGACGTTCGGAGCCTCTAAGGAACCCAGCCTGAAGGGACCTGAGAAGATGATGGAGAGAGTCAAAAGCTGCGCGATCGGGACTTTGCTGGTAGCCGTCCTTGGATACGTCCAAGTCGGATTCGGTCAAGATGCCGGGACGAAAGTCCAAGCGAACCGGAAGGAGACGCCTGTTCCGGGGAAAAACGCCGATTCGAAGGGATCTCAAACGGCCTCTGGGCAAATCGCGACGCCCAGCGACTTCGTCATCGGTGAATCCGATGTCCTGAACATCAATGTTTGGAAAGAGCCCGAAATATCTCAGAGTGTCGTCGTGCGACCGGACGGGAAGATTTCACTTCCGCTCATTGGAGAGGTGTTTGTTAGCGGGCTGACTCCTGTGCAAATCCAGACTTTGCTGACCAACAAATTGCAATCCATTCTAACGAACCCCCAAGTCACAGTGACAGTAACGGAGATCAGAAGCAGAATGGCGTCCATTACCGGTGAGGTGGTCAAGCCGGGAGCATATCCGCTGCTAGTTCCAACCACTGTATTGCAGTTGATCACGAACGCCGGTGGGCTGGGGCAATTCGCGAACAAGAAGGGCATCTTCGTATTGCGAACGGTGGACGGAAAACAACAGAGATTTCCTTTTAATTATTCGCATGTCATCAAGGGCGAGAAACCGGAGCAGAACATTCTGCTGCACCCGGGTGACACGGTCGTGGTGCCATGAGACAGAATAGCGACAAAAGCCTTTGCTGTTTATGGATGCGAATGGTGCTTTGCCTCTTCGCTCTGAGCGGCACCAGCACCGTCCTAGTTGCGCAGGAAAACGCCGACAAGTCGACGCCCTCGACAGATTCCCAGGATGTCAAGCCGGCTGCTCTGGTGATACCCAGCTATTCACAAAATGTCGCGCTCCTTGGCACGGATCAGCGGTACCTGGATCTTGGGACGTTGCAAACGAGGCGACGCACATTCTTCATGTATGGCATGGGAGTTTCGGAATCATACGTCAACAGTTTTCAAGAGAATTCCGGAGGTCAGGACAACAGCCAACTCCTCTGGAGTCCGCACGTTGCCATCATTAATGCAAGCAATCACTCCTCGTTTAGCCTCCAATATTCGCCCTTCGTCGTGCAGAGTACGTCAGGTCCGTCGAGTCGCCAAGTCTTCCATGCCGGAAACATTTCTCTTAGCCAGCCGATAGCACCGAATTGGGCGCTGCAGTTGAGCAGCTCGAACACTTATGGAACGGATACATCTCGACTGCTGAGTCCGCTGGCGTTTGACGTCAGTAAAGGAGTTCCGGTCGTAGATCCCAGTTCAGCCGTTTTCCAGTTCAATAGAGGCAAAGTCTTTACAACAGCGGAAAGTGTTGGCCTTACCTGGCAGAGGAGCGCTTCCCAAGCGATGAGTTTCTCAGCCGGAGAGTCCTATTTTTCATCGCTTGACGGTGGTCCAAGTAGCAGGTCGACTTTCGCTCAAGTATCCTATTTTGCGGCGGTATCGCCGCGCACGTCGTTTAATGTCGGGGGCAACTACCACCACCAAGCATTCTCCCTGGGGGGGTGTGACAGCTACGGCTTTAGCTTCGGAATTACGCATCAAGTTGGCCGTCATATCAATCTAGCTGTGGAGGGAGGCCCCGAGTTTGAAACTGCACCATGTAACAGGGCACTCGGTGGAAATTACGGAATTAGTATATCTTACCCCTTGAGCCGAAGGTCTCGAGTGGGACTTATGGCTAGCCGCTCCTACATGATCAACTATTTGCCTAACACGCAATGGACCGACACAGGTGCGGTCTCCTACGACAGACAGCTTTCGCAATCTTTCGAGATTAACTTGAACTCAGGCTATGCGCGGAGCGTTCGCTCGCAAGCTGGTCTGGGAACCTATGTCGGCTATTTCGTCGGAGCCGATCTTTCTTGGAAGCTGTCGCGTACCATTGCCCTCGGAACATCATATAGGCGCTTCGAGCAAGTTTCCGGAGGGCCGATTCAAGGGCAGAATATGGCACTGGTTTCGCTGGTATGGAACCCGCTTCCCATGCGAATTGTCAAGTGAGCGAACGGCTGAGACGGAGGGCTTGTGACGGATTGGGACTTTATTGATTGCCTAATTTGCATGGCAAGGGAAGAAAATAGATGAATTCTCCGACCACAGAACTGTCTCTGGCGCAAGTGCAGGAGTACTTGCAGGCTATCCGGCGCGATAAATGGTGGGTTTATTTAATGACCGTCGGGTTGACGCTTACCGCATTCGTCGGAATCGCACTTTTGCCCAACAAGTATAAGGCTACGACGACTGTCGAGGTGGACCCTCAAAGGGTACCGGAACAATTCGTTTCGGAACTCGTCCGGGTAAGTCCCTTGGATCGCCTGCAGACCATCAGTCAAGAGGTGTTGAGTGAGACTCGCTTGCAGAAGGTCATTGATCAGTGGAACCTCTACCCCCAACTGGGCCGAACCTCCACACGTGAGGCAGTCATTGAGCAGATGAGAAGCGACGTGGTGATCGAAGTTAGGCAGTCTGGAGGCGGCTTGGCCGTTTTCTCGATTACCTATCAGGGGAAGGACCCTGCGATCGTTGCCCAGGTGACAAATCAGCTGGCTTCGGACTTTATCGAATGGAACCTCAAGAGCCGGGAAACACGTGCTGTTGGAACCACGGAATTTTTGAATTTGCAATTGAAAGAAGCGAAGAAGGTACTCGAAGAGCAGGAAAGCAATCTGCGTCAATACAAGATGTCTCATCTCGGGGAATTGCCGCAGCAACAAGAGGCTATCCTACATACTCTGTCGGGCTTGCAGATAGAGTTGCAGGCGAATGCGGGTAATCTGAACCGACTCGATGAGGAACGGTTGACTCTCACGCGGCTACCGGACTCGGTGTCGATTTCAGGAGGCAATCCTCAACCAGTGTCCGAGAGGGCGCGGTTGGAGATTGAGAAGAACCAACTCGAAACAAGGCTTAATGAACTTCGCCGACGCTATACCGACAAATTCCCCGAAGTGCAGGATTTGGTCAGGCGACTGAATCTTGTCAGCGAGAGTTTGATGGCGCTCCCGGCGGACAAACCTTCTGAGATTTTGAGTTCGACCAAGCCTACCGCAACGGGACTACGGCTCGAAGTCATCGGGAGGGAAATGCAGCGTGTGAAAGAAGAACAAAAACGAATCCAGGGGCAAATTGCGACTTATCAGGCTAAAGTTGAGGCAATCCCACGACGCGAGCAGGAGATGATAGATCTTACGCGCAACTATGATATTTCGAAGGCCCGTTATGACTCTTTGCTGGGCAAGAGCTATGCAGCGGACATGTCGAATGATCTCGATTCCCAGGAGAAAGGGGAAAGATTCATTATATTGGATCCGGCTCGTGTTCCCGAGAAGCCCTTCAAACCGAACCGTCGCAAGCTCATGGCATTCTCGTTCTTTATGTCGTTTTTTTGTTCCGTCGCCGTGGTTATCGCAAAACAATACCTCGATCCCAGAGTCAAGACGGAGAGAGAAATTCGCGTTGCATACCCCGAGCCCATTCCTCTGCTAGCGGCTATTCCACACATTCAATCGCCCATGGAACGTCGCAGGCATCTGCAGTTCGCTGCTTTCTGTATGAGCGTTTCGATCCTCGGGATCGGGGCTGTGGCAGCATTCCTGTGGAGAATTCACACAATTTTCTGACAGGTGGTCAAGCTGACGCGTCCAAATGGTATCTCAAGAGAGTTTGGCAGTATTGTCTTGTTCCCGCGACTCGGAGATTAGCGCTTGAACGATTCTGGTTTAACTCCTGATATCGGTATGAAGATTCTGATGCTGACGGACTCTTTTTTGCCTCATGCCGGCGGCTCTCGCGAGTATTACTACAACCTTTACCGTCACCTTGCGGAATTCGAGGGCACACGGGTAACAATCGCGACGAAAAAGGTTCCCGGCTGGGAAGAGTTCGATCGAAGAGTGGCATCCGATTCCTTCGGAATCGCTCGATGGCTCAAACCGCTTTCCACTTGGCGACTGCGCGAATTACCCAAGGGACTTGGCCCGTTCCTGCACGCCGCATGGCACGTGCACAAGGAGAAGCCGACGATTCTCCACGCGGGCGACTTGTACCCACAAGGAGTGAGCACCCTGATTTTTAAGAGGATGACGGGTCTTCCTTATCTTGCCTATTGTCATGGTGAGGACATCGCTCTTACCGATCGGTACAAATACCAGCCACATATGCGCGATAAAATCTACCTAGGAGCGGATGCAGTCGTGGCGAACGCCGAGTTCGCAAGAAAGGGGCTGCTCCGAATAGGTGTGCCGGAATCCCGAGTTGTCAAGATTACTCCAGGAGTGGATCTCCATCGTTTTTCGCCAAGACCCGCCCGCGAGGATCTGATCGACAAATGGGATCTCAAAGGCAAGAAAATCGTGCTTACGGTGGCACGCTTGATTCCCCGGAAAGGACACGATCTCATGCTGCGTGCAATCGCCCGCCTCACGCGGGAATTGCCGGACCTAGTGTATCTAATCGTTGGACGCGGGCCAGAGGAGCAAAGGCTCCAGAGACTCGCTACGGAATTGGGAATCATGGATTCTGTTCGATTTGCTGGGCACGTTCCGGAAGAATTACTCCCGGACTGCTACAACTTATGCGATGTTTTTGCCATGCTGAATCGTGAGGAAGCAAACGGGGACGTCGAGGGATTCGGTATGGTGTTCTTAGAAGCAAGTGCAATGGGGAAACCAGTGATTGGAGGGCGCTCGGGAGGAACGGAAGACGCCATCATGGACGGGAAAACAGGATTTCGAGTTGACGCCAGCCAA
>Ga0137401_10001485_pt1 | contig 10258 bp, 8 predicted proteins | sample CZOMad1_1_16fung_FD_108286 | JGI IMG/M metagenome (GOLD analysis project Ga0137401, IMG submission 108286) | Vadose zone soil fungal communities from Angelo Coast Range Reserve, California, USA - CZOMad1_1_16fungal (Illumina Assembly) | ecosystem: Environmental > Terrestrial > Soil > Vadose zone...
CGTCGATTTCGATAAATCGATCTGCATCGGCTGTAAAGCCTGCATGGCTGCTTGTCCTTACGACGCGATCTTCATCAATCCGGAAGATCATTCGGCTGAGAAATGTAACTTCTGCGCGCATCGCATCGACGTCGGGCTTGAGCCGGCCTGCGTGGTTGTCTGTCCAACACAGGCGATCCTGATCGGCGACATGAATGATCAGACTTCCTATGTCGCGCAGATCGTCAATCGCGAAGCAGTGAATGTGCGACGCCCTGAGAAAGAGACTCTGCCGAAGCTTTTTTATAAGGGCGCGCACCAGGCGACGCTTGATCCGCTGGCCGCGCGTCGCCCGGAAGCCGGACTCTTCATGTGGAGCGAGCAACGGCTATCAAGCGAGCATGTCGTTTCCGGCAATCCGACTTTCAGCAACACGTCGGCCGCGGCCCTTTTGAGTTATGACGTCGCGCATTCGATTCCCTGGGACTGGCGCGTGAGTTTGTACACCTGGACCAAAGGGATTGCTGCTGGTGTTTATCTGGTCGCCGCCTTGTTCGTACTTTTTGGATTTCTAAGAACAGAGAGTTGGTTGTGGTTATGGGTCACACCGGTTGTTTCAGGAACGCTTCTTGGAATCACAGGTGCGCTGTTGCTCTGGGACCTGGAACATCCGGCGCGCTTCTACATGATCTTCACGCGGCCACAATGGAAAAGCTGGTTGGTGAAGGGCGCGTTCATCATCGCGGGATATTCGCTGATACTGGCGCTACACTTTATCGCAAGCCTTCTTGGATCTAAATCGTTGCAAAGCTGGTTGATGATCGCCGGCATTCCCTTGTCAATTCTGACTGCCGTCTATACCGCTTATCTTTTTGCCCAGGCGAAGGCTCGTGACCTCTGGCAAAACCCTTTGCTGCCGCCGCACTTGATGGTGCAGGCACTGCTGCTCGGATCGGCGGTACTCTTACCGATTGCGGCGCGCCTTGAGGGAACGCGTCCGTCGATGACATTCACCGACTCTGTCCCGCCGCCAGTTGTCGCTTCGCTCTGGATACTGGCAATCACGAGCCTGCTGCACCTGCTAATGATCTGGGGCGAGGTGTCACTAACGCATCCGACCGCACACGCGCGCGTGGCAATTTGGGAGATGGTGCATGGCCGCTACCAAAGCAATTTCTGGATCGGAATAGTGCTGTCTGCGCTGGGCGGAGCGTTGCCATGGCTGGCGGTTCTTGGCTACGTCAACACCCCGATCGGCGTCGGCGGCGCGTCGCTGGCTTTAGTTGGCTTGATGCTTTTCGAACACGCGTATGTGCAGGCGGGACAGTCGGTGCCGCTGGCTTGAAAGATGATTAGGCGAAATTCCAATTGCTCGGGACCCTCTTCCGCGACCGCCGTCACACTCTTGCTTGGCGTAATCATCGCTTGCGGTGGCACCGCTGTTTCTGCTAATTGCCGCCGTGCTGGCGTGCAAGAGCGGCAGCACCACGAGCGAAACAGACAAGGCCAACAAACTTGTCGACGACGGCAACGCGGCGGTGCAAGACGCCAAGAAGTTCGTCGCCGACGCTGAAGCGAAGAAAACGCAAATGATGCAGACCGACGTGCGGCGGCTTGCGGAAGCGCGCGTTACCGCCGCGGAGTCGATCGCCGCGTATGACCGGGCCGCGGAAAAATGCAAAGCAGCCGCGCAGAAATATGACGAGGCGAGCCGGCTTCAGATCAACGACAAATTCAAGGAATACCTGATTCTGAAAGTGAAGGAATACAACAAACGCGGGGAAATGATCGAGACCGCCAAGGGCACTCCGCAGGCCTTGATCGAGAGCACCAATCGATCGAGTTTCATCATTCGCGCGAATTCGAACAACAGTAAGGTCGACCAGCTCTATAAAGAAGCCGAGGACATCGGATCTCAGGCCGACAAACTGCAAAAAGACAATCCGAATATCTTTAAGTCGTGACGAATGCTGTTACAGAACCGCGAATGATAGTGAGCGGATGCGAAAGTCAACTCTGTTTTCGTGGGTTGTTGTCTTTGTTGGGAATTTGCATTGTTGCCTCTGGCATCCGCTCACTACCGTTCGCGGTTCTGTAACCTCAGGAGATTCCGGTTAATGGTCGCGCGAGTCGAATGGTTTAAGCGACAGTTCTCTTTTGAACTGCCGATCGAAATGTTCGCGAACGTCGTTGAGCGCGTGCGCGGCACGCCGGCGCGTCTCGAAGAATTGACGCGTTCATTGTCGCGCGAAGTGCTGACACGGCGCGATGGTGACAAGTGGTCGATTCAGGAACAGGCTGGACACCTACTGGATTTGGAAGGGCTTTGGATGAGTCGTCTCGATGATTTTGAAGCGGGTCGCGATCAGCTCAGTCCTGCTGATTTGATGAATCGCAAGACGCATGAAGCGAATCACAACACGAACCCGATCGAAAATATTCTCGCCGCCTTTCGCAAAGTGAGAATGGAATTCGTGCAGCGCCTTGATAACTACGATGAAGAGCAAGTGAAGAGCACGGGCTTACATCCACGACTAAATACGAGGATCAGAGTTATCGATCACATCTTCTTTGTCGCCGAGCACGACGATCATCACTTGGCGCGGATTTCAGAGATGAAGCGGTTGTTTAGCGGTTGAATTTTATTTCGTGTTTCATGTCAGGCAAAGAGCAACCCGGAAATAGCCTCGGTACAGAACCGGGAGCGTTACCCGACCGGTGAGCTGTCTCGATGACAATGCGATGAGGGACTTCATCAGCACCGCTCGTCCTAAATCGCAAATGGAAGGCAACCTATTTTGACCCGATCTTCAAAGAGTCTATTGCTGGCGCTATCGCTACTCCTGGCTGCTATCCTCGGTTGCAAGTCGGCAGTCTGGAAGGCCAGAGTGCTCGCCGACAAACAAGATCATCCTTCGAAGATCATTTCCGACGGCGCGTCGGTCTACTTCGTAACCGGAGGAACAACCGCAAGTCAGAATGAAGGCACCAACAACATCAATCGCATCGCGCTCCAGGACGGCAGCGTTTCCGTGCTGGTCAAAGGCGGCGAACATCTTCCCAGCCCGACGCTCGCCGTGGACGACAAATTTTTGTACTGGGCCGAACCGGGCCACATCTATCGCGCGCCGAAAGCCGGCGGCGAAAGCGAATTGATCGTTCGTGACGCGCCGGGGCAGCCTGATGAAATGAGCGTCGATGAGGAAAACATTTACTGGCTGGTTTACGGCGGCACCGGTTCACACAATCTGCCGGTCCTCTTTGCGAAGAAGAGTGGCGGCTCGACGCAAAAACTTGCGACCGGACAGGAAGGCTACAGCGGTCTTTGCGTCGATCACGATTTTGTTTACTGGGTCGGCGCGACCGGCATCAGGAAAATCGCGAAGACCGGCGGCACTGAAGAACTTCTCTATCGCAATCCCGGCAAGGGGCCGATGTCCGACATGGTCCAGGACTCCGACAATCTCTTCTATGCGCAGATGGACAACCACAATGACTGGGTCCTGATGAAGATTGCCAAGAAAGGCGGCGAGCCGGCGAGACTGGCGCCGAGTATTAGTGAAGTGATGCAGTTCGTCGCCAACAACAATTCGATTTATTATCTCGAGCGTGAGACAAGCAAGACTTATTTGCTTCGCAAAATCTCAACCGGCGGCGGTGAGCCGGTGACGCTCGATCGGGGCGAAGACTCGTGGAATAAGTTTCTCGCGGTTGATAACACGCAAGTTTATTTCACGACCATCGCGAAGGTTTTGGTAGTAAGGAAGTGAGTAGTTAGAGAACCCCGACCAGTCGGGGTAGCCAGCGGATCAAGGACTCACCTTCGAGTTGCGCTGAACGATAGTTGAGAGTTGAATGGAGCATTTCCTCGCTACCGCTCGCGCTTTCGTACGGTCTTCTTGATCATAAGCCACGACGATCATCACCTGGCGCGGATAAGTGAGTTGAAGAAGATGTGGGTTGATTCAGGCTGAACTCTGAACCGGCCCTGAAGTTAGTTTTTCAAGTGTGTCCGGGTTGGGATAAAATCCGGCCACTAGAGTTACCTGTTCGATTTCCCCCGGGTGAGCCTGTCCGCATCTATTCAAGGGAGAAAAATTATGACGAACAAATTTCACTTAGCGATTGTTGGTCTCTTTGCGTTGGTCGCATTGGGCCTTTGTGTTTCCAGCCGCCCGGCAAAAGTTTCGGCGCAAAATAGCTCGCACGATCCGACCTGGTGGAGCAAATACGAGTTCATACGCGACAACGGAGGTGACCTGGCTCCGCTTAGCACGTCATCGACAACGGCGAACGGCAACGTCGATGTGTCGAATGAGTGCGGGCCGCAAAGCGAAACCTTTATCACGATCAATCAGAACAAGCCGAAAGTGCTCGCCGGCGGATCGAACGAGATTTTCCGTCTACCGATGCGCGGATACTATTCAACAAATGGTGGTGGCAGTTGGGGCGGAGTCGACTTGCCCTTGCCACCGGCCAAGGGGGCAAACGGAATTGATTTTGGATCCGATCCGACGCTGGCATTCGATACGCAAGGCAGTGTCTTCTATGGCTACATCGTGGTCTTTTTCGGCGGTGGAAACGGAATCAATGGAACCGAAATGGCCGTCGCCAAATCCACTGATGGTGGTAAGACTTATCCGTCGGTCAATTTCTTCTCGTTTGAAAATGGCACCAACCATTTCAACGACAAGCCGATGATAACAACTGATACGAACGCCACCAGCGCGTTGCGCGACAATGTCTACATCGCGTGGGACGCAGCCTCAGGTGGATCGATCGGCGGCGGGGTGCGCGTGGCGACTTCTTCTGATCACGGGGCCAGCTTTTCGGTGACTCGCGCCGACGATCCTTCGGGTCCCGGTCGAGCGATTGGCGCTTCGCCTGCTGTTGGTCCCAACGGTGAGCTATATGTCGCCTGGAACGACTACAACGCAAATGCGATCGTAGTTAATCGCTCGTTTGACGGTGGCCGCAGTTGGGGAGTTCCAGTCACCGTTTCGCACAAGACCTTGCCGTTCGACATCGCGATTGCGGCGGAATCATTCCGCGGCGCGCTGGTTTATCCGTCGCTCGGCGTTGACGTATCTAACGGCCCGCATCGCGGCCGTATCTATTGCTCGTGGATGGACCTGACGACAGCGAACGTCACGGACATTTTCATATCTCACTCCGACAACAACGGACAGACATGGTCTGCAGCGACACCCGTACCGGATCAGTTTGCTTTCCCGGTCGATCGCTTCAATCACTGGATGTCGATCGATCCAACCAACGGCGATGTCAACGTGGCGTTCTATGACACGCGTAACGACACGACCGGCGCACGCTATCAGACCGATTACTACCTGGCGCGATCGACGAACGGCGGCGTCAGTTTTCCGGGCGCGGACATTCGTGTCAGCACGGTCAGCTCGAACGAACACGACTGCAACGGAATCTTTCCCTGCGACGGGATCAACTATGGAAACCAGCAAGGCGACTATGAAGGGCTGGTGTCATTTGCCGGTGTCTCGTATCCAATCTGGACTGACAGCCGTCGCCAGTTGACGTCTTCGAGCGGCTGCCGCCGGCCGCTTTTGATGGAAGAAGTTTTTTCGGCGAGCGTGAAGTAGACGCTCGAACAGTAATAGAGAGCACCTGTGGGTTGAGATGTTAGAATAACGCCATGGAAACAATTCATTTGTCGATAGACGAATCTTTGCTGGCAGAGGTGCAGCAGGCTACGGCAGCATTGCAGATGACCCCCATCGGATTTCATGAAGGTAGCCTTGGAAAGAGCTGTGCAACAGCGAGAAATTATCGAATTGGAAATTCGAGACGCAAAGGCTTATGCGGACAAGCCGCAGCGACCTGAGGAAATCGAAGAATGGCAGAGTGAACAGCACTGGGAATAAACGAATAGTTTGAATCGGGCGTATCCATTTCACTGTTGAGGAGTAATAGTCATGTCCGCAAATTTCGACGACCTAATCAAGGACGCTCTGTCGCTTCCACCGGGCGCCCGTGCCATGCTCGCTGACCATTTATTGGAGAGCCTGGACTGGGACAATCAGAAGGAAATTGACGCGGCTTGGGCTGAGGAAGCCGAAAGACGCATGCAGGAAATCCGTGACGGCAAAGTGCAAACAATCGACGGCGAGCAGGTGATGCGAGAACTTCGTGCTCGGCGGAAGAGATGACCTACAGCTATCATCCTCACGCCCGAAAAGAATTCGATGATGCCACGGATTACTACGATGCGATCGACCTAGAGCTTGGTGATGATTTTCTAGAAGAGATTGACGAATGCATTACTCGCATTCTCAAGTTTCCGCGAGCTTGGGCTAGGCTGCGCGGCTCAGTGAGGCGATGCCGGGCACATCGTTTTCCTTACAGCTTGGTTTACGAAATAGAAGGGGAGCATGTCTTCATCCTGGCGGTGATGCATTCAAGTCGAAAACCGAATTACTGGGCCGAGAGGTTGGAGGCGAGACCGAAATGAAGATTCAATATTTCCACGGTAGCGATACTCTCTATATCGAGTTCAAGCCAGCCGAAGTAGCTGAATCGAAGGATTTGGACGAGAACATTGTTCTGGATCTTGATCAGAGCGGCAACATTTGCGGCATTACCGTTGAGCACGCGTAGTTTTCTTACGAGACTCGGAGTCCGAAATGAAGCAACTACCCGGCGTAAAAGGTAACGAGACTATCTACCCCGGCCCATCACGCATCCACCTCTCGGCGTTTCCGCCAAAGGAGCGCTGGGATGATTGGACTGAGCTGGATTCGCAGGCCTGGCCGCGACGCAAGGAGCGGCATTACTCATTAGTCCCGACGACGTGCTTCAACTGCGAGTCAGCTTGCGGTTTGCTGGCCTACATCGACAAAGACACAAATCAGATTCAGAAGTTTGAAGGCAATCCGGAGAATCCCGGAAGCCGCGGACGGAATTGTGCGAAGGGCCCGGCCACACTTAATCAGATCACAGACCCCGATCGCATTCTTTATCCATTGAAACGAAGCGGCAAACGCGGCGCCGGAGACTGGGAACGCGTGAGCTGGGACGAAGTGCTCGACGATCTCGCGTCTCGTATCCGCAAAGCGATTGTCGAAGATCGTCGCGACGAGATCATGTATCACGTCGGGCGGCCGGGCGAAGATGGATTCACGGAAAGAATTCTCGCGGCCTGGGGCGTCGACGGGCACAACTCGCACACAAACATCTGTTCGTCGGGCGCGCGCGAAGGCTATCAACTTTGGATGGGCCTGGATCGTCCGAGTCCCGATCACGCGAACGCGAAAGTGATTCTGCTGATCAGCGCGCATCTGGAATCAGGTCATTACTTCAACCCGCACGCGCAACGCGTGATGGACGGCAAAGCGAGCGGCGCGAAACTGATCGTCTTTGATACGCGGCTCTCAAACACGGCGACTCATGCTGACGTTTTCATTGCGCCCTATCCTGGATCAGAGGCTGCGATTCTTTTATCAATCGCGAATTATCTTATTCAGAACAATTTGTATAACAGGGATTTCGTTCGCCGTTGGTGGAACTGGGAAGAATATTTGGAACACAGTTCACAGCCGCGTAGCGGCGAAATGTTTATAGACAACCAGAAGGCATCGCAAGAATCCCGCTCGAATCGAAATGCATCGCATTTAGATTCGAGCGGGTTAGATATAAATGAAGGCGACGGTTCTATAAACATTTCGCGCCTACGGCGCGATGATGAAGATCGGGCCAAGGGCGATGCGGTCAGTACCGGGAGCGGTAGTGACCGGGTGACCTTCGAAGATTTTGAGCGCGCTCTGAAAGAGCTCTACGCCGAATACACCTTCAATTTCGCTACAAAAGAATCCGGCGTCGATGCGAAAACGATCGAAGAGATCGCGAAAATCGTGGCGGCGGCGGGGACCAGATTCAGCAGTCACAACTGGCGGAGTGTGACCTCAGGTGTAAGTCACGGCTGGTCAGCCGCGCGAGCGCTCTTCATGTTGAATGCTTTACTTGGCGCGGTCGCGACTGAAGGTGGTGTGTTCCCAAATGCATGGAACAAGTTTGTGCCAAAGCCAATCCACACACCGCCGCATCCGAAAATGTGGAACGAGAAGACCTGGCCGCGCGAGTTCCCTCTCTCGATGCACGAAATGTCTTTTCTCTTGCCGCACCTTCTGAAGGAAGGACGCGGCCGCCTCGATACTTACTTCACACGCGTTTACAACCCGGTATGGACCAACCCGGATGGCTTCTCGTGGATTGAAGCGCTCACCAATGAAAATTTGATCGGCTGCCACGTCGCGCTTACTCCCGTGTGGAGCGAAACCGCTTACTTTGCTGACTACATTTTGCCGATGGGCCTGGGGCCAGAGCGGCACGACATTCATTCCTACGAAACACACGACGCGCAATGGCTCGGCTTTCGTCAGCCGGTAATGCGCGCGGCGCGGCAGCGAAATGGCGATGATGTTAACGACACGCGCGAAGTAAATCCCGGCGAGGTTTGGGAAGAAAACGAATTCTGGATGGAGCTGACGTGGCGCATCGATCGCGACGGCTCGCTTGGCATTCGCCAGTTCGTAGAATCAAAGAAAAATCCGGGCACGCGTCTGAGCGTCGACGAGTACTACGGCTGGATCTTTGAAAACTCAGTTCCGGGATTGCCCGAGAAGGCGGCGGAAGAAGACCTGACGCCGCTTGAATTCATGCGACGTTACGGGGCCTTCGAAATAAATAAAAAGGTCGGCGCGATCTATGAAGAGAATGTGCCGCGTGAAGAACTCGAAGATATCCGCGAGGATCATTTCCGTCGCGTTTTCACGCGCGCAGCAAAGCCTGCATCTGCGAACGTGGTTCCGGTTCCAAGTCCCGATGGTGACGCAGACGGGCGTCGTTTAGTCGGCGTAAGAGTCGACGGCGAGATTAAGCGTGGTTTCCCCACGCCCAGCGGCAGACTCGAGTTCTTTTCCAGGACGCTCTTTGATTGGGGCTGGCCGGAGTGCGCAATTCCAACTTACATCGCCAGCCACGTTCATCCCGAAAATCTTGAAGCAGATCAAACGATCCTAATCTCGACTTTTCGTCTGCCAATCCAGATTCACACTCGCAGTGCGAACGCAAAATGGTTGAATGAAATCGCGCACACGAATCCGCTGTGGCTGCACACGAGTCATGCGGCCAAACTCGGCGTGCGCACCGGCGATCTGGTGCGCGTCGAAACTGAAATTGGATACTTCGTCGTGCGCGCGTGGGTAACTGAAGGTATTAAGCCGGGCATCGTCGCCTGCAGTCATCACATGGGGCGCTGGAAAGTTCATGAGAACGGACAGAAGCAACTGATGGCCACGGTCCGGCTCGATCATGATGGCGACAAATGGGGCTTGAAAAGGGAACGTGGCGCCGGAGCTTACGAATCAACGGACAAAGACACCCTGAGAATCTGGTGGAACGATGTCGGCGTGCATCAGAATCTAACTTTCCCGGTGCACCCGGATCCGATTTCCGGAATGCATTGCTGGCACCAGGCCGTGCGCGTCCGCAAAGCCGATCCGGCCGATACCTACGGCGATATTCACGTTGATACGGCAAAGTCGCACGAGGTCTATAAAAAGTGGCTGGCAGAGACGCGTCCGGCCGATAAATATTCGCCAAACGGCGAGCGCCGGCCTTATTGGATGCTGCGTCCTTTGAAGCCGGCAAGAGAGTTTTATAAGTTGCCCAAGAAAAGCTAATCAAGAACCCTGGGCGACTATTAGGGTTTACCTTGCGTCAGGAAGACGGGCTTGCCCCCGCAGCTCAAATTGGGATAATTAGAGCGGGGGCAAGCCCCCCGCCTGACTGCACATTTCCAACAAGTCATTATGTATTTCAAACAATTCTATCTCGGCTGTCTCGCTCATGCTTCTTACCTGATCGGTTCAGATGGCGAAGCCGCGGTTGTCGATCCGCAGCGCGATGTCGATCAATACCTCGACGAAGCGCTGACGCAAAATCTTAAGATCAAGTACATCATCGAAACGCATCTGCATGCGGATTTCATTAGCGGCCATCGCGAACTAACTGCTCGCACTGGCGCTCAGATCGTCTTTGGCGAAAAGGCCGGCGCCGCGTTTGCGCATCGCCCAGTCAAAGAAGGCGACGAACTGAACATTGGTCGCGTGAGGTTGCGTATCATGGAAACGCCCGGCCATACGCCTGAGAGTATTTGCGTTTTAGTCGTCGACACCGAAGTTTCCGCCGATCCACAAAAAGTTCTGACTGGCGACACGTTATTCATCGGCGACGTCGGGCGGCCGGA
>Ga0137401_10001487_pt1 | contig 10253 bp, 10 predicted proteins | sample CZOMad1_1_16fung_FD_108286 | JGI IMG/M metagenome (GOLD analysis project Ga0137401, IMG submission 108286) | Vadose zone soil fungal communities from Angelo Coast Range Reserve, California, USA - CZOMad1_1_16fungal (Illumina Assembly) | ecosystem: Environmental > Terrestrial > Soil > Vadose...
GGCTCGGTAGCGGCGCATCCGTCTGCAAGATGTAACTATTTCTGTCTCGAACTGAACATTCGCATCGAGTAAAGACAGAGCCTCAGGGCAGATTAGCAAACCATGAAGCTCGAAGAGACACCTTTTTTCGCTCTGATCGTCATGCGCACGTTGACTACGCGCTTGCGGCGAATGGACGAAATCTCGGGATAGAGAGAGGTCCCCAAATCGGCCGGACCGAACTGCTGAGACCGTTGCTCCGCAGCCTGGGTGAATCCTTCGAAAGATTACCCGCGTCGAAAGCGCAATTCGATCTGGCGCTGCTCAAGTTCGTCGAGCAGCCGGACGATCATCTTAATTCCCGGAAGATTCACGCCGTAACTGATGCGCAATTGCTCTATTCGACGGAGCATCCGAATGGCTTCTTCGTCAAAGAACATCCCTTCACCCTGCTCCACCAGAGGCGAAACTAAACGATGCTTGACGTAAACCGCAATCGTGCGGCGAGGAATCTGTGTCAGCCGCTCAGTGAATTCGATGCTGTACACGGCATCCGGATCGGGCTCAAAGATCCGCAACGCTTGGTTTTCTGGTGATTCTCCCATACGTTAATCTTCCTTTCTCGGATCAAACGAGGATACGCTGCGAAGCTCTTCCCAAAGCCGCCGCTCTTGGTCAGTAACCTTTTTCGGTATTCGGACGTTAACCACCAAATAGAGGTCGCCTCGTTCTGCTTTGGGACCTTGCGGAAGACCCCGTCCTCGTATTCGAACTTTTTCGCCGTTGTCAATGCCGGCGGGGATTTTGCCGTTCAGTCTCCCATCCAGAGAAGGAACCGAAACGGTGGTCCCAAGCACTGCCTCCCATGGCGCCAAATCCAGATCATAGTAAAGGTCTGCGCCGCTTACGCGAAAATACGGGTGAGCAGCATAATGGACCCGCAAATAAAGATCACCGGGAGATCCCCCTCCAACACCTTCGCCTCCATGGGCCGGTACTCGTATCATCCGACCATCTTGAACGCCCGGTGGAATCCGCACTTTGAACGTCTGGGTCGCCGTTTCGCGGGTTCGAGGATCAACCCGCTGAAGCGAAATCGGACGAATCGCGCCTCGCATAACTTCTTCCAATGTCACCAAGATATCTCCTTCGATGTCGTAGCCGCGCGCGGTTCTTTCCTGGGTACCGGTCCGGGCGCCACCAGACCGAAACGAACTCCCGTACCGAGAACGGCGACCGAAAAGCTCCTCGAAGAAGTCACTAAACCCGGTTCCGTCAAAATGGAACTCCACGTCTGGCTCTCCGTTCGATTCCCCACCGAACCCATAGCCGGGTCCGGCAGCGGCTGCGGTCTTATCCCAATCCATTCCCAGGCGATCGTACTTTTGGCGATTAGCTGGATCACCTAAGACTTCGTAGGCCTCATTGATTTCTTTGAACTTTTCTTCCGCGGCCTTCTTATCCTTCGCGACATCGGGGTGATATTGGCGAGCTAATTTGCGAAACGCCTTCTTGATATCCTCTTCCGACGCAATTCGAGGAACGCCCAATATCGCGTAGTAGTCTTTAAACTGAGTTGGCATTGGTTCGGTAAACAGGAAATCCGATTCAGTTCACCCGGCTGCTTTCTTTCAGTTCGTGCGAACAATCAAAACCGACGCGCGAAATATAAGCATCTTTTGGCGAAAGCGAGCGCTAGCCTGCATCGCTCACAAATCCTTAGAGATTTTTGAGCGATGCAGGCTGTGGCAGCAGAATTATCCGCTCCGCCGGACTATTCCGCTGCTTTTTGTTGGAGAGAAAGAGTTTGAAACAGTTTGTTTTGGTTCATTTATTTTGACACTGGCTCTTAAATAGGCGTGGAGCGCCTATTTAAAAGCTTTCTAGCTCGCAATGGGCGCGTCAATTCTCATGGCGCGTGTTTTTTGCGGCTGGTCGTTGACGATTTCGTCTCTTGGGGCAAGATGAGACAACATGGACCGAACGGCAAATAGCCAGTTTAAGACGCTGCGCGCTTCTTCGCTGTATTGTCCCAAATGCCGATCCGCCCAGCCGGTATACGAGAAGCTGCTTTTGATCCTGCCCGATCGTGAGGTGTACGATTACCTCTGCCGGCGCTGCGCATCTTCGGTTGGCTCCCGGGAAGTTCGCGCATCGGACGTGAATGGCACGAATCTGATTATTCCGTGAGATCGATCGGCTGGCGTTGCTGCCTCCGATTGAGAATTCGGATTTCGCACTCCCGCATTCCTCGGCCCAAGGAGTTCCTGATATACATGTTAGGGTAAAACCTGATACACTTGTTGCTGGAATCTAGTTACCCTCGGCGGCAAATCATCGACTCAAAGAAAAGGAAGCATGAGGCTTGTTTGGTTCGTTTTCGGCTTTCTCTGCCTTGGAGAAATGGCGTTCGCAGGAGGCAATACGCTGGTGCAGCCCTCGCCTCCGTCGAACGCAGAGAATTTGGGATCACAGTGGTCGATTCTTCTGGATAGTACTTACACCTTCGGCAGCCACGTCGAACGATCGCATAATCTCGGCTCGCAAGCGGAATACCGATACGAAATCCAGGCGCTACGCAATTTCCGGATTACGGGAGACTATTATCTGGAACTTGGGGTCGATTACGAGAGGTTCGATTTCTCGCGCTCCAACTCTCAATTCCCCTATTCCTTCACTTCCCTATCCGGCGAAATCTTGTTTTCCTATTGGTCCGGAGACAGTTTTTACCCGGTAATCCGACTAGAACCCGGTATCTACTACACCCGTGATCACGTCACCGAAAACTCATTTGATTTTCCGATTCGGATTACTCCAGGATTTAAGTTGACCCCGAATCTCTACGTCATCTTTGGCTGCAGCATCGATGTGTATTCGAATCCGATTGTTTTTCCTATTGGCGGTTTCAATTGGAAGATTAATGACAAGTTCAATCTCCGGGCTGTGTTCCCGCGACCGCGTCTCAGCTACACGCCAAATGACAAACTGGAAATCTACGTGGGTGGGGAACTCATCGGCAACAGTTATCGCAACGGCCCAACCAACGATCGTCGTACCAACAACGCCATTTTGGAGTATTCCGAGCAACGTGTCGGCTTCGGCATAGACTACACTTTGTGTAAGGGTATCGATCTGGAAGCCATCGCCGGATGGACGGTCGAGCGGACCTACGACTACATCCGTTCCGGTCCAGTGAACAACAGCAGAGGTTCACCCTATATCAGGGTGGATCTCAAAATTGATCTGTTCTGAATCGTAGCACCCTGATGCTCCAGCCTCAGGGAGCTGACCCGGCGCGGGCTGAAAAACGCGAGAGCGTCCGGTCCGTTCTGAAAATCGACGTTGTATCTTCAGCTGAAAGCGCTTGATTGAGGCGGCTTGGAGCAAAACCAGCAGTCTCGGTGTACGTCTGGATGACAACTTGGTCGCACTCCGCCGAATCATCGTGTCGAAAAAGCAAGCATGAGACGCATCTGGTGTATGCTCGGACTTCTCTGCTTAGGAGAAACTGCGCTTGGAGGAAATAACGCATCGGTGCAATCCTCACCCACTCCGAAACCGGAAAACTTGGGAGCGCCGTGGTCATTTGACCTAAATAGTGCCTACACGTTCGGTAGCCGAATCCAAAAGGCTGGCAATCTGGGGTCACAGGCGGAGTACCGATACGAAATTGAGGCGTTACGGAATTTCCGAATCACTGGAGACTATTACCTGCAATTCGGTATAGACTATGAGCGATTCGATTTCTCGCGCTCTAATTCCACCTTTCCCTATTCATTTACCTCACTGTCGGGCGAGATTTTGTTCTCTTACTGGTCGGGAGACACTTTTTATCCAGTCATAGAGCTGGAGCCTGGCATCTACTACACACGTGATCACATCACGCGTAACTCCTTTGACTTTCCGATTCGCATCACACCGGGAATAAAGGTGACGGAGAATTTATATCTCATTTTTGGCTGCAGCATTGATCCGGATTCAAATCCGATCGTATTTCCGATCGGTGGCTTTAATTGGAAAATTAACGACAAATTTGACCTCCGCGCCGTGTTCCCTCGGCCGCGTTTCAGCTATACGCCAAATGATAGGCTCGAAGTTTACCTGGGTGGAGAACTTATCGGCGACAGCTACCGCAACGGTCCAACTGACGATCGCCGAACGAATAATGCGATTGTCGAGTACGAAGAAGAGCGGCTGGGACTCGGTCTAAGCTATACGCTACGGAAAGGAATCGATTTCGAAGCCAATGCGGGCTGGACGCTTGAACGCACCTACGATTATATCCGTTCCGGCCCAATTTATCACAGCAAGGGCGCTCCGTACTTCAGGGTGGATCTAAGTTTTGCGCTTTAACGGGCTGGTAATGGCGCAGAAAACCGGCAAAATGGAGAGCGAAACTATCTTGTTCTCTTCGCTTGCGTGGTTTTTGGCGTGCTTCTCCCCGTTGATTCACGCCCAGGCCCCACAAAAGATTGTTATGTTTCAAGGCGGCAACGGATCATCCTTAGAAAAGGCGATCATCATTCTCGGCGCGACCAGCGAGAGTGCTGGAGTCGATGCAGAACATAGGTATCTTTCACGCCATTTTCCGGGATCCGCCGTCGTCCAACAAGCGCTCCTCCATCAGGCGGGAAAAGTCTTTGATCGTCTGGAAATAAGAACTGCGACTAACGCTTCGACCGTTGTGTATTTCGATATCACTGACTTCTTCGGCAAATTTTAGCAGCAAGCCGATCGAAAGTAGTGCTGGTACCGCGATATTGGTATGCAAATCCAAGTTTCGTTTCACGCCGGCCCTGTCATTTCCGGGTTGCTCCAGCTCCTGCTGTTGATTTTATTCAATATCCCTGCCGCCGCGGCCGAAGATACCTTGGCCCGAGCGCGAATCGTCGCCCAAACCGAACGGGAATTCTCCGCTCGTTGCGCTGAGATCGGAATTCGTGATTCCTTCCTCGAATATTTTGCCGTTGATGCCATTCATTTCGAGCCGGGACCCCGGTTGGCGCATCCAGATCTGGAGGGGGAATCTCGCTCGGTAGCATTTCGATTGACCTGGGAACCCAAAATCATTCGCATCGCCAGCTCCGGTCAATTGGCCGTTAGTACGGGGCCATACCTTCTCCAAAACCAGACTGGTCAGCAGTCCTTCGGCTATTTCCTTTCGATCTGGAAGAAGCAAAACGGCGGGGAATGGAGGGTGGCCGCCGATATCGGTGTTCCCGCTCCCGCATCCGCCGACCTGCCAGAAGACTTTCAATCGTACGAGAGTCTGCCCATTTCCGAAGCAATCGATCGTTCAATGCTCTTGACCTTCGAGCGGGAGCGATTCGAGCGAGATGCCGACCCCGCCACAATTTATCAATCATTCATACTTCCGGAGGCCGTATTGGAAAGGCCCGATCTACCCTTGATGGTCGGCGAACGTGATTATAATTCCTTTTTGTCTACACTGAAAGCCAACCCTATGACGGTCTCCCAGGTCGGCGGCGATATCTCCGGTAATCTCGGTTTTACATACGGCACCGAATCCGACGCGAAATCCTCCGCGGCATACCTCCGGGTATGGCTCTGGCGTCAGTCGCGCTGGTGGCTGCTTTTCGACGTAGCCACCAACATGGAATGAGCTAAGGCGGAAGCCTGGCCAGCGAGAAATAACCTCAGGCTACGTTTCGTCTTAGTGATTGTCTGAATTGTCGGGATCCTTCGGTTTCGTCCCCATGATCTCGTCAATCCTTTCGAGGATCTCTGGCGTTAACTTTTCCGCGGCACTTGAAGCCGTAAGGTTCTCTTCGAGCTGGTTCACTTTTGAGGCACCGAGGATAACCGTGCTCACATGCGGATTCTTGAGGCACCAGGCGATTGATAAAACCGATTGCGGAATGCCAAGCTTGTTCGCAAATTCGCCCAATCTGCGCACCTTTTCGAGCCGTTCCGGCTTAAGAACCCAGTCCCGCAGCCATCCGTACCGCTCAAGGCTCAACCGAGCGTCAGTTGGATTGCCGCTGTTGTATTTCCCAGTCAAAAGTCCGCTCGCCAATGGCGACCAAATCGTAGTTCCGAGCCCAATCGTTTCATAGAGGCGCGCGTACTCGAGCTCGACCTTGTGGCGTTGCAAAAGATTGTAGTACGGCTGTTCCATGGTTGGCGGCACCAGTTGATACTGCCGAGCGGCCTCGTGAGCTTCCATGATTTCTTGAGCACTCCAGACGCTCGTTCCCCAATACAGCACTTTACCTTGGACAATGAGGTCCGACATCACTCGAACCGTCTCCTCGATCGGGGTTTCCGGATCAGGCCGGTGACAAAAAAATAGGTCCAGATAATCAACCTGCAGTCGGCGCAAAGCGGCATGGCACGCTTCGAAAACGTGCTTGCGACTCAATCCATACTGGTTTGGCTTTTGCGGTTGCTTGGCCGAGCCAAAAAATACCTTACTCGATACCAGCCACGTATCGCGAGGCCATCCAAGCTTTCGAAGAATCTTTCCCATCACGATTTCCGATTGACCGGCAGCATACCCCTCGGCATTGTCGAAAAAATTAACCCCGCCTTCGTACGCTTTAATCATCAAATCTTCGGCCACATCATCGGAAATTTGATCACCGAACGTGACCCAAGAACCCAAAGAGAGTTCGCTTATTTTTACTCCTGCTGTGCCTAATCTGCGGTAATTCATATGCCGTACCACCCTTGCACGAGTCTCTAGTCTCTGCAGCTAGCAAACTGAAATTGAGCTAGTGCGCCGTGGTTTTTGAATTCTCTGACCAAATCAACCGTCAAAGCAAATGCAACCTTATGCGATTTCTCACACCTATTTTTTCCGTATTGTTTTTTGCCTCGGTGCACGCCGTCGCCCAGGGCACGCCAATCCTCAATTTTAATATGACGAAAGCAGACGGAACACAGGTTGTGTATGATTTTCGGGTTCCGGACAATGTCGTATTCAGCTCTTTTGCTGACACCGCGGAAGCTCAGCACCAGGCTGGCGTAACTGCCTTGACCTGGGCACAAAGCTTTTACGGCGCCCACGACGTTTTTTTGCAATCGGTCGATTTTAAGGCATTGCCGGTTCCGCACTACGTGGCCTCATTCAATGGTCAGATCGGAACGATTCGCCAAAGTTTCTTTGCAGTGATCCTTGGTTCGGGCACTCCTTTGCAACCGGCGGAAGCACGTGTGCTATCGCAGAAAGCAACCGGCGCCGCATATCAGGGAACCCCAAAGCCGGTTCACCGCCGGGATACGCAGCACCAGGCGGCGAGGAACGAAGCCCCAGTGGGCGGCCATGGAACAAAAGATCTGCGGGCCGAAGAAGTGACACCGGCGGCTGGTCCTCGTCCGAACGTCTGGGTTTCCCGGCCAACGCCGAATTAGTGTGCCGGCTCGAAAATAACCGTCATGCCGCGGGTATTTACGAGAAGGCACACTAGCTTCGGACATTCGAAATATTGACTTGCACCGACCCGGTACGCTTGCGTCCGGCCAGCTCTTCACCTGCGTATTCCGGCAAACGCGCAAAACTAAATGTCGCAAGAAAGGAAATCGCGCCGATCACCAGGAATGCGGGCCAAAAGTCACTCGCGCGCAGGGTTGAACTCCCCCCCAGTGCCAATGCCAGTTGCAGTATTGAAGCACCAACGGTTACCCCCATGCTCAGCGAGAATTGCTGGAGTACGCTCTGCAGGGAGGTAGCAGCGCTCATTTTCGATTGATCGATTTCGGCATAGCTGATCGCATTGATACAGGTAAACTCGAGCGAACGGAAAAATCCGCCGATGAAGAGTACTACGATCATCAGCGGCATCGACATTTCGGGAGTAAACACGGCCGGTGCGGCAATGAACACGGCCGAAACGATGGAGTTAAAAATCAGGACCCGCCGAAAACCCCATTGCCGAAGAATTCTGCTGGCTGCGATCTTCATCCCGATCGCACCCAGCGCAGTCACGAAGGTTAATAGGCCGGAACGGAGCGGACTAAAACCGAATCCTAATTGCAACAATAAAGGTAACAATAACGGCACCGCTCCCACCCCGACACGGAAAAGTGAACCACCTACTGCACCGGCGCGAAAAGTCGGATAACGAAGAAGCTCGAGATCCAATAGTGGCGCTGTGGTCCGCCGTGCATGCCAAACATATAAACCGATTCCCGCCAATCCCACGACCAAGAGGCTAACGACCAGAAGCGGCGAAACCACATTCGCGTCCAGCGCGGCGGAAGCAGAAACTAAGGCAGAAAGTCCAAGTCCGGAAAACAGAAATCCAGAAAAATCGAATCTGGTGATCTCCTCACCAAAAACGTCCGGGATAAACAGGGTGGCCAGCACCAAGCCGAGAGCAGCGATCGGCAGATTGATCCAAAAGATCCACCGCCAGGTGAAAAAGGTTGTGATAAACCCGCCGACCGGCGGACCAATGACCGGCCCGATCAACGCAGGAATCGTGAGCCAGGCGAGCGCTCCGACGATTTCTGATCGGGGCACTGTTCGGAGAATAACCAGTCGTCCGACCGGGACCATCATCGCTCCTCCGACCCCCTGGAGTGCACGTGCCGTCACGAGAAATCCGATGGAATTTGCCAACCCGCAGCAGGCAGATCCAATTGCGAAAATAATAATGGCGAGCCGAAAAATCAGGCGAGCACCAAATCGATCCGCGAACCAGCCAGATGCCGGAATAAAAACTGCCAAAGTCAACAAATACGATGTGAGCGCCAACTTTAGTTGAATTGGGTCGTCGTGCAGATCGTGGGCGATCGCGGGCAATGCGGTCGAGAGCACCGTCGCATCAAGGTTTTCCATGAACAAGGCGCAGGCCACAATCAATGGCACTAAGACGCGAAGCGGCAATGGCCTTGCCAATTGCGACAAATCAGGCATAGCGGAGTTTGACATTGCAGCGTACCGGCGAATAAGCAAACAACTCGCTGCTTCGTCGAGAGGGTCTGCTCGTGATCGCACCCAGCATCTCGGACATTAGTTGCACTGACTCAGGCAGTTAGAGTTTCAAGTGAGTGAGTGCTCACATCGGGTTTGTCACTGAGAGATTTTTAATTGCTCCCTTACCCTGAACTCATTTGCAATCGTTCCGATCATCGCCTTCGGATCCTCTGTTGGAGCCGTTCGTCAGCGGGTGAAACCGTTCCCAATGAATTACAAAGGTTTCATGTTCTTTCCCTTTACAACCAGGACATATAGAACCAGCAGTATGTTGTTATTCGATCATGGATCGATCCTAAATGATGTAATATGAAGAAAATACTTGCCTTAGCCGTCGTCAGCTTTACGTCACAAGCCATAACGGGATTTGCTGGAGAACCCGTTGTACCCTCAAAAGAAGTAGTAGCTCCTCCCGCACCCATTCAAGAACTGTATCGAGCCAATGAATGGCAGGTCGATATATTTGGTGCTTACGCACCAGCGGGAAGAGATGGTAGCCGCTTCCTCGGAGACCATGCCTGGGGTGGAGGCGCAGGCGTCAATTACTTCTTTACGAAGTACTTTGGCCTGGGCTTGGAGGGCGACATTCTTAGCGGTACGGGCGGAGAACACTCCGGCGATGTCAGCGGTCAATTTGCCCTCAATGGGTTAATTCGATACCCAATCGGCCAAACTGGATTCGCGCCCTATGTTTTCGCCGGGATCGGCGGATTTGTGCCGGCGGGTAATTCGGATTTCTTTGCCACCCCCGATGGCGGATTCCGGAGATTCCATCACGACGATAATGATGTCCTTTTGGAAGGCCATTTCGGCGGCGGACTCGAGTATCGTTTTACCCGTCACATCGGAGTATTCGCCGATGGCCGTTACGAAGTCGTAGACCAATCCAAGAACAATTTTGGTTTGATTCGAACCGGCGTTCGTTTCGCGTTCTAGTCGCGCACCATCCACCTTAGGAGACCAACCATTCGAAGGATGGTTGGTCTTCGATTTTTTTATGAGATGCATTGCAAAGGGCGCGGCGCTGGAGCCTGAATAAGTTACTCAAGATTCAGCCCATCAGACTCAAGATAAAAGCGTTGGGCGACCGCGACGCGTAACGTCCTACCATTGTGGGTGGGCGCGCCTCGGGGGGTTGGCCCAACGCTTTTATTTCAATGCTTACACCGACCGCGCGAGCCCAACCGCATTTGGCACCATACGCCGTCCGCCCACCAAGAGTGCGGCGACCAATCCCACCAAAGCGGCCGCGGACATCCAAACACCCGGCATCGCTTTGTTGTTGGTGATATGGATCAAATAGGTACAGATGGCCGGCGTATTGCCGCCGAAC
>Ga0137401_10001489_pt1 | contig 10247 bp, 7 predicted proteins | sample CZOMad1_1_16fung_FD_108286 | JGI IMG/M metagenome (GOLD analysis project Ga0137401, IMG submission 108286) | Vadose zone soil fungal communities from Angelo Coast Range Reserve, California, USA - CZOMad1_1_16fungal (Illumina Assembly) | ecosystem: Environmental > Terrestrial > Soil > Vadose zone...
ACCGGCGACTTTACGTCGCGCACCGGCCAGCCGTGGTGGGCCGCCGCCGCCACCAAAGGAAACCGAATTGAGCTACAGCCACTGCCGCTGCTGAAACGTCGGGGTGTCTTATGGACCACGCTTCGTCACGAATTAGCGCATGCTGTGATTGATGCGGTCAGCCACAACCGCGCGCCGCGTTGGCTGGCGGAAGGATTCGCAATTTATTTGGCCGGTGAAGGCAGATCGTTCGCTCGTTACGCGACGAAGACTAAGATGACTCCCGAGCAAATTGAAAAGAGGCTCGAACGGCCCGGCTCGCAGCAAGAGATGCGCACGCTCTATTCACTTGCATACAACCAGGTGGTTTACCTTGTGCAATCAGAAATGGAGAGCGGCGTATGGAAAAAGTTGGCAGCGAGTTAACAAGTAACTTTTCACCACAGAGGACCCAGAGAAGACCATTCAATGAGGTGAGAACCTATTTTGAGTTTTATTGAGGTTTTTTCTTCTCTGTGTCCTCTGTGGTTAATCTCAACGCTTACTCACGAACGGATTATCTTTGATCCAAAACCGCCAGGGCTTTGTCACCCACCTCTCCGCATAATCGATGCCCACGCGCGGACCGCGCGCGATCTGTCGCGGTGAGATGGAGACGCCTTCTTCGATCCAAACTCGACGTCCCAGCAAATCAGCTTTATCTAATCCACGATCTATCCCCATCGCCAGGCACAAACGTCCAGGACCACTTGTTAAGTCGTATTCGCTGCGGCCTCGTCTGCGGCGACGCATGAGGTCGAGTCCTTCGGCCGGCTCGAGCGCGCGCACCAGTATCGCGTGCGGAACACCCTCGACGTTCGTCACCACATTGAATTGGTGGTACATCCCATAGACAAAATAAACGTACGCGGTCCCGCCGATGCCGAACATCGTTTCCGTGCGATTCGTGCGCCGGCCATTCCAGGCGTGCGACGCGCGATCTTCCGGGCCCCGATAGCTTTCGGTTTCGACGATGAAGCCGGCGACGCGCGCGCCGCTTCGCGCCGGCACGACAAGTTTCTTACCGAGTAGATCGCGCGCGACTTCCAGGACGTCAGCGCGTGTGTAGAATTCGCGAGGAAGTTTCATGACTGCAAAGAAAATTAACCACAGAGGACACGGAGGAAAAACAAACAATTAGATGAAGAGCACGAGAACAAGCTGATTCCTGTCGCGTTTGTTAACTTCAGGTTTTCATTCTTCTCTGTGTTTCCTCTGTGTCCTCTGTGGTTCAACGATTCACCACATCCGCCACAGCATCACTGCCGTGATTACGAATCCAATTACCACGACCGCGCGACGAATGAACACCCGGCCGACGCGTTGCGCCATGCGCGCGCCGACATAGCCGCCGGTGGTTGCCGCTACCGCCATCAGCAACGCTCGCGGCCACAAAACCATGTGCGCGATCGAGAAGCTAAAGACCGCGATGCCGTTAATGCAGATGCCCAGGAAATTTTTGACTCCGTTTGCGCGATGAATGTCGTGCAGCCCGAGCAATCCCATCGCGGCCAACATCAGAATTCCGTTACCCGCGCCGAAATACCCGCCATACATCGCCGAGAAAAACTGGATGATGATGACGACGGTCCAGCCCCGCCTGGTCGATTCGCTTTCGGCCGACGGCAGCCGCAGCCAGCGATTCACCGGCCCCTGCACCATAAACAGAATCGTCGCGAAGAAGATCAGCACCGGCACCAGACGCGCGAATACCGGTGAAGGAGTCGCGATCAGCAACCATGCGCCTGCGCCTCCGCCGACGACGCTGATCGCCCCCAGGCGCATGAGGATGATCGCACTGTCGTTCATCTCGCGACGATACCCAAACAGACCGGCGAACAGGCCCGGCCACAAAGCGACCGTGCAAGTTGCATTCGCGATCTTTGGATCCACTCCCAGCCAAATCATGACTGGAAAGACCAGCAACATCCCGCCGCCGGCGATCGAATTGATCACGCCGGCAAAGAACGCCGCGATGAACATGATTGCGCCATGCCAAAGCATGCGCGACAGAATAAAGCGCGAAGCGCCAAGAGCAAAGCGCTAAGAGTCCGGGGCAGTAGCCCGACCGTCAGGGAGGGCGTGAGCTCGCGGTTAGATCAACAGTCGATTGCTATTGCGCATTTAGGATTTGACCATTTGTTACGCCCTCTCTAACGGTCGGGCTACTGCCCGCTTTGCCCTTTGCCCTTTGCTGCCTGATAATGCGCTCAAACGTTACATCAACAATTCAGGGGGAAAAGAAATGGCAGACGTATCAATTCGTCCGAAACCAAATGGACCATACTTAATCGAAGGACCCGTCGATGTTTACGACACCGCGGGCAACAAAATTGCGACTGATGATCGGCCGCGCATCGCGCTGTGCCGGTGCGGCGCTTCATCAAACAAACCTTTTTGTGACGGCACCCACAGCAAGATTGGTTTTCAGGCCGCGGAGACAATCAACCCCGAGAGCGCCGAACCGACAACTTAATAACTCACGACCGATGTCACTTAGTTAGTTCGTTCCTTTTCGTGTTCGTTCGTGGTTCGTATTCATAACGCGAACCACGAAACGACGCGAATTAAGGTTCGAAAAATCCGAATGATGAAATGATCCGTCCCGCTTCCTTAGCCACTGCACTCTTGCTCACGCTTTGGATCCCTGGCACTGGGAGGGCGTGCGTTAGAGTTGAGTGATTGATCCCCTCGCTACCGCTCCGGGTTCTGACACGCTCTCCCTCACGGTCGGGCTACTGCTCTGCTTTCGAAGGGCCACTCAGCGCGCATGCGTGCGCGAATGAAATAGACAATCAGACCGACGACGACGAGGACGGCGGCGTAGCGAATTTCTTTCAGAAAATTCTTGCGCGAGATAAGGACGTAGATGAACCCTCCCAGCGCAAGCACCGCCGGCAGCGGATAAAGCCACATACGGAACGGACGCGGCAGGTCGGGCCGGCGCACGCGCAAGACGATCACCCCGACGATCTGCGCGAGGAACTGCACCAGAATCCGAATCACTACCAGCGCCGCAATCACATCGGCCAGCCGGAAAAAACAGAACAGAGTGGCGATTCCCCCCATTACCAGCAACGACACATAGGGAAAGCGATGGCGCGGATGGACCTTCGCGAAAATTCGGAAGTAGTTACCGTCACGCGCGGCCGCAAAGGGCACGCGCGAGTAACCGAGTAGCAGAGAAAAAACGGACGCGAACGCCGTCCACATAATCAGCACGGTGGCCACGAGGCCGGCCTTTGGCCCATACAGCCGCTCCATAAACGAGGAGATCACATAACGCTGCGCCGGCGTGTTGGCCGTGCCCGCAAACTCGCGCCACGGAATGACGCCGAGAATCGAGATGTTCATCACGATGTAAATAATCGCCACGAACAAAATCGAAAGCAGCACCGCGCGCGGGATGTTGCGTCCCGGATCCTTAACTTCACCGCCGAAGAAGCAGACGTTGTAGTAGCCCCAGTAATCGTAAACAGAGACGAGCAGAGCTGCACCCAGGCCCGTGAAGAACTCCGGGCGCAAAGTAAATGCGCCAGGTGGAAAATCGAATGCGAGTTTCGGATCAAAATGCGTGACTCCGGCAAAAATTACCCAGAGGATTGTCAGCATCACGCCGACCCATAAGAATTTTGACAGCCGCTCAATCAAAGTAATTCGGCGATAGAGCAGAAAGACTGCGAGAACGACGGCGGCGATCGCCGCCAGCGCGACCGGAATCGCGTTGATCTCGACGTTGCCCAGAACGGGAAACGTAACTTTGGTTTCGTGACCGAGGCCGGGAAAGATATACGTTGCGTATTGGGCCAGCCCGATGCCGCCCGATGCGATCGAAAGCGGCGCGCTGAAAGTGAGTTGCCAGATGAAAAGAAACGACATCAGGCGGCCCAACTTTTGCGCGCCGTAAATCTCGGCGAGATAACGATAGGAACCGCCTGAGCCAGGCAGCGCCGCTCCGAGTTCGGCCCAAACTAGTCCATCGCAAACGACCAGGACGGCTCCCAAAATCCAGCCGAGCATCGCCTGCGGCCCGCCCATCGCCGCGATGATCAGAGGAATAGTGATGAACGGCCCGACGCCGATCATGTCGATCATATTCAGCGTCGTCGCGCCCCAAAGCCCGACGCCGCGAATCAGTTGCTCTTCGCTGTCGTTGGCGACCGTCGATTCCATTTGCGTGGACATTAGGCAACTCTTTACGTGAAAAAAGTGCGGTTGTCGAGGAGGGGAGCCCTCCCTCACGGTCGGGCTACTGCCTCGCCGCGCGTAGCGCGTAACCATCTCTGCGGTTAAACTAGCTCTCGCAATCCGCTTAATTCTATGAGACACAAAATCGTTCGATCCGCTCTGGCGCTGCTGGTTCTTTCGCTGCTGTTTACGGCTCCGCGCGCCCAACAATCCGCGCCGCCTTTTAATGATCGCGTTGAGCTTTATCAAGCGCTGCTCGATCTGCAAAACCCCTGGACGGTGATGTGCGTCGCCGCACACCCTGACGACGAAGACGGCACTTCCCTGATCGTGATGCGGCGCAAGTTTGGCGCGCACACTGTCAGTTTGCTTTCGACTTTCGGTGAAGGTGGACAGAACGCAATCGGGCCGGAGCTTTACGAAGAGATGGGCGCGATTCGCGCGCGCGAAACAATGGCCGCGGCTGAGATTCAGGGGTCAGAACCGCACTTCCTCGGGCTGAAAGATTTCGGATTCTCGAAGACACGTGACGAGGCCTTTAAGTTTTGGGGCCACGAAGAAGGTTTGCGACGAATGGTTCTGGAGATTCGCAAGCTGCGGCCCGACGTGATCATCACGAATCATTCGACCACGAGCAACGATCACGGCCAGCATCAAGCTACTGCACTTATGGTCGTCGAAGCATTCGACGCCGCGGCTGATCCGAACAAATTTCCCGAGCAGTTGAAAGACGGTGTGACCACCTGGCAGGTGCAGAGACTTTTCGTGCGCATGCGTGGAAATGCAGCCGCGAATGATTCAACTTCGATCATTACCATCGATCCCAACGAAAAAGATCCAGTGCGCGGCGTGGTTTATGCGGAAGAAGCTCTGCGAGCGCTACAACAACACGCGACGCAAGGCCCCTGGCCGAAGACATTCGTAGAATATGCAACACGGTTTCGCGCGTTCAGCGGACAACCAGGCGGCACGCCCGGCCAACTACCGATGATTCGTTATTCGCTCGTCCGTGAAGCGAAGGGCGCGGGGCCGCTACCTGCTCAAAATTTGCATAATTTTCTTGATGGGCTGCATTTGTCAAAAGAGGTTGCGGACGAAATAGAAGTGCCAACAATTACGCCTGACTCACTGATGCAATCGATTGAAACTCGCCAGCTCACGGTGGGCGTTTTGGTCACAGCCTTCCGACGAGGTTTATATGGTCTGAGTTCCGTGGATGAAAAAGATCGCCACCGTCTGCGGATGATGCGAGGCCGGCTCGAACGAGCTATCGCCGCTTTCGCGGGAGTCAATCTGAACGTCGATGTCGCTCCGCAGCCGGTGACTCCGGGCTCGTCAGCTACCATTGCGATCAAGATCAAGAATAACGGAGAGCACCCAATAGAACTCTTGAACTGTGGTTCGTCCCTACGCCAAACCGAAAATCCGGAAAAAGGTAACGATGCAAGCCTTACCGCGAAGACTGTGAGCGAAAAGATTGGTACGGGATCGATGCGTGTTACGACCGTGACCGCGGAGATTCCCGTGAGAACTCCGGTTAACGTGCCCGTTTCAACTCACCTTTACGAGCCTTCCGGATTAGGAAATCAGTTTGACACGCGCTGCTTGATCGACATTGAAAATACCAATGTCGATCTGCGAGTGCTAACGCGAACCGACGTAGCCCCGCCCGTCGAAATTGTGAGCGTCACACCCGCTCCGGCTTCGGTCATAACTGATCAAGCGCCGGAGCGATCGGCCAGGATAAAAATTCCATTCGCAGTCACCCTGATTAATCATCAGAGCGTGCCGTTCAGCGGCCAGTTGGTGGCGCTCGATGGCACCTTCGGCAATCCCATCAATGACATGCCGTTAAAGCTCGCGCCCGGCCAGAAACGCAAAGAGACGTTTTTGGTGGACGGACCGGTGACGCATATTAAGAATAATTCAATACACTTTCTCGTTAAGGACGCGCGTTGGTCTTCATCGCTCGCGGACGTGCCAATCTTCGCGACAGGAGCGCGCGTCGCGCCGAGTCTTTCTGTCGGTTATGTTCGCGGATTTGATTTCAGTCTGCCTCAGGCGCTTAACGCGCTCGGGGTCGATTCAAAAGAGCTCAGCGTCGAAGATGTAAAGACCGCTGATCTATCAAAGTTCACTTCGGTCATCGTCGACAATCGCGTCTATGAATCAAAGCCGGAAGTGATCGCGGTCAATCAGAAGCTGCTCGATTATGCGAATGCGGGCGGCACGCTGATCGTCTTCTATCACAAATCTGATGAATGGAATCCAAACCCCCAGCGCAACCGGCCGCAGCTGGCGCCTTACAAGCTGATTCTTGGAGGCGAGCGCGTAACGGATGAGAATGCGCCCATCACTTTCATCGAGCCGGACCATCCACTGCTTAATTCACCGAACAAGATGGGCCAGGAAGATTTCAAGAATTGGATACAGGAGCGCGGACTCTATTACCCGCGCGAGTGGGATCCGCAGTTTCATGCGTTGCTGCAATCAAACGATCCGGGTGAGGCGCCTTTGAAAGGTGGATTGCTGGTCGCGGATTATGGCAAGGGTCATTACATCTATACGAGCATGGTTTGGTATCGCGAGTTGCGCGGCGGAATTCCGGGAGCTTATCGGATGCTGGCGAATATGATCAGCTATGGCAGGACGAACTAGCCAGAGTGCAATCGTTTTCGCTCCGTTAGGAGCGAGATATTTATAGCAACTCCGGAGTAATTAAAGATTGACTCCTTCGTGAGCGACATGGTCGCTCACGAAGGAGAAAGCATCGCTTGATGTACGCGGTTCTATAAACATTTCGTCCCTACGGGACAAGAACCCGCAACGTTAAGATACGCGCTGAATACCCTGGGTTCCGGGGTCAACCTGCCCAGTTTCCAACTTCTCTTTCACTCTTACCAAAAATTCCTCAATCGCTTCATTGATGCGCCGCTGTAATGCTGAACTAAGACGCGCTTCACCCATCAATCCCACTCCCGGATGCAGATCCCACGCCCGGTTGCGACGCAGTTCAACCTGATGCGAAATATCGACGACCGTCCGGTTGTTGCTCTCCTCGAATTTCAATGAATAGCGAAGGAGGTTCTCGCGTTCGTTCGCGGCCGGCGACCACTCAATCATGTCAGCGCGCGGCGAGCTTTCACTCACGGGAAAGGAAAACCGCACGTTGCCCACGGGTGTGTCGGTCGCGATGATCCAGCGCGCGATGCCGCCCGGCTCCCGGCGAATTGCTTCAACACCACCTAACATTTCGGTGAAATGCGAGAGATTTGCAAAGAAATTCTTGACTGCCTGTAAGGGCGCGTCGACTTTGAGTTTGCCTTTGAATGATGAGCGAACGCGAAACATTGCGGAAGTCAGTAGTCAGTAGTCAGTAGTCAGTAGTCAGTAGTTCTACGAACGGTGAGGCGGTTGAATCATGACGACTAATTTGCAGTTTTCATTTTTCATTTTTCAATGTCTCAAACCAGCGTAGGCGATCCGCCAGTATCTTCGTACCAGCAGCGCGTACACCAGTGATGGCGCCCCTTGCGTTCTTCAAGTGAAAAGTCTGCCGACGCAGGCAGACGCTTGACCATTTCCTGCTCTTCATCATTCAGGTCGCTCCACGAGCGCAGCCGGCCTCCGCATCGTGGGCATTGATTATCGGAATTCATAATTCACTCAACTGACATTATCGTGTCGTACGCCTGACGGATTTCCTTCATGCGGACGGTCAGATCGTTCTCAAGCTGATCTGCTGTTTCGTAACCCAGCCGCCGCGCCATATCAGCGAACGCCGCGGATTGGCGTGACGGAACAGTTGATGAGCGGCCGATGATCAAACGCAGTTGATGATCCACCGATCGCAACAGCCCATATCCTATGAACATCTTCTCGAAATTCTCTTCATCGATCGACGTCGAGTCTCGCAGTCGCCGTAAGATTTGCGGCGTCCTTCTATCTTCCCCATCATCGGGTACGTTATCGCGCAACTGCAAGTAGCGTCCGGCAAAATATACGTCAAGCATCCCGCCTGCACCGTGTTTAATGTTCAGACCTGAGCGACGCCGAGACACTTTTTCTTTTTGCAAACGGTCGCGCACGCGACGCGTCTCAGCCAGTAAATGATTGGCCTCAACTTGTTGAGCTAATTCGTGAATTCGCCGGCGCGCGCTCGTTTCAAACCTGCGGGCAAAACCTAATTCGCCGGCTACCGATCGCAGCTTCACGTACGCGAGCCACTCCCAAATCCCTGCCCGCTTTTCAATGTAGGTGATGAACGCCGCGGAACTGGTTGCCAGCGGCCCCTTCTGTCCGTCAGGCCGCAGACGAAGATCGACGCGATATAGGAGGCCTTCGCGAGTAACGCTCGACAGCGTGGTAACGAAGTATTCGGTGAGCCGGGCATACGCCTCCTCCTGAGTGAGATCGCAAACCAGCAAATGCGGCGCGGCGTCATAGACAATCACCAGGTCGAGATCAGAACCGTAATCCATGCCGCCACTACCGAAGCGGCCCAACGCCAAAACTGCGACGCGTGGATCAGTAAGCAGCGCTCCATAACGACGTTCGAGTTCGCGTCGAGCGATTAGCAGCGATGCATTCACAGTGGCCTTCGCCAGGTCAGTCAATAGTTTGTTGACCTGTGAAAGATCCAGCGCGCCGGCTGCATCGTGAGCAGCAATTTGAATCAGCAACTGCGACCACTTCAATCGCAGGGCCGTCAGCTCGGCTCCAAATGTAGTTTCGTTTGCGATCTCGTCCATCAGTTCGCGCTGATAGTCGCGCGCAGAGACAATTTCAGCGCTGACGGGCAATGCGTGAATCAATGACGGGCGGCTGGCAATCATCTCACCAAAAAATTCTGATGCATCGCAAAGATGGATCAGCGCCCTGAGTTGTTCTTCATTCATGGCGTTTGCGTCGTCGTCTTTTTCCAGCGCGGCGGCGATCCGGTTTGTGAAGGACATTGCCCGGGTTGGATTCGCGCAGGCCTGTAATTCCTGCTCTATAAGCGCCGAGGTTCGTGAGATCGACGATTCAGCGTGCTCGCGTGCGCTCGTTTTCTGCGTGAGTATTACGGCCGCCGTTTGCGCGGATTCTGCGATCGTGTCAGCTATGGAACGGTCTATGGCGGCTGGTCGCGGAACCGGAAGTTCGCTGGCCTGGTCCCGGCCAAACACGCGATCGAACACGGCGCTAACATTCCTGGTATGCGTCTCTAACGCGTTTTCAAAATCCTCAAGCGCGCCGGCGCCGGAAAAATTCATTCGTCGCGCAACAGTTTCGCGCCGCGACTGCTCGAGGGGCACCGAGTGGGTTTGCAATCCATGCTCCATCTGCAAACGGTGCTCGAGCGCACGCAGGAAGTGATACGCATCCGACAGCTGCGAATGCTCGCGTTCGCTAATCAAGCTTCGTTCGGAGAGACGGCCCAGCGTGACCAGAGTGTGAGGCGTGCGCAGCCACGGATCGTCGCCACCGAAAGCAAGTTGCAGCGCCTGGGCGATGAACTCGATCTCGCGGATTCCGCCGCGGCCCAGCTTGACGTTGTATCCTTTTTCATCACGCTCGCGTTGCCGATCGATCTTGTTTTTTGCGGTGCGCACATTTGCGAGCGCATTGGCGACGCTAATATTGGATCGATAAACGCGATCTTCCGTCAACCGCGCGAATCGTGAAAAAAGTTTGGCTGAGCCAGCCGCCGATCGCGCGCGAATCAGCGCCTGCAACTCCCAATCCTCGGCCGCGCTTTGGTAATAGCTGACGGCCTCGCGCACCGAACACGCTAACGCTCCTTCACGTCCATGCGGACGCAGGCGCGCGTCGATGCGATACGACGCACCTTCACCCGTCGGCGCGCCCACCAATCGCAGCAAACGCTCGGCAAGTTTGATGAAGTATTCGCGATTGCTGATTTGCGCGCGCGAACCATGATGCGAGGTAGCTCCTTCGTCTGAAAACAGAAACACGAGATCGATGTCCGACGCGTAGTTCAGTTCACCCGATCCAAGCTTGCCCAGCGCCATGACGCTGAATTCTGCGCTGGATATTCT
>Ga0137401_10001491_pt1 | contig 10246 bp, 12 predicted proteins | sample CZOMad1_1_16fung_FD_108286 | JGI IMG/M metagenome (GOLD analysis project Ga0137401, IMG submission 108286) | Vadose zone soil fungal communities from Angelo Coast Range Reserve, California, USA - CZOMad1_1_16fungal (Illumina Assembly) | ecosystem: Environmental > Terrestrial > Soil > Vadose...
GTAGGATTTGGCCCGAGCGCTTTTCGACAAAAGGGACAGAGCCTTCGCGCGAATCGGCGCTGGTTTCCCTAACTCCGCAGGACTACTTGCAAGTGGGCAAGCGCTCACTCATCCGGTTCCGTGAGAAAGGCGGCAAAGAGAAAGAAATTCCGGTCCATCACAAATTGGAGGAATACCTCGACGCCGCCAAGCTCTCGGAACAGCCTGCAAGAAGCCCAAAAAGCGACGGCCGGTGAGTCGGTAGGATTCGCCCCGAGCGTATTCGGCGTTATTCCCAGACAGGGTTCAGCCCCCTGACACGGTTCGTTCCGATCAAACTCGCCAACTCCTCGGTCGCTCTGGTCTCTGATACTGTTGGCATATTTACATTTCTGACGTTTAGCGACTTCCAGAGCTTCGCCAAATGATTTGCCCAGCGGATCGTGTTCGCCGGCCAACGACGCCGAAATGCGTCGGTTGCCTCACGCCAACGCGGGCAGCGATCTTGTTCCGCAATTCGTAACTTCTCGCGACGTATTCTTGGAATTCAAGGCGTTCGTCACGCTCAACGCTTTGTTGAAAAGACGGCAAGTTCCTCACTTCAGGAAATATTATCGACGAAAGCAGAGAAACCTTTAGAAGGCCGCATGGAATGCGGGCGCGTGACGGCGGTCGAAACTCGCGACGAATAGAGTTACGCTGGGGGTTCGTGAACGCGGGGCTCAAGGCGGCGATAGACGAAGGGCCTGATCTCGCGAAAGCTTTGACCCGAACTTTGAAAACACGGAGTATCCCGCAAAGGCACACCTCTCGATGAAACGAGACTTAGAGCTAATCCGCAAAATCCTTCTCGCCGTCGAGGACGGGAAACAACCGCTTTCCCTTAGAGACGACAATCCCAGCGAAATTTGTTATCAGGTTCAGTGTTTGCTCGATTATAGCTACGTAGAAGGAAAGGTTGTCTGGAATGGTGTCGGTGAGACGCAAGTTCCCGTCACCTGTGTGGTCAAAAGAATCACGATGGCCGGTCACGACTACCTCGACAGCGTGCGTGATCCGAAAGTCTGGAGTAAAACCAAGAGTGCGTTGGAGAAGATTGGCGGCTCGGCGGCACTTGAGTTCGTCAAGGAGTTTGCTCGCCGAGTCTGTTTATCTTCCTGATTCGCGGCTCATGCCATTCAGGGTTTTCCGAAAAACAGTGGAGCATGCGGGCATAGCATGATTTCACTACCTTTTCGCCGACATCGCGCGGCACAAATAAAGCATCCTTATTTCGGTAGTGGCCGACTCCTCAACCGAAACTCGTATTACTGATTACAAATCAACGAAAATCGCTCGGAAAGCTGAATAAATATGCAGCAACAACATAGCCATTCGATCGTGAAGATGCCTCGATAAATGCTGTCCGCATACGCCCGAGGCTGTCCCGCGCTAAGAATTTCGAGAGTGATTCTTTCTTTCACGGATGAAGACTTCGGATCTCAGGTGTGAAATATCGTTCGGACGACCCGCCGGAACTGCTCCGGTCCAACTCCCCGCGTAATCCCCGGCGTCCGGCGACCGCGTTCCCAGTCTTGCAAAGTTGCCTTGGCTAACCCCAGCCTTCGCGCTGCCATTGCTTGGGTAAGCGCCTTCCTCGCTCGCCACCCCCTAATGTCATCGCCCGTTATTTTGGCATTCACTCGGCCTCCGGTTTTTTACGTCTGCGCTGCTTCCATCAAGAATGCTTGCAGTTTAAGGCCGTTATCCAGGTTGATCCAATCGCTGACAATCTGACGAATCCCATTCTCGAAGCGTGATTAAGACAGTTCCGGGTATTCGTGCTAAGCCCCATTCCCAGCTATTTAATTCGGAAGTTTCTGACATTATTTCCGCTCCGGTTTCGCTAAAAACTCCTGGTTGCCAGGGCTTGCTCGGCGGTCGGGTTTTCTGTTGGAGTTTCTCGCTTAATGGTGTGCCGTCTGGTAAATCATTTTTGACGAGAAAACGAGCTGTTAAAGCCGCTCGTAAAGCAGGAAATAAGAATTTCAAAGCAACACGAACCGTCTAACAGACTGTGAAAATACAACTAATGTTAACTGCGGCAGCCGCTGTTTTGCTTGGCGGCTGCACTTCCTATACAACCCCTGGCTATACTACTCACGGTAGCCGTACATACGACGACGGATATTACAGCCAAGGGCACTATCGTGATAGCGGCGACTATGATCGCGGCGGGTACGACGGACAGTACCACCGACAAGGTGAGGCACAGAGCGACACAGCAGTCGTGCATGAACACAACACAACGGTTAGTCATGCACAGGTTAGCCACGCGCAGGTTAGCCACGGGACCAGCGCCACAGTGAGCCACGGACACAACGGAAATAAAGCGGCTGTCAGCAGCTCGACTAAGCCCTCCAAGGTCCCTAGCGCCGGAAAACATCCTCCCGAAAAGACATCGAAATCAGAAAAGAAAACGGAAAAGAAAACGGAATAACACTTGGCTACTTAAGGGCAGCAAGGGCGGAAAAATCGGCGGACCAAAGACCTGCTGGCACGCCGACCGCCAATGAGCGAGCGAAGAAGACCGAGAAAAGAAAACAAAATGAAATTCCAATACAAGGGGAGCACGGCGGAGGCTAGTTGGCGCAGGGTTGGTAACAGAATAAAAATCTGCTTATTGCTGGTTGGTTATTTGGCGGGCACGATTTATTACGCGCTGCGCCGCATCATAAATCCGGCAGCCGACCGAAGGGATATTGAGAAGTATTTCTGAAAGAAAAAGTAACAATGTTCGTGACGGTATCATCTCCGCCTTCCGGGAAAAACGCACGCTGATCCAGATCACGGCCCAATCAGCCATGGCAGTAGCGGCTCACCTGTTCTCGATGAGGACGGCCAAGTACTCGGAATGGCAACATGGACATGAGAGGAAGGGCAGAATTTGAATTTGGCTATCTCTGCGGAAGCAGTTCGGGATGCAATCGCTAAGGCTGAGAATGTTCTTTTTACGTATCCGAGGTTTCTGTTCCTGAAAGATCTGGACGACCAATGGCACCACGTTGAGGTAAGGGGCTTGGCGGAAAAACTTCGCTGGGTGAGGGAATTTCACTGAAAGAGAAGTATACTTTTCATCCTCTATTGGTGCCGCTTCCCACGATTTCTCCTCCTCCTGATGATTTTACACGCGGTATTTCTGTCCAACTCGCACTCCGAGACAGCGACCGTGATTCCGGCCAACGAAGCGGCGGCTCACATAAACGAATGGGCAACCGTTGAAGGAGTTGTCGCGAAAGTGTTCACATCCAAAAGCGGAAACACGTTTCTAAATATCGGCGCGACTTATCCTAACCAGACTTTTACCGGCTGGGTACCACCCGCTTCCCCAGTCGCGAAATCGCCGATCCTCTCTGGCATCGAAGGAAAGCATGTCAGAATCACCGGACGAATTCAAATGTATCAGGGCAAACCGGAAATTCGCATAAATGCCGCCTCACAGCTCGAGGTCGTTTCTACTCTCGTGGTCCAGCCATCGAAAATTCCCTATACCTCACTTGCGGCGCCGAAGTAGTCGCCTCTTGAAGAACGATGTAGAATCAGCGCCTCAAAGCTGATAGAAGCATGGGCCATGGCGATGAAACCCGAACGACGAAAAGCTTTCGAGGCTGCGCTCGATTCACTCAAGGAAGACGAACTAAGGGCGCTTCAGGGCCTGACTGTGGTCCGGATGGAGCACAAGGATATTGAGATGATCGCTCACGCAATGGGTGAAATCGTGAAACTTAAAATGAAGGAACGAGGGATTATCTAGCTCGCTTTCCTTTGCCGACGCAGCAGCCGCCGAATCTTCAGCCACTGAAGGGCACTAGGAACGCGCTTGCCAGCCATCCAGAGAGGTCATCAGAGCGGGCGAACATCCGGCCGTTGAGCCACTCGAGCGCACGTCGTGGATTCTGAAAGTGGCTCCTCGGTTGATGCGCTCAAATCTAATGAAACTCGCACACTGCTCGACAATATTTTTCTTAAGCGGTCGCTTCGCTTGGTATTTGTCAGGACCTTCAAAAGATGTTCGGGTAAAGGACGGAAAGTTGGTGGGTGTACACATCAACGATCAGGCAATCCTCCGGATCCCGCCAATGCCTGAAGAGTTGAAAAAAAAGGCATTCAACTCGACACTCAATAGCCGGGAGGACGATCTCTCAGCGTAAACCTTTATGACCCTTATCCTGACTGTTGCGAATTCTCGTGGCATTTACCAGTCGTCCGATTACCAGCTGACTAGTCCGACTACGGGCGCGGTAGCCTCTGATCTCGCTGGTTCAAAGCAATTGGAGGCAAGCTTCGAAGGCTTGAATCTAATCCTTGCTTTCACCGGAGTCGCAATCGCGGGGCCTGTCCCAGCGCCGCGGCGCACGATCGACTTCCTATCTACAGTGTTAAAGACGCAGCCATTTGACTCCAACCTTCGGGCCATATGCGAAGCGCTCTCACGAAAGAGTGAAGAGTCTATGCGGCCGTACGGACGGCGCGGTCTGCTTACGCTTGTCCTTTCCGTCGGATCGGCCGGAAAGCCCAATGTTCTTCGGAGTTGGAATCTCGGTCGATTCAATGACGAGGTCGGCAATATCCAGGTTTCAATTATTGACGAAGGAGATCATCGGTACAGCATGGCTGTCTATCCAGGGAATCGCCACGAAGCGGAGGAGAACCTGAAAGCTTCAATCGTCGCCGAGCAGCCACAAAATACTGCTGCCGTTGTCTCCCGGCGTTTCCAGTACACAGTTACTTGTGCAAACTACTCGGACCGGCCGGAAGTTGAGGAACAAATTCAGAGTCTTAAGAGATTAAATACGCTGCTTCTGTGACGGCAACGAGATAAAACCGTTTGCAAAGCGATTTTTCAAGTTGAAACGGTTTCGCTTCTTGGAACGCTCGAAGCTTAGTTCACAAGACCTTGAGTTCCATCTCCAGTGGTCAGACGGGCGTGCTAAGCAGCCGGAGAAGAGTAGACGCACTGACGAGTTGAGCCGGACTCTCCAGAGCAAGCCGAAGGATTAAAAGGCAAGAGCGCCGTGCGATCTTTCGAAAAGGCTCTTCAGCGTGATGCCGTTCGGTTATTGATCGACCTAGAGATCATAGCGCTTCTATATCAGTTGAAACTTCCTAAAATCGAATATGAGCGCGTTTGTTGGTCCGATCCGCTATCATGACCTTCAGGAAAGTCTCTTCTGCGGCCTGGCGCGACGCTTGATGCCCTGGCTAGGCCCCCCGCATGTACCGAGCGCGCTCTTCGCCTTTCTCTCGCGGGATCTTCTGAACCAGTATGCGCTTCTCGGCAATCAGTCCGCTCAGAAATCGCCGGGCGTACTGCTGGTTGATGCCGGCCAACCTCCGTGACTTCAATGTGGCTCCGGCTTTTTAGCCGGAGCAGTTTCCGAAAGGGCGATACGATGTCAAGGATCTACAAATGCTTCAATAGGCTCAGCACTTAATTCACTTTCCGCAGCGGATGATCGCTCCGCACTCGCTTATCGAAATTGACGTGGTAACTCCCCACCGTTAAGTCTCCAATCCCGTCGAGGCTTATCGATTCCCGGACTTACCGGTGCGAGTGCGTGTTGCCTCCGACTTATTGCATCGAGTGAAGCCCAATCATGTTTCCCTCAGTATCGAAGACAAGGGCGATGAATCCGTATTGACCGATCGACGTTTTTTCTTTCTGAACGCGTCCACCGTTCTGGACAGCGCGGGACGCCTCCACCCCACAGTCGGCACAAGAAAAGTAAATGATGGTTCCTCCACTGCCGGAGTCCTTCCCGTCCATCTTGACGATTGCCCCCGAGGCTCCAGGGATGTCCATCCCCATAGGGAAGGCCCATAATTCGATGCCTGGGCTTTCAAGCCGCTCAAGTGTCACTTGGAAGGTTTTCTGATAAAAGGCTTTGGCTCGTTCTATATCTTGAACATAAAGTTCGAACCAGCCGACGGGATTGCGATTTGTATTCATATTTTGCTTTGGTTTAGGATTGGATTTGACGAGATCTATTCCGGTTGTGGATTTGGAGGAAGGGATTGTGCGGGTTCTTGATAGCACTATGGCTTCTCTCTTGATTGGTGGTTAGTGCGTTGGCGAGCCGAATTGAAAGTAAGCGAGCTGGTTCTCAAACGCCGCAGTCAAACCGGCTCGACGATCAGAAAGCGGTTCCCGTCAGGGTCGCGGAAAAAGAACTGCGGCGGCACAGGATCCGCAATAGTGACCTCGACCGAGACGAGCCCCGTCCGGCACTTTCCCTTACGCGCGATCTCCGCGTCCACGTCAACGCCTCTTGCGCGGAGGGTTGCGTGGTCAGCCTGGATATCATCCGTGGTGAACGCGCAATGAGTCTCGTCGCCGCCGGCCGGCTTACCCTCGCTCGGCGGGACCAGGGCAATTGCGATCGCCGAGCCCGGCGGGGCCACTTCAATCCACCGACTACCCTCGGCGTAGGAGAAGTCGGCGCGCTTCTCAAACCCGAGCTTGTCGAGGTAAAACACGAGTGCTCGCTTTTGGTCGGCAACAGGGACGAAGACGGTCGCAACTTGGGTGATACAAATGCCGTTGGCAGTGTTAGTCATCATTCGCTCCTCTCGGATAATTGTGGGTTCCTCAAATCGCGACGCCACACTGAAAAAGCTCGGCTGAACGTCTTTGCGATCCGTTACTTCAGGCGAGTTGGGTCTATTTATATTCGTCGTGGCGGCGCCACCACGCGTAGGGTGCTGACTGGGGCCAGCCGGCCGGCGAGTCCTCCCATTCCTCCTGACGGCCGAGAACGGTCCAATCGAGCAGCGTAAAGTTGCTGTCAATTGCTTCGAGAGCACGATCGGTGGTGAAGTAGGTGTAAAAGACGTTCTCGCCATCGCGAAGGAAGGCACTCAGCCCAAAGGTCTCGCCTTCGTCGGTCGTGAGGCCGAAGTCATCGTTGAAGTCATTCTCCGCAGAGGAATACCACGGGACGTTCCAACCCATGCGTCGCTTATAGGCCTCGAGATTGGCGAGCGGCGCGCGTGAGACCAGCGCCAGGGAAGTGTCGCGGGCGTGGAGATGTGCGAGGGGGCCGATGTAATCGACGACCATCGAGCAGCCGGGGCAGCCGGCGGACGGCCAGCCATCGACACTGGGCGCAAACATGAAGTGGTAGATGATGAGTTGGCGGCGACCCTCGAACAGTTCGAGGAGGCGCGTCTTGCCGTTCGGTCCCTCAAAGACGTAATCCTTTTCGATTCGGACCATTGGCAACCGGCGGCGCTCCGCGGCCAGCGCGTCATGCCCCCGTGTCGCGGCCTTCTCTTTGACAAGCAATTGATCGCGCGCTTGTTGCCACTCTGCGCGTGAGACGATCCGCGGCAGGTTAGTTAGTGTTTCGGTTTTGGTGCTCATGATGCAGAATTCGGCGTGGGTCAGTTATCCTTAAGTCGCCACTGCGTCCCTTCAATGGATCAACGAACGAGACGGGACGAAAAGGACACAGCTTTAAAACTTTTCTGAGCAAGCTTGCGGCCTTTAGTTTTCTCCACTCTTTTTGGGCTGCTTTACAGTAGTCCTGTTGGAGCCTTAGATAGTGGTCGCAAATGGCCAAGAGCTTTTTTCGGAGTTCTGGCAGGTTCTCCACCGGCTTTCGGCCTTTTTGACCCCATCGTCGCCCACGTCATGCAGTAGCTGGCCAAGTGATCCACTGCGGACTGTGAAATCGGAACGTAGCGAGATTTTTTGAATTTGGCGTCACGAACGTAAATGAGCCGACGTTTGAGATCGACGTCCTCCGATTTTTCGTCTGAACGCCTCTCTGAGGCGTAAACCTATGGAATCATGACGCCCATACGGGCGTTTTTCTTCGCGGAGAGAGGATTTCCTTTGGCCGGCAATACCTCTAATGGCCGGCAAATCAATATTTTGAGCAACAAATTGAGCAACAGAAAATGTGTGAATCGTAACCTTTTGACAGAAAGAATCTGTGTACCAAGACACCTGGGGTGACTGAGCATATCAATATATCGCTTCGCAGTGCTTCGGAGGCGGCCTTTGCGGGCCGCCTTCTTTCTTTGCGACACTTAAACGTCAAAAAGGGGGGCGGCTTCTCTCAATCAACGGGACTGAAGATTCGCCGCGCGCCGTGGAACCGCAGCAGAGATTCACGTCGTTTGCGCCGAGGCGTTGGTGAGAACCTTGTTTCAAAGCGCAGTAACCCGGCTTCTCCCGTTTAAGTAACGATTGCCTTAAAGACAGGGGTTCAACTCCCCTCGCCTCCAAGTTGCTTGCTATCAGTAGCTTATGATTAGCAATGGCATAAATGGATAGCGCTTTGGATAACGCATTTGATGAAACTTAGGAAGATTTGAGGGTATTTGAAGCGGGCAAATGCCCCGTGCTTAATCACTGGGTTGTACGACGCCCGTCAAAGCGGCGGTTCGGCATAACCAACCAGGAGCCGTTGAACGCTGACTCGAAATCAGGCGACCGAGCAATCGGTCCGTGGGTTCGAATCCCACCCCTTCCGCCAGTTTAGTAAAGGATCTACGAAGTTTTGGCGGACTCTGCAATTCAGATCGAGAAACTGAATCAGTCACAGAATAGTCGCGTTAAAATTGATGCAACATGACAAACCACAATCCGCCAACAGTTCTAGAACTGCGCTCAGGCGGCAAAGCGAGCGTTCGCGCCCGTAAAGACGGCCTCTTTGAGACGTGAGGTTAGAACGTGTCGGCGGTTCGATTTCACCCCTAGCCATAGTCCTTCCAACTGAACGACTTACGCCGGAACAGAAGCGAAAAAAGGCTGATTACATAACGGATCACATAACGGCTGTTTTCCCAATGCCACCCCTGGAACGCCGTTCAAAGTGCACCCCGCCGGGTGGGAACGACTTATTTGGATACTACGAACTTGAGCCCGATGAACCCCGAGCCGGCCCTGCGACCCCATTTGGGAACAGAAGGTTGCTGGTTCGAATCCAGTCGTCCCGAGAGCAAGTTCTAAAGCCCATCGGTGGGCAACCAAATGCATCAAAGGCCTTGAAGTCCAGAAGGAGCTCCAAGCCGTTTCGCCCAAGGGGCGCGTCGTCATAAGTACGGCGAACGACCACGACTCAGTGCAAAATGCGGCCATACAGGCTGGGCTATCGCCTATTTCGTTCAACGTTTTGATGACGAGGCCTTTCTCGCTGCCGTCAAGCCATGGCCTTGGAGAGCTGAATGTGCTGACAGCGCCTTTTTAAGTGCTTGACTCAAGCAAATTCAAATCAGTTTCCTTCCTTTAAATCTGCTTTCACCGGCAGGCTGAATTCGAAAGTGGCCCCGCGGGCTGAATTGCGCGTTGCCCGAAGTCGGCCGCCGTGGTTCTCTATGATCGAGCGCACGATGGCGAGGCCCATGCCCATTCCTTTTGATTTGGTCGTGAAAAAAGCATCAAAAAGCCGTGGCATGACTTCAGGCTCTATGCCCTTACCCGAGTCGCTAACCGCGACTTGGATGCGCCCAGCTTCGGGTTGACTTGCACGCAACACTACTTCGCGCGGGCCGTCAACACTCTCACAGACAGATTCGAACGCATTCATGAGGAGATTCATGAACACCTCAATAAGCTCAGCCCGGTTGCCAATAACAATCAGAAGCGTGGTCGGCAGATCAAGCCGCAGAGCGATGTTTTTTAACGTAGCATCTGGTCTAACGATGCGTTCGACATCACAAAGAATTTGGCGGAGATCGACGCGCGACATCTGCACACTATCTCGTCGAAAGAGTGCCCGAAGATTTCGGATCGTTTCAGCCGCCCGAGCGTTGTCCTGGATAATGTCCTCGAGGGCGGCTTTTACCTCCACCAACTCCGGCCTTTCCGCAGCAAGCAGACGGCGCGCCGCTTGCGCGTTAGACTGGACTGCTGTGAGCGGTTGGTTGAGCTCATGCGCAATTGAAGCAGTAAGTTCGCCCACTACAGCGAGGCGCGACGCGTGGGCTGCTTCCGCTTGCGCGCGGACTAAACTGTCTTCCGCTAACTTGCGCTCAGCGATCTCTGCCTGCAACTGCTCGTTCATTTGTTTGAGTTCGGCAGTCCTCTCCTGAACTCTTGCGTCTAGCTTATCGCGCGCTTGCATTATCGAGTCCTTCGCCCGCTTTTGTTGCCCGTTCAGCCAGCTGACAAATAACGCCGAGAATACAAACACGATTACATCCGGCGCCTCGTCCAGGCCTATGCCCAGAGCGTGGAGCGGAGGTATGAAGTAGTAATCCAGCGCAATTGCGGAAAGCA
>Ga0137401_10001492_pt1 | contig 10244 bp, 9 predicted proteins | sample CZOMad1_1_16fung_FD_108286 | JGI IMG/M metagenome (GOLD analysis project Ga0137401, IMG submission 108286) | Vadose zone soil fungal communities from Angelo Coast Range Reserve, California, USA - CZOMad1_1_16fungal (Illumina Assembly) | ecosystem: Environmental > Terrestrial > Soil > Vadose zone...
ATTCCTGAATCCCAAAATTATGGACGCTCAAATCAAAATGCAACGCTGCGGCCATACACACAGGACTCATATCTGTTGCGCCATGGCACCCGGTCCGGACGTGATACAGTTCCGCCATGCTGGCGATCTTTCGCAGGTGCGAAATTCCGCCGGCATGCACAACCGCGGTCCGGATGTAATCAATGAGCTGCTCCTGGATGAGTTGCTGACAATCGTAGATCGAGTTGAAGACCTCGCCGATCGCGATAGGCGTAGTGGTGTGCCGGCGGATGAGGCGCAGACTCTCCTGCAGTTCGGCGGGAACGGGATCTTCAAGCCAGAACAGGTGAAAAGGTTCGAGGCTTTTTCCCAGTCGCGCTGCCTCGATTGGTGTTAGCCGGTGATGCACGTCGTGCAGTAAGGGAAGGTCCTCCCCAAATTCTTTGCGCAGCCGTTCGAATAATCGCGGCACAAAGTTGAGGTATAAATCTGTACTCCATGCACTTTCCACCGGCGCATCTTTTTCAGCAGGCTCATAATACATTTTGCCGCGCCCAACGCCATAGGTACTCTGCAATCCCGGTATGCCGCTCTGCGCGCGAATCGCTTTATATCCAAGTTTGCGGTACTCCGCGACCGCTTGAACTGTGTCCTCTATGTCCTGCCCACTGGCATGCCCGTAAACAAGAACGCCCTCGCGGGAAGCCCCTCCCAACAACTGGTAGACCGGCACATTCAAGGCCTTGCCTTTGATGTCCCACAGTGCGGTATCGACCGCGGCGATCGAGCACATGGCGACGGGGCCGCGCCGCCAGTACGCACCTTTATAAAGGTATTGCCAGATGTCCTCGATTCGCCTCGCGTCTCGCCCGATCAAAATTGGAATGACGTGGTCAGAGAGATAGCTCGCCACCGCGAGCTCGCGGCCGTTAAGCGTGGCATCCCCTAGCCCATAAACCCCATCTTCTGTCGTAATCTTCAGCGTTACGAAGTTGCGTCCCGGGCTGCAGACAATCACTTTCGCATCGGTGATCTTCATCTTTAAATAGGAATCCTTTGTGTCACGCCAAGCCAACAGCGAAACAAAAACAATTCACGTCCCTCGCCCGGCTGGACCCATAAAATAGGCCTGCCTACTCTACTACAGCCTCAGCCCTCGCCGCGAAAACCCCGCACACCCAACAACTCTCTTCGTTTTTTGGTAGAGTTGCCGCGGTGCGCTTGCCATGCAGAGGCACATTGGTCCTTGAAGCTGTAGAATCTGCACAGTCGTTTTGACGGCATTGCAACGATTTAAAAATGCGCCGGGCGTACCTCGTCAAATGCCTCCGCGTTTGCACGGCCGTATCTCTTGGGAGAGGGTGAATGGACATTCATCAACTTGAACTTTTTCTCGCGGTCATGGACTCTCCCAGCATGACCCGCGCCGCGGAAAAAATTCACCTCTCTCCCGGTGCCGTCAGTCTTCAGCTTCACAATCTCGCCGAAGAGCTCCACACCGAACTCTTCGTGCGTCGCGGGAAACGCCTGGTCCCCACACCGGCCGCGCTGCGCCTCGCCGAGCATGCCAAAGAAGTGGTCAAGCGCATGGGTCACATCCGTCAGGAATTTGAGAACGATTTGTCCAAGGACGTGCGCCCTTTCCATTTCGCCACCGGTGTAACTACTCTTATCTATCAATTGGGCGGGCCGCTTCGTCAACTGCGCAAGCGCTACCCCAATGCGGAGATTAGCGTAACGGTCGGCGTGACCGAAGAGATGGTTGCCGGGCTCCATGACCGCCGCTTCGATTTGGCGCTTATCTCTCTTCCCGTTGCTGAAGAAAACCTCAACATCATTCCCCTTTTTGAGGAAGAGCTTCTCATCGTCCGCCCCTCGGCCAACAAAGTGGGCAGCGGCCACGTCGGTACCTTACACGCTTCCGATCTTAATAATGCTCCCTTCCTGCTCTACCCCAAGCGCAGCAACATGCGTCTGATCATCGACCGTTTTTTCAGGGACATCGGCGTTACCCCGCATGTGGTGATGGAAGCCGATGACACGGAAGCGATCAAACGCCTGGTGGAATCAGGGTTCGGTCAGTCCGTCCTCCCAGAGCACGCCCTGAGGGGGAGATCGCACTTTTTCCAAAAGTTCCGTGTCGGCGGACATCGCTTGACACGAAGTCTGGCGCTCGCCATGGCTCGGACCGATTGCCCGCGCAAGCTGACGGAATCCATCGCCAGCTTTCTCAAGACTGTGCTCGTCGGGGACTGATGTCGCAGGACTGTGGTAAAACCGGTACGCTTATCTCGCGCGCAGGCTTGTCCAGTTCTCGAAGTTTGACCGGAACAGACGGTTCACGTCTCGCTGAATGTCTCGGCGGCTAATTCCGCGGCCATCTTCGTAAATCAGCTTGTAGGCATTCGTCAGAATTGGCGCAAGGGTGCGTCGTGTGTTCCGCCACTTGTAGATGACCTGTTCGAGCACGCGCGCGTCGGAATGCTGCGGAATGAAACTGGTCCCCAGCAGTTCAATCCTCTCCCGCGTGATTTCCTCCACAATCGAAGGATTGTTCATGAACCACCAGCATCCAAACGGCATCATGTTATTGAATTTCCGTGCATACACGCATAGTTCGTGTTGATTCTCGCGGCTGAGTACGCTCACTAAAAACCGGTTGTCCGGAAAGCTGCGGCACAAATTTTCCAGAGCGCGAAGGTCAGCCCTGCCGACGGCGTCGCCCGCGAGCCGCAGCGCTGGATTAACCTGCCGCCGCACGCCGATCATCAAGGACATCGGCAGCCCGAGTTCGCGGCAGGACGGTAGCACCGCTTCGCCCAAGATCTTGCTGGTAATGCTGTCGTCCGGATAGAAAAACGCGTCTGTCAGCGAAACCGCCATATACAGCGGCCGCATGCGTTTATGCCAATCGGCGAGAAACCGCCGAACCTCGGCGATCGACTTTCCAGACGCCTTCTCGTCAACGGCGTACCCCTGGCTCGCCAATTGCTGCCAATGCTTTGGCCAACCCCAAAGAATCCGGTCCAGCCGCAGCACGGCGTGAAACTGAGCGTGATCTTGATCGCCCTTCAACCACACTCCCTGCTCTTCGGGGTCAAGCGGATCGTTGGTCATCACCACGTCGCTAACACCTGCAATCTCTAAGACTTTGCGAATGTGCTGTTCGATGGACTGCGCGCTGAAAAAGTCTCGCGCTTCTTCGAGCGCCGAAGCGCCCGTCGGCAAGTCAAACGCCTGCAGCACCGCGATGATGCCGCGCGTCGATTCCGAAATCGGGCTGTTTTCAATGAACAGCGCATGCCATATCGCGTCGGCGCGCTCCCGTTTCGAAAGCTTCCAGTATTGCTCGGGCGTGGTGTTTGACGATCGGAAAAACTCCGCCTCCAAATAATGATAAGTCAGGAGCTCATCGATTCCCCAAAGCCCCAGCCTGCCAAACGCCGGAGAAAAAAGGTGCGTATGAATATCAATAAACGGCGTCGAGGCCAGAATCTCTTCCATGGCGCTATGGATCTGATCCACCGATAGCAAGTCCGCAGGCAGGACTTTGCTCTTCAAATCTGATTGATTGAGTGAAGTAGCTCCCATACGTGGGTTTGCTCGGATTCTTCCGGAGTCCTTGCGCGTCCTTTCATGGAGTCAACCAAAGGAATCCGAATCCGCTCTGGCATCCGGCCGGTTGACGCTCTTATCTGCTGAGCAGGTGGAGAAATATGAATAAACGCAAGAGCGCTACAGAATATAGAAGCCGCACCGTTAAAGTGTCAAACCGAAAAAACTGATGTTAAAATTCAGTGGGGCTTAACGGAGAATTCGCGCGGCCCACAACGTTTGATTCACACTGGGATATTTTCCCGAGGTTCGACGCCCGCTTGTTCCTCGGCTCAAATCAACCGCAATAAACGATTCCTTTAGTAACTTTCAACGCTGGAAACTCCTGTCTTGGCTTATGATTGGCTCGTTTGAACGGTTACCAAGCGCAACGCGGCGCCCTGGGCCGAGTCTGAAGCTCGACGCCAGGGTGAACGTAGTCGCAATTCTTCGGTGTTCCTGGAGGTTATATGTCTTCATCAAAAGCTTCTCGGCGGGACTTCCTGAAAATCACCGGCGCAGGTGTCGCCGGTACTGCCCTGAGCGCCTCTGCGTCCAGCTACGCCCGCGTCGTAGGCGCCGGAGGTCGTGTGCGCGTGGCCATTTGCGGAGTGCGAGGTCGCGGCAAAGATCACATCCACGGATTTTCCCGTGTCCCGGGAACGGAGATTGCCGCTCTGTGCGACGTGGATGAAAGCATCTTGAACCAGCGCCTCGGGGATGTGGAGAAGCTGGGCGTGGCAAAGCCAAAATCCTACGTCGATGTTCGTAAGCTGCTCGAAGACAAGGACATTGACGCTATCTCGATCGCCGCACCCAATCATTGGCACTCGCTCATGGCCATCTGGGCGTGCCAGGCTGGGAAAGACGTCTACATCGAAAAGCCCTGCTCGCATAACTGGTTTGAAGGACGTCAGCTCGTGCGTGCCGTAAAGAAGTACAACCGGATTTGCCAGCACGGCAGCCAGTCGCGCTCGAACCCGGGAATGATGGAAGCCATGCAACATCTGCATGACGGCACGATCGGCGACGTGTACATGGCCCGCGCGCTTTGCTACAAGTGGCGGCCATCGATCGGCCGCGCTATAGAGGAGGCCGTTCCGTCCGGCGTTCACTACGACCTCTGGACCGGCCCTGCTCCTCTGAAGCCCTTTACGCGCAATCGCTTTCACTACAATTGGCATTGGATCTGGGACACCGGGAACGGTGAAGTCGGCAACCAGGCCATCCACGAAATCGATATTGCGCGCTGGGGTTTGGGCGTTGGTTTCCCCGCGTCCGTGTCTGCCATGGGCGGACACTTTATGTTCGATGACGACCAGGAAACCCCTAACACTCTGAATGCCAGCTTCTGTTTCGAGGTTCCGGGCGGCAAGCGCAAGATGATGGAACTCGAAGTCCGCCACTGGATCACCAACCACGAGGCAGAGATAGGCGCTGGCGCTTACGGGGCCAGTGGTGTACCTGCCGCGGGACTCACCGCCGATGCAAGCAAAAAGCCCGCAACCCAGCAGTCCCTGGGGCCAAAGGATGCAAAGACCAACACCGTCGGCAACATCTTCTATGGATCAAAAGGCTATCTCGCCGTCGACGGATACGACGCTTACAAGACCTGGCTGAACGGCAGTGCCGAACCCGGGCCACACGGCAAGGGTTCTGGTGACCATTACGCAAATTTCGTCGATTGCATTCGCAGCCGTCGTGCGCAGGACATTCATTCGCCGATTGAGGAAGCCCATATCTCGACCACGCTGGTGCACTTAGCCAATGCTTCCTACCGTCTAGGCCGTACCGTGCGATTCGATCCTGCGAAGGAGCAGGTCATTGGCGATGAAGAAGCTAGCCGTCTCCTGCGCGGTAGTTATCGCGCGCCATACATCGTGCCGGAAGAGATTTGACCATTATTGGAGGCGGGGGCCTCAGCTAACCATGCGCATTCCGATTACTGCCGCTGCATCTTTCTTCTTCGTCGCGGTAGCGGCGATTCTCGTGTCGCTCACAGCCGCCGGCCCTCATCCTCCCGACCGCATCTCCGTCGCCATCAACGAGCAAGCTCGCCGCGTCGAAATCTCCATCGACGGCCAGCCCTTCACCTCCTACATTTGGCCCGCCACGCTCAAGAAACCTGTCCTCTATCCGCTCCGCACCGCCAAAGGCGCCATCGTCACTCGCGGCTTCCCTCTCGAGCAGCGCCCCGGTGAGCGCGTCGATCATCCCCATCACGCTGGCCTCTGGTTCAACTATGAAAACGTCAATGGCATCGATTTCTGGAATAATTCCGATGCCATCAAGCCGGAAAACGCACCTAAGATGGGCACCATCCTCCATCGCTCCGTCGTCTCGGCAAAAAGCGGTTCAGATCAGGGCGAACTCGATGTCGAATCCGATTGGGTCACCTTCGACAAGAAAGTCTTGCTCAAGGAACACACTCACTTCGTCTTCCGTGGAGGCCCCGGCTTTCGCAGCGTCGACCGCATCACCACTCTTCGCGCTCTCGATGAAAAAGTAGATTTCAAGGATGAGAAAGACGGCGTCCTGGGCCTTCGCGTCGTTCGCGCTCTCGAAATCCCGTCGGACAAACCCGAGGTCTACACCGACGCCAGCGGCCGAGCGACCACCGTCGCCAAACTGGACAGCACGGGCGTCAACGGCACCTATCTCACCAGTGAAGGCAAGAAGGGCGACGCGGCCTGGGGCACTCGTGGACGCTGGTGCAATCTCAGTGGCCTCGTCGGCGCCGAGCCTGTCACGATCTCCATCCTCGACCATCCCGCGAATCCCGGCTTTCCCACCTATTGGCATGCTCGCGGCTACGGCCTTTTTGCTGCCAATCCGCTCGGTCAAAAAGTCTTCAGCAATGGCAAAGAAGAACTAAATTTCTCTCTGGCCCCCAACACCAGCGCCACCTTCCGCTACCGCATCCTAATCTCTTCCGCGATCGCCACTCCCGAAGTAACTGAAGCCGCCTACAGAGACTTCGTCGCCGCCTATCACTGAGTGGGGACCAAGGTTACTTAGCATTCATAACCGAACACTGACAACTTTCCAGGGATGGAAGACTCCAACGTCTACACTTTGCGACACCTTCATTTGGAAAAGACCGAAATTCCGACTATCCTTCTTCTCTTACTGATCACTGATAACTTCCCATGACCTTCCACATCGGCCTCATCGGCGGCGGCAACATTACGGAGACCCACGCTCGCGCCGCCCGTGCCATCCCCGGCGTCGAAATCTCCGCCATCCACGGAACCAACGCTGAAAAAATCGGCCGCCTCTGCCGCGAACATGGCGGCACGCCTTATCAAGACTTCGATGCCTTCTTAAAACATCAGCCTATGGATCTCGTCATCATCGGTTCCCCTTCCGGCCTCCACGCTGCACAAGGCATCGCCGCCGCTCGCCACGGCCTGCACGTCCTCACGGAAAAGCCCATCGAAATTAGCACTGCGCGCGCCGACGCCCTCATCGACACCGCAAAAAAATCCAATGTCCAGCTCGGCGTGATCTTTCAGGACCGCATGAAGCCGCACATTCGTCAGCTCAAAGGCTGGCTGGATCAAGGCCTCCTCGGCAGACCCCTCATAGTCGACGCCCGCGTGAAGTGGCATCGCCCGCCGGAGTACTACTCCAATTCGCGCTGGCGCGGGACCTTCGCTCTCGACGGCGGCGGCGCCTTGATCAATCAAGGCGTCCATACCGTTGACTTGCTCCTTTGGCTCCTCGGTGATGTCGTTCGCGTGGAAGCGCGCACCGGCACTCTTCTTCACAAGATCGAAGCCGAAGACACGGCCGCCGCCATTCTCGAATTCGCCAGCGGCGCCCTCGGCGTTCTTCACGTCACAACTGCCGCTTATCCCGGCTATCCTCGCCTCGTCGAAATCTCCGGCACCGAAGGCAACGTCGTCCTCGAACACGACCGCATCATCGCCGCCAATCTCCGCGATACCTCAGCCGCCGCCGGCCCCGTCGCCCTCGACGAAAACCAAAGCGCCTCCACTGCCGCCGTTACCGATTTCCGCGGCCACCAAGCCGTCCTCGAAGATTTCCTCCAAGCCATCCAGCAGAATCGTTCGCCCGCTTGTGATGGCCTCGAAGGTCGCCGCAGTATCGCCCTTGTCGAAGCCATCTACCGCGCCGCAAAAACTCCTGACCGTGTCGCCACGGTGTGAGCAAGCACAAGCCGCCTGCCTCGGTATATCTCAGTGTCTCTATGCCCTTCCGTAAGAGGGAGAAGCATTGCCAAGAATTGTCCACAAAGTTCTAAACTCCGCGAATTACGCAGACTGTTGGCAAGCAAAAATGTCAATGACCTGAAGCCGCTAAACATATTGCCTTCCACGAGATAGCTGTGCGTGAGGAGAAACAGCCCCAGTGGACTGAAAATTGCTCGGACGGTTGTTACCGCCATGCTAAGCCTGCCCTCTCAATGGCCGGTCACCAGAAAGGTGGGTACCAGTACGAGAAAGGACATTCACGTACTTTGCTACCAGCATCACACCGAGATGTTTGTGAGACCCGCCGGCGAGGCTGCAGAAGACTTGCGGTACGCTTGCCAGGAACCTGGCTGTCTTATCCGATATGATGGCTCGCGGGGATACTTCCTCGACACAAAAGACACAAACATCCTGGGAGTAGAAGTGACCCCTCGGGTCAACTGCTCCAATGATGCGCTACACATGTATCTAGCTGAGGTTGCTCCCGAAAGAAGGAGCTACCGCTTGTGGAAGTGTCCGGAATGCGACCAGAGCTGCATCAATAATGAAGATACCCTAGGCGAGCTAGGAAAAAAGATGGGAGCATGAGCTCTAGCCCGTGCTTCCTTGGCAGGCTGATAAAACTAAAAAAACCGTGGTTCCTAGCGGTTAGTAGCGTTTGGCCCAAGACTCCACCCTGCCGGCCAGTTCCAGACCGACGGCAAACCTTTCCTTGGACACACGCTGACAGTACACGATCCGCGCCTGCGACCACACGACTTCCCCTGGCGAACTAATCAGTACTTGTAGCCCTGGCTGCAACTTTTGCTCCACAAGAACTCGTGCCCCATGGGCGCTCACGTTTTCGGTCAGCAACCTTTCGCTTAGCTTTGGCGCGGCGGGGAGACAAACCTCCAGGCTTACAGTCTTTGCGATCCGCTTTTCGGATCGGCCGTTCGACATAGTCCTCCTGGTACCAGAGATTTTGCCTGCTCCGGAAACCCTATCTCTCTTACGTTCCGCTCCTGACTGTTGGGCACCTTATTCGCGTGCGTGGGGTGATCCGTACTAGCTGCAGATTCGGTAATTAACCCGTGACTCCTCGCATCTTCGAATCGCAGAATTCAGCTTCGGCGATGGAGCACTCCTGGCGATCGCGTGTCTATATGCTGAGTACTATCGTTCGGACTGGCGGACAAGCGGGAGGAACCCGCAATTCCCCAACGGGTGTTCTCCCTAGTACTCCGGGCTATCTAGCTTATTTGCCGTTTCAACGGCCACGCCGCAGATCCCAATCCCGCCGCTACCCCCTGCACAAAAAGAGAGCAGCCACTCTCTTTTCACTTGTTGTAAACTCTCCTTGTTTGGAAGGCCAAAATGGGAACGTTGGTCAACTTCTCCGCCATGTTCTCCCTGCTGATTCTTGCTGCATCCGTTGGGTTTCCGAAGTTCGTTGTCCCGAGTTTCCCCGATCTCACGGTCAAAACCCGTCACATGTCCAGTGACGGGACATCGCAACTAAGCGCGCTTTACCTGAAAGGTGCGCGTCAACGGACTGAGACCGTAACTGAGAAGCCGGCGCGAGCCCATGCGATGAATTGGACGGTAATTCAGCAATGCGATGAAAAGCGGCTCTTCAATATTAATGAACGGGACAAACTCTATTCCTCTCACGAAATCGAGGATTGGTCCGAGCGGTCAAAGAAGGCACGTCCAGTCAGCTTGTCTCAGATGTCTGGAGCCGAAGTTACGGTGACAACCGACTCCATTAACACCGGAGAGCGCCGTCAGTTTGCGCACTACACCGCAGGCCACGTCAAGGCCACAAGGCGATTCGAGCCCGGCCCCGGTGCTTCGACGCCTGCAAGTGTGGAAGAGACGGACGGCTGGTACATCGACCTGCCGGGACTCGGGTGTCAAGACCGTGCATCAAGTGGCTTTGCTTTCCTTACCGTCGGCACCCGCATGGATCGGTTTCAAATCAAGTGGCTCGGTAAGGCCCCCAAAGGATATCCAATCGAAGAAACTTCGCTCAGAACTGAGGCGGGAAAGAAAACCATTAACAAGGTAGAGCTTCTGGAAATATCCGAGGCACCCCTCAATCCCTCGATCTTCGAGCTGCCTGCGGGATACACAAAGGCATTGCAAACGGGGGATGGCGGCATCGATATGACAAAGCCAGACACCGCCTCTAACCGCGCGGAGTACTACTGGATGAGGTTCACTTTCTGGGTGCGCGGCTTATTTCGGTGACCGGAACCAATCCCAACTCCTGACAGTCGCATTGTCGGAAGAGTCCGTATTTTAAAGGTCCGCACTCCATCCGCGGATGGATTCAGGCCTTATTAGAACCGGAGGGCGGCTCTCGGCCCCGTCGCTCATCTGAAGGGAATACCCATTGGCAAGGTAGGAAGGGATGTCGCGGTCATCGCTGACGGGAATGAATGGACCCGCCTCTCCCAAATGGACGTGGTA
>Ga0137401_10001493_pt1 | contig 10241 bp, 5 predicted proteins | sample CZOMad1_1_16fung_FD_108286 | JGI IMG/M metagenome (GOLD analysis project Ga0137401, IMG submission 108286) | Vadose zone soil fungal communities from Angelo Coast Range Reserve, California, USA - CZOMad1_1_16fungal (Illumina Assembly) | ecosystem: Environmental > Terrestrial > Soil > Vadose zone...
CAGCTCACGCTCAGCGGCTACGACAACTCGTACTGCCTCACCAAGGGGACGAAGTCCAAAAACTGGGAGAACAAGAAAGACAGCGACGTGGTGCGCGAGATCGCCAATGATTACAACCTTACGCCGAAAGTGGATGACACCAAGGTGGTCCAGCCCAAGATCGAAAGGAGCCAGGAAAGCGCCGCGCAGTTTATTACCAGGCTCGCGAACCGCAACGGCTTCGAGTTCTTCGTGGTCCGGAAAGAACTGGTCTTCCGCAAACCGGCCAACGATCAGCGGGGCGTAATCGAGCTGGCTTGGGGACGCGGCTTGGTGAGCTTCTCTCCCGAGATCAACTTGAGCGAACAGGTGACGCAAGTTGAGGTGCACGGCTGGAATATCCAGACCAAGAGCCCGATCGTCGGCAAGGCCAGGAAAGGCGACGAGCTGGGGCGCGATGTGTCTCGCGATAGCGGCAAATCGCGGTCCAGCGGCGCGGAGTATTTGCAAAAAGTGTGCCGCGACAGCGAAGCCACGCTGCGCGTGCGGGAACCTGTGTTCAGCCAGCAGGAAGCGGACCAGCGCGCCCGCGCCATTCTCAAACGCCGCGCCGAGGGTTTCGTGGGAGGCCGCGGCGAAAGCATCGGCATCCCCGATATCCGGGCCAACGTCAACGTGTCCTTGAAGGGACTGGGAGATTTCTTCGACACGACGCTCTATGTTCATCAGGCCACCCACACCGTGGATACTTCCGGTTACCGGACGACCTTCGAGGTCAAGGACACCACCATATGAGCGGACAACTGTTCGAAGTGGATCCGGCCGGCGTGCAGGAGCCCGGGCTGTTGCGCGGTGTTTCCGTGGCCGTGGTGACGCAGAATCGCGATCCGGAGGGCCTGGGGCGCGTGAAGATCCGTTTCCCCTGGCGTGAAAATCCCGACGAAAGTTATTGGGCCCGGATGGCGGTGCCGATGGCCGGGAAAGGCCGCGGCACTTGGTTTCTGCCGGAAGTGGGAGACGAAGTTCTGGTCGCTTGCGAGGCCAATAGAGTGGAACATCCCTACGTGCTCGGCTGCCTGTGGAACGGAAAAGATCCTCCTCCGGAGACGAACGCGGACGGCAATAACGACATCCGCATGATCCACTCCCGCAGCGGCCACGAGATCGTTTTCGACGACGGCTCAGAGGGACGAATCGACATTCATCTCAAGGACAGCAAGCGCGTGGTGCGCTTGGATCCCGACGGCATTCGGATCAGCGACGACAGTGGGAACCAGATCGAAATCCAATCCAGCCCCGGGTCCATCGGCATCAAGAGCAACACCTCGATCTCAATTGAGTCGAAAACGATCAGCATAAAGGCCGATGCCTCGATGACGCTTCAAGCCACCGGGACCCTGACGATTCAGGGCAGCCTGGTGAAGATCAATTAGGAGGCCAACAGGAGGAAAGATGGGACAACCGGCGGCGCGGATAGGCGATCAGACCAGCCACGGAACTCCGCTGGCTCCGGGGCCGGGTAGTGTAAACGTTCTGATCGGCGGCATGCCGGCGTGGCGGGCGGCGTCCGATTTCCACGCTTGCCCGCTATTTAATGTGCTGGTTCCGCATGTGGGCGGAGTGGTCGCGGTGGGAAGTCCAACGGTATTGATCAACAATCTTCCGGCGGCGCGGCAAGGCGACATGGTGGCCGAGGCGCCGCCCAACGCGATTCTGCTTGGCGAAATGACAGTTCTTATCGGGTGAAGGTCGAGACGGAATGCTAGACCCAAAAAGTTATCTCGGGCGTGGCTGGAGCTTCCCGGTCCGTGTGGATCCGAAGACATCCGTCATTCAGCTTTCCGAGTACGACCAGGACGTCCGGGAATCGATCTGGATAATTCTATCTACCGCCAAAGGTGAGCGGGTCATGCGGCCGAACTTTGGGTGCGGGATTCACGATCTGGTCTTTGAAGTCATCAATGCCACCACGCTGGCGGAAATCGAAAATAACGTCCGGCAAGCTTTAGCGGCATTCGAACCGCGGATCGACGTCGTAAAAGTCAGCGCCTTGTCCGCCGGAGTAACGGACGGCCAGTTGCGCATCTCGCTGGACTACCAGATCCGGGGCACCAACAACCTGCTGAATCTGGTCTATCCGTTCTACCTTCAGGAGCGTGGCTAGCCGTGATTCCCGCCCCTCCCATCGACGCCCGCCGCGCCGAAAGCCTGTTTCAGGAGCTCCGGAGCTATGCGCCGCACTACACCTCCGAGTTGGATTTGTCGGATGAGCAGGGTGCCGGCATCGCGCTCATGAAAGTTTTCGCGTACCTCGCCGAAGCGATTACGGTACGCCTGGACCAGGTCCCGGAAAAGAACTTCATAGCTTTTCTGGACAGCCTGGGTATCGGCTTGCTTCCCGCGCGGCCGGCCCGCGCCCTGGTTGCTTTCAAAGTTGCATCGGGAGTTGAAGAACCGGTCCAGGTCCCTTCCGGCGCGCGCGTGACCGCGTCGGGCGCGGAAGGCGAGATTCCTTTCGAGACGTCGGGCGAACTGCTGGCCCTGCCGGACGCGCTGAAAGCGGTATACGGCGTGGATCCGCCGAACGACCAGATCTTTGTGCCGCCTCCGGATTTCCTGAGCCAAAAGCCGCGCACGCCCACTGAGCTGAAGTACACCATTCAGTCCTCGGTGCTCGCCGGATCGAACCGCATGCAACTGGATCACACGACGGAACTGGTGGCCGGAGCGTTCCTCCGCATCGGAGGCGACGAAAGGAAGATTGTCAAGAAACTGGATGAGGGAAACATCGTTACTCTCAGCGAGCCTGTCAAGCACGCCTATGAACCACCGACCACGGTTCTACCCATTCGCGATTTCGAAGTCTTCGACGGCATCAACGTGCAGGAGCATGTGCTGTATCTGGGCCACAGCAGTCTCCTCACGGTAAAGGAAGCGGCTGAAATCACGCTGCAAGTCGGTCTGGCGGGCGTTCCGGCCGGTGGGCTTCTACCGTTGAACCTGGTATGGCAGTTCTGGACCCAGGACGACGCCCAGGGCGAATATTGGCACGACCTGACGGTAACGTCCGATCAAACCGGAGGGTTCGCCTCGAGCGGCGCTATCTCGCTGCTCAAGCCGGAGAAGTACGAAATAAAGGAACGCACCGTAAACGGCACCAAGAGCCGATGGATTCGAGCGCAGTTGCAAGACCCGCTGCCGGCCGGCAGCCGGGCCCTTCCGGATATCGACACCATCAAAATCGCGGTCAAGTCCGCTCCCACCACGCAGGCCGGCCAAGGCTTCCCCGCCGATCAGGGCTTTTATAATGCGACACCTCTCGCCGTGGCCGCCGCAACCGGGTTCTTTCCCTTCGGCACCGAGCCGCGCCAGTTCGACCAGTTCTACATCGCCAGTAAGGAAGCATTCTCCAAGCGGGCCGCCGAGGTCCATCTGGACTTCACGCTCGACATGCAGAAGCTGGCGGCGCCTTCCGTGGTCATAGTCAACCCCGGCCCTTCCCAGCAGGTGCGGGCGTATTCGATCGGGCTCCGCCGGCGCCTGTACGAGCTCAACGCCGACAACGGACAGTTTGCGATTCTGGACAGCCCCTTCGAGACGCCGCTACCCGCGCGGCCCCAGGGCTCCCGATACTTCCCGGTGGAAAACTCCATTCCTTCAGCGGTTGCCGCCGGCGGAAGCATCTATGTCTTCGTGACGACCGAGGATGGGCTCGATCAAGACGCGAACAAGGCCAACATGCTCTGGGTCTTCCTCGCTGGAGTCCCTTGGGTGCCCCTGGACGCTCCGCCATCGAGCTCCGGGAAAAAGCGCCTGAAGTTCGGCCCCGCTGCGATACAGATCGGCCCGGTTCTTAGAGTTTTCGTCATCAGTGGCGACGGAAAACTTTGCTCCCGGGACGTCGACACCGCGGGCGCCGCGCCCGCCGCGTCCGGGAACTGGCAGCAGTACGATCCCCCGGCGAACTATCCAGCGGCGCAGCCCTGGCAGTCCGCACCCTTTGTTGTTGTTGTGAGCGGCAATATCCTTGTTTTCGTCACGGGTTCGGACGGCGTGGTCCACTGGATTACTTTCCTCGCCTCGGGCGGCTTGCCGGTCTGGACGCCGCTGGTTCCGAACAACCCCTTCCAAGCGGTTTCCCGTCCTTTTGCCCAACCAATCGGGTCCGGCAGCACGGAGGCCAAGGTTTTCGTTTTTGGGCGCGATACCGGCGGGACCGGTTCCTGGAAACTCTTCGAGTGTGATACCAGGTCGCTAGTGAGCGGCAAGTTCTACTGGGACGATTTGGACCGGCCAGTCAACACCGAGGACTACAGCACAAACCCCGACGACCACGCACCGGCCGGCTATATCGAGGATCCGCCGGAAGTAGTAGTAAATAAGGAACGCAAGCATATATTTCTTCGGGGCGCCGACAACCACCTCTACGAGAGGCTGGACGACAAGTGGGAACAGCGTCCGCTGCCCGTCGACGACCCGGATCTGCGCGGCTCTCCGGCCGTGTGCGTGACTTCGGTCACAGGTCCGCCGGACACAGACACCATACGCGTGTTCGCGGCCAGCAGCCGAAACTCGCTCGTCACATGGACCTTTGAGGCGACCCACGGCACAATCGCCAACAATGCAGATGCGCAAGGCGTTCTGCTCGACGAAATCCTCGCGTCGAGTGCAAACGGAACGTACGAAAACATGAATCTGACTATTACCAACGTTATCAACAACTTCGAGGTGAGACCAATCATCGCGTATGACGGAGCGTTGAAACTTGCGCGGGTCTTTCCAAAACTCAGTTCCCCGCCCGATAACACCTTCGCATGCAAGATCGGCACTACGAATCTAGGCTTCGCGAGAAACGACGCCGATCGTCTTTTCACATTTCATAAGCAGATCACGAACAGCCCCAAGGCGAGTCTCCTTTACATTCGAATCGGCGGAACCGACACGACCCCCGATTTTTATAGCCGTGTTACGGGACTCATCTCCTTGAATCCGTGGGACGCCGTGGTGGCGGCCCCCTTTGCACTTTACGCCCAATTAGCCACGGTTTCGGCGGAGTACCTCCCGCTCGAAGACACGAACACGGTCCCGGAACTTTCCTGGGAGTATTGGGACGGACGCGGGTGGCTCTCGCTTCCCGTAACCGACGGAACTCACAATTACCTGTCGAGCGGCGAAGTTGTGTTCAACATCGATACGCCGATACAGCAAACCGAGGTCGCCGGCCAGGCGAATTTCTGGATCCGCGTTCGCCTGGTGGGCGGCGACTATGGCCGCGAGACCTTCAAGATCGTCAACAATCAAGTCGTCCCGGAGAAGAGCAGCCTCCGTCCTCCCAAGATCACCCGGTTGCGGATCCGTTATGACACACAGGCCGTTTCTCCGGAAACTTGTCTGACCTTCAACAATCTCGACTACCTCGACCAAACCGGCGCATCTCAGACGGCCGGCGCGCACTTCCGGCCATTTGAAACCCTGGAGGAAACTTCGCGCGCGATCTTCTTTGGCTTCGACCGCACATTCCAGAGCGGACCGGTGCGGCTCCTGCTGGATGCGGCGGAGCGGGACTTCGACGACAGCAAGCCGCTCGAGTTGGCATGGTCGTTCCGCAAGGACCGGCGCTGGAAGGAGCTGGATGCGGACGACGCCAGCGTGGCCCTTACGCGGGCGGGGATTTTATCGCTCTCCGCCTCCGACAGCCTGACGCGCGAGTCACGCTTCGGCCGGCCACTGTTCTGGATCCGGGGAGCGCAGCGCACGCGCGAGGGTGTCCAGCCAGTCGACTACCCGCTGCCCCTGTTGCGCGGGGTTTTTCTGAACACTGTAGCTGCCACGCAAGGCGAGACCTTCACCGACGAGATTCTCGCGTCCAGCGACGGCGAGGCCAACCAGAAGCACGCGCTCCGGCGTCCGGATGTGCTCGAAGGCGAAGACATCCGGGTACAAGAAAGCCTATCGGTGGAGGAGCGGAAACAGATCGAGCTGGACTTCGGAAGCGACAGCGTTGCCGACCGCGAAGACGTGGGCGGCACATGGGTACGTTGGCAGGAGGTTCAGGCTCTTTTCGATTGCGGCCCCGAAGAGCGCTGCTACACCATCGACCGGGCCACCGGCGTGGTGCAATTCGGCGACGGCGTGCACGGGAACATCCCTCCCGCCGGCGTGGACAACATCCGCGCGTTTCGCTATCGCAGCGGCGGCGGGTCCACCGGCAACGTGGCGGCGGGAAAGATCACGGCGCTGGCGACGGCCGTCGCGGGGATCGAATCGGTCCTCAACCCAACCCCGGCCGGTGGAGGGTCCGACAAAGCCGGCAACGACGACATGCTCGCGATCGGCCCGCGGCGCCTGAGCCACTTGGATCGCGCCGTTTCCGCCAAGGATTTCGAAGAACTGGCCTACGAAGCATCGCGCCAGGTTGCTAAAGCGCGATGCCTTATAACTGCAAATCTCAAGCCCGACGGCGACAGCGGACCCGATCCATGCGATCCTCGCCAACGCTACAAGGCGCAGGATGCGCCCGGCTGGGTGAGTTTGATCATCGTGCCGGACTCCCCGGACCCGGCGCCCTGTCCTTCCGTGGAACTCCGCCGCGCCGTGAGAGACTACTTGCGGACGCGGGCCCCCAGCCTGGTGACTGCCGGCGACCGGATTGTTGTGCGGCCGCCGGACTACGCCATCGTTACCATCCAAGCCGATATCTTCGTCACGTCGCTCGACCAGGCGTCCGTTGCGGAAACCAAGGCCAACGCGAGCCTCGTAAAGTTTCTGCATCCGTTGCGCGGCGGACCGGCGGGGACCGGCTGGGAATTCGGACGGCCGGTTTTGAAATCGGATATCTTCGCCGTCCTGGAGCGGATCGCCGAGATCGACCACGTGGAGAAGCTGGTGTTTGCCTTCAACGGCCAGACCAGCGCCGAGGCGGTGGACATCGGCCCCAACGAGTTGCCGGCCAGTGGCGAACATCGCCTGTCGGTGAAGAGGGCGAAGAAGGTCTAGTATGCCACTCGAAGTCCCAAATCTGGACAATCAAAGTTGGGCGGAGCTGGTGCAGCAGGCTCGCGCCCTGATTCCCCGGGTAGCCCCGCTCTGGACCAATCACAACCCGGCCGATCCCGGCATCACCTTCGTGGAGCTGTTCGCCTGGCTCGCCGAAATGCAGCTCTACCGGCTCAATCGCGTCGGCGGCCGCAATCGCGAATTGTTCGCGCGCCTGGCTGGAATCAAGCGCGGACCGCGCCGCCCGGCGCGAGTGGATATCGTCGTCCAGGGCGCGCCCAGCGCCGGCATGTTTTTGCCCTCCGGGACGCAACTCGTCCCACTCGAAGGCGACGAGATTGTGTTCGAGACCGAGGCTGATCTGTTGGTCACTCGCAGCCGCCTGCAGCGAGTGATTGTCGACGACGGCTCGGGACCCGTGGATCAGTCCGCCGCCAACGATCAGTTCGGAGTAACCTTTCTTGCGTTTGGAAAGGATGCCCACGCCGGCGCTGAAATGAGGTTGGGCTTCGATGCCTTCTATGCGGACGAGGACGACATCCGCCTGACTGCCAACGTAGTGGTCGAGGATCTCGCAGGCCGGTGCGGCTCCACGAATCCACTGGCGATCGAAGACGCTCCCAACGCGCCCGCCACTCCGCCGGCCGAGCTCGCCTGGGAATATCTGGGCGCGGCCGGGGTATGGAATCCGCTGGCTCCCCAGAGCGATGAAACCAGCGCGTTCCTCCGTAGCGGCGCGGTGACTATTCCAGTTCCCAAGGACGCGCAGCCCGAACGCAAGCTCTACTGGATTCGCGCGCGCATTGCGGGCGGGTATTACGACATCGAGCCGAGGCTCCGGCAGATCGCGGTCAACGTTCTTCCTTGCGTGCAGAGGGAAACGGTGCGCGAGGAGTTGCTGGGCCGGAGCAGCGGACGCCCGGATCAACATTTCGAGCTGAAGAACGGGCCGCTCTTATTTCCGGACCCGGACCAGCCCGCGAACGTTACCAGCAGTCAGATCGCATCCTGGGACCATGTCTCGAACCAGTTGGAGCGAACCGATCCGGCGCTGGCCGCCGCCGTCACCCAGTCTCGCGCTACCTGGCAACAGGCCGCGTATCGCCAAGTCAATGCATTGAGCTCCGGCCTGGCCGGCGGCGTCAATACCGCGCAGCCGAAAACGGCGGACGGCCGTAGCGTTGCGTCCCAGGACTCGACGGGTCTTGCGCAACTTCTGGGAAACGTCCCCGTAGTGGTCGACGTGGACGGGCAGGTGTGGCAACCCGTGAGCTCGTTCGATGACTCCGGCCCCACCAGCCAGCACTATATTTTGGACGTTGACGATGAAAGCGCGAGCATCATTTTCGGAAACGGGCTGAACGGTCTCGTTCCCGCCAGGGATAAGCAGATCCGAGCCCTTTGGTACCAGGTTTCGGCCGGCGCATCGGGCAACGTTGGAAAAAACATGTACTGGAAGTTCCGCAACGCGGGAATTCCGGGAGTCACCGACCTCATGAATCCCACTTCGGCGAGCGGAGGAGTAGATCCGGAATCCCTCAACGACCTGGAACTGCGGGCGCAAGCATCGCTTCACCGGCCGGAGCGCGCCGTGACGCTGGAGGATATCAAGAGCCTGGCTCTGGGCACGCCGGGAGTCTATGTCGCCAGGGCTGAAGCCATCCCGAATTGCCCCACGCCGGAGGCCATTACCGTGGTCGCCGTGCCAAAATTGCGGCCGGGCCGCACGGGTCCGCCCATGCCGCCGTCGGAAGCCTTTCTGGGCGCGGTGCGGAACCATCTGGAACAACGGCGGCTGCTGTGCGACAACCTGCGAGTCATCGGGCCTCCTTATATAGAGGTACGAGTCTCGGCGAAACTGCGCGTGACCAAGGGAGCAAGTCCTTCCACCGTGGCCAAGCGGGCAAACCAGGCGCTGGACCGATTTCTGACCGGCCAGCTACTGCCCACGGATCGAAGCACCGAGTTTGAAGACGATCCCCAGCGCGCAGCCGCCGCCCTCCGGTCGCCCTGTCCCACGCGCTGGCCATTTGGACGCCCGGTGTTTCCCTCCGAGGTCTACGCGATCTTAGACGACGTGCCGGGAGTGGACTTTGCGTCGAATGTGGCACTCGAAGGGTGGAGGGGAACCATGCCCGTGGCCGCGGACCTGGCGGGCGCGATTCCTATTCCCAGGACCGGGCTTGTTTTCGCCGGCCCTCACGACCTCATTGCCGAATCGGAACCGGGGAAGAACCAATGAAGCCCGTTGAATTTCGCAGACAGGTCTTTCGAAACTCGCAGCAATGGGAGTACGGCCTGAGCTACCGGCTCCAACAGGGCGCGAGCGGAGCCCTGAAACTCGTTTCGAGGCCCGGCTTCGCAGGATGGGCATCCAAGGACGATGCGGCGTTGGGCGTTGCAAGTCTTGCCGTGGATCCATTCGGCCGGATGTTGTGGGTGCACCGCTCCAATGGCCAACTGTATTGCTATGACCCGGTCAACAAACTGATTGAGCCAAGCGTCACGCTAGCTCAGGGCGGCGGCAAAGAACACGTCTTTGGACGGATGTTCATTGCGGCGGGACGGCTGTGGCTGCTCGACCGCGGCGCGAATCGCCTGATCGCAATGCGCACGGATACTTTTCAGATTGTCGCCGAAATTCCATTGGAGTCGCCGATCGACGCGGCCTTCGGCGGCGGGCGCGTTTTCGCGCTCGACGCCCGCGGCATCCACACCTACGATGTGAACGGCCGCCTGCTGGAACCGGCGCGCAACGAAGAGCTTTTGCACCCGGTTGCGTTAGCGGCCGATCCAGAAGGCCGCTGGGTCTACGTGGTAGACACCTGCGTGCCCGGCTTTCTACGTTTCGCGGCCGGCGCTACTTTTCCTAATGAGATTGGAAGATTCGAGGACGCCGGTCCCGGGTTCGTGCCGCGGCACCTGGCCGTGGATCCGGACGGGAATCTTTTTGTATCCGACGGGTCGGCCGCGATCCACGAATTCATGCCCGACGGCGGCTATGTTGGAAACACGGGCGACGTGAACGTGCCGGCCGGCATTTCAGCGATGACCTTCGACCCTGCCGGGCGGCTATACGCGGGATCGCCGGACGGCATTGCGCGGTACGATCGCGAAACCGGTTCCGCGGGCAACCAAGGCTATTTCTACAGCCGCACGCTTGATAACGGAACTACGAGTAAAGAAATCTGGCACCGGCTGGACTTGGCGGCCCAGCTCGATTCGGGCGGCGCGCTGGATGTGTATTACGCGTCGTCGGACAACGA
>Ga0137401_10001499_pt1 | contig 10221 bp, 8 predicted proteins | sample CZOMad1_1_16fung_FD_108286 | JGI IMG/M metagenome (GOLD analysis project Ga0137401, IMG submission 108286) | Vadose zone soil fungal communities from Angelo Coast Range Reserve, California, USA - CZOMad1_1_16fungal (Illumina Assembly) | ecosystem: Environmental > Terrestrial > Soil > Vadose zone...
GAAAGAAAAAGGGAACATCGCCGTCGATTTGCTGGGGCGGGTGGCGATCGTCAAGTTCCTGCGCGCTGAGGTGCTTGCACAGTTCGCCGAGATTGTGGAACGCTGCCGTATCCGGCAGAAGGCTTGCGAGGGAGTGCGGGAACAGCGAGCGCTGGAGATTCGGGAAAAGGTCGCTGCGTTCCAAGTGGGAAAGAAAAACGTGCTGCGCAAGACGATGCAGGAAGTGCTGCATTGCCTGCGCGAGATCGAAAAGGAAACGCTGGGCCGTACGCGGCGTTCGATGTTTGGCGATGCGGAGTTGCCGGGATACGAATTATTGCTCAATCCGCTTTTGTTTACGGAAGATGGTCGCGACGACACGACGAATGCCGAGCAATATGTGCTCTGGGGGAATTTTCTTAAAGATATCGATCGATTCCCGGTCTTGCGGGATGCTGCGGTTCGCTTTCTCCGGTCGTTGGGGCCGAGGTTGGCGGGGGCGAGCGAAGCGGAACTCGCTTCGTGGCTGAGTGTTCCGGAAAATGCACACTTGCTTGTGGGCAGCGGAACGCCGGGAGAGACTCCGGCAGCGCGGGCGGAAAGCGCGCGGCTGCAAGCGTGGGTGGACCTGCTGGAAGCCGAGAAATTACTACCCTTGATACTGGCGGCTTATGAGACGGTTCCTCTTCTGACGGAATACGGAAGCCGCGTCAATCCTCAGCAATTGAAAAATGCGCTGATTTCGGCCGAGGAACTGGAGCGCGTCGAGAAGCTGGTGCAGGACCTGGGTCGCTCAGCGACAGTGAATCTACACGCTGCCGTCGATCGCATTGCCTCGAGCGGCAGCGCCGAGAAGGCGCGGGTTGGGGCGCGCTTCCTGTTTGACTTGATGCGCTATCACCGCGATTTGCAGCGGCTGGAGGCATTGAACGCGGCAGCGGATTCGGTGAACGTCATTCAGAACGAGCGCATGCGGGAACTGTCGTCGGTGAACGGGCTGCTGCATGAGTTTCTGCTGCGCGAGGAGACTTCGAAGAGCACAGAGAGTTTGTCGCGGCACGTGATTCTCAAAGCCGACGTGCGCGATTCCACGGAGTTGACGCGGTCATTGATTCAGTTGGGATTGAATCCCGCATCGTACTTTAGTCTGAATTTTTATGATCCTGTGAATTTGCTGCTGGCGCGGTATAAGGCCAACAAGGTCTTTCTCGAAGGCGATGCGATCATTCTTTCCATTGTGGAAACGGAGAGCGATGCCGGCTTTCTGGTGAGCCGGGCTTGCGCGCTGGGGCGGGACATGATCGAGATCGTTCGGGGGTACAACCAGCGGCTGCAACAGTCGGGCTTGCCTACGATTGAGTTAGGAATTGGCATTTGCTATCAGGATTCGGCTCCACTGTTCTTGCTCGATGGTGACCGGCCCATCATGATTTCGGACGCTCTCAATGAAAGCGACCGGTTTTCGTCGTGCAGCAAGATTGCGCGGAGGGCGCTGAAGGGCCAGGCGGCCGGGTTCAACGTTTACGCGTTTCAGACAGTGGATGACGCGCCCTTGGGCGACACGTTTGTCGAACTGCTTTCGCAGTTCAATATCGACGGCATTCGTTTGAGCGAGGCGGCTTTTCAAAAGCTGCAGCAGGAAATTTCCCTCGAGCTGTGCACGTTGGAGTTGCCGCAGTTGTGGGATGGAGAATCTGCGCGGCTCTTTCGCGGCCTAGTGCCGGTAGATCGGGAAGTCTTCCGCACGATTCTGATCCGCGAGGGGCATGTGGCGCTGGCCGACCCGCGGGACTACACCGTACATGGGTGGACGCAGCAGCGGTATTACGAAGTGTGCACGAATGCCGCGCTGTACGCCTGCTTGACGAGTGAGAAACGGGCCGGAGCTAAGGTCTGACTACGGCCTGCTTGGTGGGCCGGAACGGTATGGCAACCACGGCTTCCAGCGCCACCGGCACACCGTCCTTGATGGCAGGCTCGAAGCGGCAACGGGATAGAGCTTCCCGGGCGTACTGGTCGAGGCGATCATCGGCTCCGTCGAGGACGCGAATGTCACGTACGCTGCCGTCGCTATGAATGATCGCGTACAACGTTACGGTGCCGTGTACATTCGCACGCTGGAGCTCGGAAGGATAGGCTGGGTCAGCCTTGACCGTGAGGAGCGGCGAAAAGAGCTCGCCCTTGCTGGGAGCATCCTGCAGTTCCGCAAAACGAACAATCCAGCTGCCTCCAGCGGAATTCAGGTTCGGCATGTTGAGCGTCATCTGATAGAAACGCCGTGGGCCAAAGACTCTGCGCTCGGTCTCGGTGGGTGCACGTTCGGATAGCGTGGCAGGCTTGCGGTTGTCGGTGTTGATGCGCGGCGGCGGGATGGAAGCGATGGGATGGCGGTCGATGGTGATGCTAGCCGTCATTCCGGGGCCAGCGCTGGGGCCAGCGTCGGAGGCGGGGGATGGCGGTGCGCTGGGTTCGCCAATGCGAATTCCCGGAGGCAGGCCGGGAACCGTAGACGTGCCGCCTGTACTGGCACTATTCTCTTTGCCCGATTCCGTAATCGTAGGCCGGCCCGAGCCAACGGTATTGCCTCCGGGCGAGGCGGAAAATTCTCCCCGCCGGTTGCCAGCGGGTGGCTGGAGGGGCTGATCTGGAGCTGCGGGATTCACGCTTAGGGCGATCATGCGGCCCGACCCGTTCGCTCCGCCGGAAGAAATTGAAGGCGGAGGGGGTACCGCTCCGGCGGAGAGCGCCTGACCCGCCTGACGGCCTGCTGCCTGGCCCGCGGATCGTTGTTCTCCCACGGGAAGCTGCGGGACGGGAGCCAAGGCCTCCGCGTGCCCGATGTTCATCGCGCCAAGTCGGCTGGTGGTGGACTCCACCTGCGGAGCCGGTGGAACCACTGCCACCGCGAGAGAGGGCTGGTTGCGCCGCTCAGCCTGGACGTCCGGGGCCGGTGCGATGGCTGCGGCCTGCGGCAAGGTTGGACCATCGCGGTGCGCTTGGTCCACTTGGGGAGCGGGCGCAACCACAGAGATTTGCGGCGCGACAATGCTCCGCTCCGAGGCCAGCACAGGTACCGCGGGCGTCGGGGCCAGCGGTAGCGCAGTCTCGTTCCAGGCGACAATATTGGGCAGACGAACATCGCGGCGCAGGACAATATCCGGCGGTGTGACGATGGTCTGGGCGCGATTATCGGGCTCGCGGGGCACGGAGAGAATGGCTTGGTGAGCGTAAGCGGGATCGCCAGTTTGCGGCAGGTGAGGTCCGGTGCTGCCAGTGTCGAGTTTCGGGAGGTCGTTTTTCGCGGAGACAGGATAGACGACGAGACGGGTGTCCCTCCAAGGGTCTTGCCGGGTGATGTGCCGGGGCTGCCATTGCGTCCAGAGCAGCAAGGCAACGAGAGCGACGGCGTGGTACACGAGCGACTCAATAAACGTGACCCAGGGGAGCCGCGAGGTGACGAAGACGTCGCGCCAAAAGGTATTGTCGCCGAAGGGCGCGGGATTCGGTCGCAGGAGGTGGACGATATCTCCCAGGAGGTCGCGTCGAGCGCGCGCTGGCAATAAGCGCAGGTCCCGGGCCTCGTCGGTTTTTTGCTCTGGGGTTCCGTCGGGGGCTCCGGCCACGGGTTCCATGGCGATTACCGACAAAGAGTCCTCACTGGATTTATAAGCCATAGCATCCAACCAAGGGTTACCGACCAAGGGGCGGGGAACTACTTGGCCTAATTATAGTGGTCTTTGCGTTTCGTGCACCCCCCGACCGACTCGGGGGTGCATTTTGTTCCCCAACCCTTAGGCAGGAACGGAACGTTGCGTATTAAGATGCGGAGGACAGGGTTGAGAATCATGGGAAAGATCATGCGGGCTGTGACCATGGCGTCGTTGTTTGGGGCGCTCGCCTATGGGCAGACTGGTGCAGGTTCGGTCCAAAGCCCCGGCGCAGTCCAAAGCCAGAGTGCAGCCCAAGAGGATTACTCCGGCATGTACACGTTCCTGCGCGAGGGGGAATTCGTGCAGATCACGGTCGAAGATGCCGGGCACGTAACCGGTTTCGTCTCGCGCTACGGCAACAGCGACAGCGATCAGGGAGCCTTTCTCGACCACTTCTTCAAGCAGGCAAAGCTGGACGGGCACGATTTGACCTTCACTACGGAAACCGTGCACGGCACGTGGTTCGAGTTCAAAGGCAAGTTGGACCGCGGTCCGGCGAAGTCACGGGCGCAGGAGGGCTACTACGTCCTGAAGGGGACTCTGACTGAGAACGTGACGGACGCTGCGAAGAAGGTGTCCTCGAAGGCGCGCGAGGTGGAGTTCAAGCTCTTCCCGGAAGACGCCGGCTCGAAGGACGCAAGTCCGGCGCCGGAGAAAAGGAACTAGTTTAGCAGCCAGCGCCTACGCCGCGGCGGGCCGCGAGAGCGGTGAAGGCAACTCGGGATCAAGCTCGTGAGTGCTGCCCTCGGTCAAAAGCGGGTGGCGCTCTTGCACTTCAGCTCTCTCGTTGCGCCACACCACCGTGAGTGTCATGCAACAATTGGAACACAACCAGAAGTGCTCCACCCGCCGCGGCCAGGTACACGATCGCTCGTCGGGACCGTAAACTGGAACGTTAAAGATACGTCCCTGCTTGAGATAACGAAAATGGGCCCCGCAGATTGGGTTCGCACACTTAGCGAGCATGGGAGACTCCTAAAACGAGCGCGCGCGAGAACTTTCCTTAATGTACCACTCGCCGCAGTCCAATGCAGTGACATTGAACACGGTTTTGTTGATGCTGGCAGGATAGGGCGAAAGGCTTAGGGTGGTTTTTAGTTCCCGGCGCGCAGAGGGGAAACGAAAAAGCGCCGCAAGCCGCTTTCTTTGGCGGGCGTCGAGCCCTTGGTCGGGCCGTTACCCATAACCTCTCCGCGCGACAGTTCGGCGGCCAGGCCGCGGATCGCCTTGGAGACTTCGAGCCCTTCTTGCAGCACCACGGGCGTACCCTTCTCGATGGCCGGCGCGACCGCCGTATGTTGGTTGGGAACCTTCCAGAAAATCTTGCTGGCCGTCGCCTTCTCCATGTCTTCGTCCGAGAAGCCAGGAATCTTCTTGTAGCGGTTCAACACCAGCGAGATCTTTTCGCTCGGCGCTCCATCGGTGAGGAAGGGGCGCACCTGCTTGGCGCTCCAAAAGCAAACCAGATCCGGCTGAGCGACCAGGAGCACGCGATTGGAAAGATCGGCGATTAAGCGGACGGCGATGTCTAGCCGGCTGGAGCAATCCACCACCACATGCCGGTAGCTGGAGACGAGATGATCAAACAAACGCGCGAGTTCCGCCGGAGTGGGAGCTTCCAGCATGGGCTGCTGCGGTCCCGCCAGAAGATGGAGCCCTGCCACGCAAGGTGTCATCAGATTTTCCAGCATCGCGGCATCGAGCCGGTGCATATTCTGCAACGCGTCGGTCAAGCCAAAATTTGGGCGCACATTCAAGTGCAATTGCGCGTTGCCTAGCGGGGCAAAATCCACCAGCGTCACCGAGCCTTGCGCCTGCTGCAGAAGAGTGGCGGTGTTCACCGCCAGGGTAGTCGCACCAGCGCCCGCTTTGGCGTTGACGAAGGTAGAAACGCGGGCGTTTGCCGAAGTGCGCTGCATCTTCTGGCGCCGCGTGCTGTGCCGGGTGAAGGCTTCCAGGAGCGTGCTCGTGCCGCCGTCGCAGTCCAGGTATTCGCAGGCGCCTGCTCTCATCACCGCGACGATTGCCATGGGCTGGCTCATTGTGCCCAGCGCAAAAATCGCCAAACCGTTTGTTGAATTCTGGAGTAGTTCGATCGCGGCGGCGCCCCGCTCCGGGTTGGCGGCATCAATCTCCACCAGCACAACCTCGACCTTCAGATCCTGGATCTGGCGAAGCACGGGATCGGACGATCCGGCGGGAAGCCCCAAGTGGCTCAGCACGGTTCGGGCGATGGCAGTGCTCTCCACCCGTGCGCGAAGCACGGGAAGCTGGGTGTCGTTTTCGGTGAGGATTGCGACTGAGACTGCGGACACGAACTCAATACCCCACTTTCGGGATTGATGCCATCTTAGAATACGCTTCCCGGATCAGCACGTGACCTTGGTCACCTGACGCCGGATTGGAGCAGCAACGGCTCGAAAAAAGGGCGCTGGTGCGTGCAGGAAGGAGCGCTGACAGGATCATCTTTCGCCCGGCCTTTGCATGAGTCTACCAAAGTTCTGTACATCAGGAGATGCCACAAGGCCAACGGCCTATCTCACTAAGTACGGGACGAAGCGGATTACGGATGGGGGACCGCAGAATCCTAGCGAACGGAACCTCAGCGCAGCGAACCGGTCCAGACCGGGTGTTCGCTTGCCAGCACGGCGGCCTCGGCGTCCAAAGCCTGATCCGGGGTATGCCGCGGTGCCGCTATGCTAGCTTCCTGCAGAAACTCGTAGTTCCGTACCAACAGCGCGACGCCGCTCTTGTGGCTCGCGGCTGCTGGGGTTACGCGCAGAACCCGTACCTGGCAACGTACACGAGTATCGTCAGAAAGCGTAATTTCCGCCGGCATATCCAACACCACTTCCAGATCTTCTCCGGCGTGCAGCACCATATCGGTATAGAGAAACATGCCGCGCGCACTGAGGTCCTGGGTAAACGCAAGACCCTCTTCGCTGGTACGGCGAATTGCGACGGAGCGATGAAAATCGAAGCGCTGGGCGGCACGGCGTTCAACCCCGTACTGTGTAGTGGCCATCATCTCCTCCATGTGCAGTGGAACTCCTTGCGGAGTCCGGGCACCAAAACAGCAAAAAGGACATTCGAAAGATCGTTCAGTAAAAGGTCGGTCAGTGGCCGCGCACGGGTAACAACTCAACTGCGCCGGTGCTCTGGGGGTGAGCAAAGAACGCGCGGCTTCGAAACCTAGAGACACAACTGTAGCGCATCGGACCGCTCCTGGGGAGTGCCTGCTTCGTTACCTTGTGGAAAATCTGGGTGGAAGTTCGGGACGGGCTGAACCCACGGCTTGCTCGAGATGGAAGATTCCTTTCTCCGGCTGATAGCATCAATGCAGAACCCATTCATGTCTGCACCGACAAGTTCGCCCCCTCCCGATTCCGCCGAGCCCGGAATCGCAGCGCCGGGCCGCTTGCGAACCACCTTCCGGGCCTTGCAACACCGCAATTTTCAGCTTTTCTTTGGCGGCCAGCTCATTTCATTGACCGGCACCTGGATGCAAACGATTGCACAGGCTTGGCTGGTTTACCACAAAACTGGGTCGTCCCTGCAGTTAGGCAAGGTGGGATTCTTTGGCCAGTTCCCCGTGTTTTTGTTGGCGCCGCTGGGGGGCATGCTGGCGGATCGCATGGATCGTCGGCGGCTTGTGGTTGGCACTCAGGTCGCCTCAATGGTTCTTGCCTTCGTGCTGGCGGCTTTGACGCTGTCGCATACTGTGCAAGTGTGGCACCTGTTTGTGCTGAGCGCCTTGCTCGGCGTGGTCAATGCCATCGACATCCCTGCCCGGCAATCGTTTCTGAGCGACATGGTGGGCCGCGAAGATCTAATGAACGCCATTGCCCTCAATTCTTCCATGTTCAACGGCGCCAGGATCGTCGGTCCGGCTATGGCGGGCCTAGTGGTAGCGAGGATTGGCGAGGGCTGGTGCTTTTTCAGCAACGGGGTCAGCTACATAGCCGTAATCATTGGTTTGCTCATGATGAGGGTGCACTGTCCCCGACGTAGTGGAGAACTTTCTCCCTTTGAATCCCTGCGCGAAGGATTCCAATTTGTGAACCGCACGGTACCCATTCGCGCGCTGCTCCTGCTGCTGGGAGTGGTTAGCCTAGTGTGCATGCCGTACACGGTGCTGATGCCGATTTTTGCAGACAAGATCTTGCATGGCGGGCCTAAGGCGCTGGGCACACTCATGGGCGCAACCGGCATTGGCGCCATGTTTGGCGCGCTGACCCTGGCTTCGCGCACAGGAGTTCGCGGGTTGGGCCGCTGGGTGGCAGTGGCTGCGGGGCTGCTAGGCTGCTTCCTGATTGCGTTTTCGTTCTCGAGGGCGCTGTGGCTTTCGATGCTGCTCTTGCTCCCTGTGGGCTTCTTCATGATGCTGGAGATGTCATCGTCCAACACGCTCATCCAATCCATGACGCCGGACGCGCTGCGTGGCCGCGTGATGGCGGTGTACTCCATGATGTTCATGGGCATGGCGCCGTTTGGGGCGCTGTTTGGCGGGGCGCTCGCTGACCGGTTGGGAGCGCCGGTGACCGTCGCGATTGGCGGCGTGGCGGCTATTGTGGGGGCGCTGGTTTTTGCCCGCTATCTGCCCCTGATCCGCGCGGAGGGCCGACGTTTAATTGTGGCGCAAGAGAGTGTCGCCGGCGAAGCCGGCTGAGGCTTGTGTGGTAGCGGGCGCCTCCGCCCGCTTGGTCTTAGCCCTAACAAAGGATTTGACGCTTAGAAAACGCGCGGCACCGCTAAATCAAGACCAAGCGGGCGAAGGCGCCCGCTACTACACAAGCTTAGGTTTGCGCAGCTTGATGCACGGCCAGGAGTTGGGTCAACAGCGCGCGCAGGTCTTTCAGGTCTAGGGCATTCGCCCCGTCGGATTTGGCTTCTTTCGGGTTATCGTGAACTTCCATAAAAATTCCGTCCACTCCCGCTGCCACAGCCGCACGGGAAAGCACGGGGATGAACTCCGGCTGGCCTCCGCTGGCGGCGGGGCCTTTGTCGGTGCGGGTGGCGGAAGGAAGTTGTACGGAGTGGGTTGCGTCGAAAACCACTGGCGCGAACTTGCGCAGGATGGGGAGCGAGCGCATATCAACGACTAAATTGTTGTATCCAAAGCTGGCCCCGCGCTCGGTGACGAAGACTCTGGGATTGGCCGTGGCGCGGCACTTTTCGACCGCGTGTTCCATATCCCAAGGTGCGGCGAACTGGCCTTTCTTGATGTTCACGGCGCGACCGGTTTGTGCAGCTTTGAGGAGCAGGTCTGTCTGGCGGCACAAGAAGGCGGGAATCTGAAGGACGTCCACAGCCTCAGCCACGCGTTCGACATCCACAATCTCGTGCACATCGGTGAGTACCGGCACCCCGACTTCTTGTTGAATCTTGCGCAGGATGCGCAGCCCCTCCTCAATTCCCGGCCCGCGGTAGCTGCCGATGGAAGTGCGATTGGCTTTGTCATAGGAAGCCTTGAAGATGTAGGGAAGTTTGAGCGAGCGAGCGACGCCCTTCACTACCTCAGCCATTTTGATGGCGTGCTCTTCGCTTTCGATAACGCAGGGCCCGGCGATGAGAAAGAGTTCCCCGCCGCCTACGGTTACGTTGCCGACTTGGAACGGAGCTGGGGGCAAGCTACCTTCGCGCTACTTTTTCCGGACGATGGAACATTTCGACGGCGCTGGCCTCACGTGCCGTGCGCCGTCCCAATCCGTGCGCATAGGCCGCTCCAATGAATTCCTTAAACAACGGATGCGGCTCCAGCGGCTTCGACTTGAATTCTGGATGAAACTGGCAGCCGATAAAGTAGGGATGATCGGGCAGTTCGATCATCTCGACGTAAGTTCCGTCCGGCGTGGAACCGGAAATGCGCATGCCTGCGGCAACGAGAGGCTCCTCGTATTCGCGGTTGAATTCGTAGCGGTGGCGGTGGCGCTCGCTGATCTCGGCCTTGCCATAGACCCTGTAGGCCAGGGTGTCAGGCTCGATCTTGCAGGTCCATGCTCCCAGCCGCATAGTTCCGCCCAGCTCCTCGACGCCACGTAATTCGCGCAGTTTGTAAATCACGCGGTGGGGCGTCGCAGGGTCAAATTCGCTGGAGTTCGCGTGTTCCAGTCCAGCAACGTTGCGAGCGAATTCGATGCACGCGGTTTGCATGCCGAGGCAAATGCCAAAGTAAGGAACCTTGTTTTCGCGGGCGTAGCGAATCGCCTGCAACATGCCTTCGATACCGCGCTTGCCAAATCCGCCGGGCACCAGCAGGCCGTCGTAGCCTTCGAGCTGCGCCTCATACGAACTGTCGCCGGTTTCGAGGCCCTCTGCCTCAATCCAGCTTAGATTGAGCTTAAGATTGTGGGCAAGGGAGCCGTGAACCAGGGCTTCCTTCAGCGACTTGTACGAATCTTCATACTCGACGTACTTCCCAACGATGCCAATCTTGACTTCATCCTTCGGGTTGTAGCAGCGGTCCACCAGCTCTTCCCACGCCTTCATGTTGCGTTCAGGCGCGTCAATGTGGAGGTAGCGGAGGCAGAGC
>Ga0137401_10001500_pt1 | contig 10221 bp, 5 predicted proteins | sample CZOMad1_1_16fung_FD_108286 | JGI IMG/M metagenome (GOLD analysis project Ga0137401, IMG submission 108286) | Vadose zone soil fungal communities from Angelo Coast Range Reserve, California, USA - CZOMad1_1_16fungal (Illumina Assembly) | ecosystem: Environmental > Terrestrial > Soil > Vadose zone...
GCCCAGCTCAGCGTTCCCAAACTCGTAGCATAGTCGCATCGTTCACTCGCTTTGCCAGTCACCTGAGAACAGGAAGCGTTCAAGCTCGAGGTGTCGGACGTAGCAAAGTTTACGCTCGCCGCACTCGTAGCATCCCCTTCCCTGATCGAGCTTACCGTCACAAATCCGTTGGCGCTGTTTTCACTTATCGGATAATCCGTCGCCGTTAATCGCACTGTTGGTGCAGCCGACACCGTGCAATTGGCTTCACTCCAGTTAAGCACAATTCCGCCGACGTCCCCGCCTCCTCCATTGTCGAATCCGGCCACTTCGATGCGATAGATAGTACCCTGCGTGGCAGGAAACGTGACCAGGCTGGTAATTTCATGTGGAGTTTGCGACCTGTCGTCATTATGCGCAATCGCAGTCCCCAGGGTACTCAAGCTGCTTCCCGAGTAGACAGCGAGGACCGTATCAAAGTCGCTGCCGATGGTGTCGATGGTGACGTTCCCCGTGCTCGGCGCTTGCCACTGATACCAAACCGACGTTTTACTTGACTGGCTGTCAGGATTGTCTGGCTCCCCTGCTTCCTTAGTCGCGCCAATGTTTGTGCCGCTCACGCTACCCGAGCATCCGCTAATCACGTGGGCGTTCGCGAAGTTATCATTGGCTGGCGGCGGTGGGGGTCCCGGCGGTGGATTGCTATTGGTCAGGTTGTATCCAAACGAGGTGAGCGCGAGCTGATCACTGAGAGTGATCGTTCTCCGGCAATTGGGCGGAATAGCCGGATCCATTATTCCGATAGGGGTGGTGCATCCCGAAACGTGTTTCCAATGGCTCGACTGCCGGCCATCACCGTCATTGGGCCCCGGAGCGGGTCCACCTGTTGAAAGACCCAATTCAGCATTGCCGGGGACGAAATCAAACTGCAGTGGATCGGGCGAACCGCCAATCGTCATGATGCGCTGGGCCGTCGAAAAAGTGCCCGCCGTCGTGCCGGTGCGAAAACGATAGAGATCCCAGACTGAGGGTCTAGCCGTAGTTGAACTAAACCCAGCGTCAGACTCAAATCCTAAAGCGTGACCGATCTCGTGCGTGGCCACAGCGTCAAAATCTGTTCCGGTTATGTTGCCATTGTTATCAGTCGGATCAAAGTCGTAGGTGAAGTTCGAGTTGAGGGCAATCTGAGGAGGCAAGTCGCTGGACTGTGCCACTGCAGGCGAAAGACCTATAGCGCGCGCAATCGAGCTGTTCACGTCAGTCGTACTCGCATTGCCCAGATCGGTTGGCACGCTCGTTGAAGGAAGCGCGTTGAAGATCGCCTGCTTGGTTGTACTGCCCTCACCGTTGGCTTCGGCGATCAAGTTGGCACGGAGCACTGAATAGGGGTAGAAACTTCCTGTTGTGCTGGTCGAGCCGAGCACATTGGCACCCCACGGCTGATTATTATTAAAGGAGTTCGTCGTGCCGAAATCAACGTCAATATAAATAGTAATCGGAGACAGAATCACCGTTTCCCAATTCTGTGCGGCCCTGTTAAAGGCGTCAACGGCCGCCTGATTTGCTTGTAACTGCGTCGTTGCACGAAGAATAATCGTGAGATTTGTGCCGGAGAGCGCGGCGGCTCTAGAAGTCCGATGGGCGTAACGATCGGATTGCAGGTGATTAATCTGCTGCAATCCCTGGGGTGTATTGGCCTTATCCAACTCGCCGGCCTCGGACAGCGTGGCCGCGCGGCAAGTGACCTCGCCGGCTGTGTTTTGATAGAGAATGAAATGGTTGCGTCCGGACGGCTTCGTGCTCGAAATCTGTTGCGCGCTGGCGTTGGAACTAGGCGGAGCAAAGCCGAAGGGCGCGATTAACAGCAGCGCTGCGATCCCAATCGAGATGAGGCCGCGCAAGGATTGAGAGACTCGCGTTGGGGAGATTATCCGCGTGCGAAAATAGAAGAAGGGAACCTGCGACATCTATGTTCTCCTACTGGTAACAAATGACACGAATGCCTTAATTGGGTTGGTCGAGGTAAAAGAGGCAAAAACAAACTATCTGACTGCTATCTGATGCAGGATTTCTCGTTGAAGATGTAACTGCAAACAGCATTTTTTGATTGGTAATAACCTGCGGGAACGAGCTGGCTCGGGCGACCACCCCATATCGTTTTTACCACGCGGGGCGATCGCTTGTAAACCCGTTGAAGATCCAGGCAGTGGGGTAAAAGTGTTTTGCTAATCTCCGGGGCACTAGCCCGACCGTGAGGGAGGGCTCCGTGGTGTATTAATTGAGCCCTCCCTGACGGTCGGGCTAGTGCCCGGTGCGCAGCGTCGACAGGAAGCTCAGCAAAGGACTGAGCGCGCGAAGGCTGAGTCAAATCTCGTTCGACATTCGCACGCGCCCTTCCCTATTATAGGCAGCATGGCCGTCGCAATCAGCGTTGAAGGCGTATCCAAGCAATATCGTATCTACCAGCGACCGGCCGATCGCTTAAAGGAGATGATGTCGCGCGGTCGCTGGAAAACCCATCGCGAATTCTGGGCGCTTAGTGATGTCAGTTTTGAGGTCGAGGAGGGGACCACATTTGGCATCGTTGGCCCCAACGGGAGCGGTAAATCAACTCTGCTTCAGATTATCGCCGGCACCCTCGAGCCGACGCACGGCAGTGTCCGGCACACTGGCCGCATCGCCGCTTTGCTGGAGCTCGGTGCCGGCTTCAACTCGGAATTCACGGGTATCGAAAACGTTTTCATGAGCGCCTCGCTCACGGGATTTTCCCGGACCGAAACTGAAGCCATGCTGCCGGAAATCGAACGCTTTGCAGAGATCGGCGATTTCATTTATCAACCCGTGAAGACCTACTCAAGTGGCATGTATGTCCGTCTTGCTTTTGCCACGGCGATTACCGCTATGCCGCAAATTCTGATTGTGGACGAAGCTCTCGCCGTCGGCGATACCGTCTTTCAGCATCGCTGTACCCGACGGCTCAAGGAAATGCAGGAGAGCGGAATGACGATCTTGTTTGTTTCGCACGATCCCGGCGCGATTCGCGCCCTCTGCTCGCGAGCTGTTTTGCTTAATGCCGGACGCACGGAAGCGATAGGCAAGCCGACGGATGTTCTCAATCGTTATCAAAAATTGATCATGGCTCGCGAAGAGGCCTTCGAAGCCGGGCAACCAGCAGCCCGCGAAGAGCCAAACATTTCCGTTCGGGATGATAATGGCCCAGCGGCTACTTACGCCTACCGGCACGGGGACGGCAGCGCCCAAATCCTGCGCGCAGAGCTTCTCAATGCTGCCTATCATCCGATAGAACTAGTCGAGTCTGGTGAGCCGGTGCTTTTGCGCGTGAGGGTGCGCTTCAATGCGGCAGCGGAAGCGCCGGTCTGCGGTTTTCTCTTAAGGAATCGTCATGGCATACATCTCTACGGCACCAATACAGAGTTGCAGCCAGCCGATATCGGGCCGACGCAATGCGGCCAGATAGTTGAAGTTACTTTCGCGTTTAATTGCTGGCTGGCGCCGGACACGTATTCAGTGACCGTGGCAATCCATAGCAGCGATGGTGTCAGCTTTGACTGGGTCGACGGGCTGCTGTTCTTTCGCGTGATGAGCACCGTAGCGATGGAAGGCGTCGCTAACCTCAACGCCACCGCGATGACCAGACGAATTGGCAGTCGCGCCAGCGAATTAGAATCGGAAACAACGAAGGCATAAGAAATCCAGCCCCAGAATTTCCGCCTGGTTTCTGTTATCCCGAGAAGAAGCTTCGGTCTCGGCGTTGGACGCTGAAGCAGGGGGCCTTGCGCTGGCACTACGGAAAGCGCTGCCCAATTTTCTCTGTTCCAAAGGTGCCGATGCCGTTCAAACGGAAGGCGAAGACAAAACGGTTTTCGTTTCGCAGACCAACGTTGAAGGTAGATTGCTGCGCCGTAACCGAGCAACACTTCCAGGTATAGCCGATGGTCGCGGTCGAACTGATGAGGGATCGATTGCTGCCGGCAAATGAATGCTTCTGAAAATCGAAGAAGAGCGAAAGCCCACCGAACAATCCTTTTTCACGATTGCCGAGAAAAATCGAGGGGCTCCATTGCGATCCGCGCAAGGTACCCGGTTCTTTTCCCGCGGCGTCGGCGAACTGTTGCAGGCTGGGAATCAGTTCGACGGCCCTCGTGTAATAAAAGGTCGAGAACGCCTGAATCAACGCGCGGTTAAGGCCAAAGGTTGCCGACATCGCGCGCAGAGTGCCGCCGCGCGTATCGAGGTCCGTGCGAAAGTCTGAAAACAAGTGCGCTGTTGGTCGATAACGGACGTCGACGTTCAGAGGCGATAACCTGCGCGGCACCGCTCCATAACTGAATCCGGAAAAAGTGTCGATCGGATAGAACTGGTTCCGTCTTCCCGGGATCAATGCGCCGCCGAAATAAGGATCAAAGAAATACTTGCCCCGGATCGTGACGCTTAAGGCCTCGTAAGGCTGGGTGGCCAGCGAAGATTTTTTCTCGCGGGCGGCGCGCGCGGCCTTCTTGCCTACGGTCTCAGTAGATCGCCGCGTGTAGAAGCGATTGGTGATTCCGTATTCAATCTCGTTGGTATCGGCGATCGCCTCGACATAATCAAATCGAAGGATTCGACTAAAGTTGTCAATGCCGGCAATGCGCCGATAGATAAGATAAGGCTCGATCACATGGCGAAACCGGACTGAGCCGTCCTGCCGCCGGAAGTTTCGCGCCAAAGCCGGTGGCCGCAAATCCAATTCAAACTCGCCATACCCCCGCACCACATCGCGCGAAATAACCATACCGGTGGCCGGATCGATGGAGTTTGAATAGTAAGTGGCCCGCGCGCCGGCCGTAGCGGTTAACGACCAACCCGCAAAATTCAGCGGCACCAAAATGTTCGGATGGAGATCAAAACGTTGTACTACCGAAGGCGTAACAATCGGATCGCGTCCGGCTTCGGCGCGAAAAGTAGCAAGGTCGCTCGGCGTCTCTTTGCGGCTGACTCCTTCCACGGCGCTTTCAAACGAGTAATAGATAGGAAAGTTCTTGAACCATGGCAAAGGCGAAGGGCGACGATCGAGGGAAATGCTGGGCAGCTCGCGAATGCGAATTTGCGAGTCCTGCAAAGATGTCGCCTGGGTGTTCAGCCGAAAGTTGAAACTGTAGGCGTGATAATTCTTATTGATGAAAACCTGCGAACGTTCTTCCGGCGAAATCGCCTGCTGGATCGAGTCAGAAAAAATCTGGCGGAACGCAAGGCTGGACGTGATATTCACATCGGCTGCCGCCAGGAACCCGTTCGGAAAATAGTGGACGGCGTCGATATAAAAGCTGGAGCCGCCCTGGTTCGGATGTTTCGCATCCTCTTTCGGTCCGAAGATGCGATCGAAGACAGTATAGAAACCCATGTTGAAAAACGAGCGCGAGTTGGCGCGCGTGCGTAGATCGCCGCCGATACCGATGCCTCGTGCTGAAAACAAATCACCGCGAAGAGTAAGATCCGCCGAACGCCCCAGCGTCTGATAGTAAGCCTCGGAAATCCGAAAGCCCTTGGCGCCAGAGACGCTGAAGGTCGGCGTCAGAAATCCCGATTGACGATCGTTATGCTTGAGCGACAACGAAGCATACGGCAAATAAATTATCGGCAGTTTCTTAACGCGAAAGGTGGGCGATGACAGTTTCACGCGATCGCCGGTTTTGATGGTCGCTTTCCGGGCGTGAAAACTCCACTTGGGAACTTCCTCATCGCACGTGGTGATTTCGCCATTGATCACCACGATCGTATTGAGGCTGACTTTCTCAACTCGATCGGCAGTGAAGTACATTCGCGTACCGTCTTGCGTCTGATTGGTATAGCCGGTCGAGTTAATAAAGAAGCCGGTCTTGGTCTTATAGTTCCATTCGGCCCGGCTGCCCGTAATGCGTTGCTGATCGCCCTGGTCAAAGACCACGTTGCCTTCGGCGATTACTTTGTTGGTCGCGTCATAGACAGTCACCTTATCGGCCTGCAATCGGTATGTGCCGATGCGCGCGTCGACGTTGCCTTCGCAAACAGAGACATGAGCCCCTTTGGGGCCGGTGACAGTTTCCTTAACACAGGTGACGCTTAATTCGTCGCCCGGTTGTATTAAGGGTGGTTTTCCGGGCGAAGTCGGCCGCACCGGTTGGTCCTGCTGCAAAGGATTAACGTTGGGCGTGTCGGTAATCGGATTGTCGACCTTGCGATCGACGGGATTGGTTTGTTGAGCTTGAGTGAAAGCGGCGAAGAAGCAAGCGAGTGCGACGCATGCCATCAATGGCAAAATGCGCGTCACTCGCAACCTGATTGTCGAAGCATTGCCGCGCACGCTTGAAAGCTGCCGACCTCCGCGCCAGGGCTATAATCAATCGCGCCTTCAGCGAAGGATAAACCTCGCAGCAGGCGCGCCGTTTTCGCTAACGGAATGCGGCGATGCTAACATGCGCGCGCGACACGTCACAAGCAAGCGTTCGCTAACAGAAATAGGGCAGTAGCCCGACCGTCAGGAAGGGCGCCACGATGTTGGGTAGACGCCCCTCCCTGACGGTCGGGCTACTGCCCCGCTTCGCGGACTTGCTTTCTTCGCCACTATATCTTTCGATGAGCACTGACACGTCAACGCAGTTATCTCTAATGATCGTGGCCGGCGAGGCGTCCGGTGACGCGCACGCCGCGGCGCTCGTGCGCGCGCTGCGCGTGGCGGCGCCGCAAATGCCAATCAATTTCTTTGGCTCGACCGGGACACAAATGCGCGCCGCCGGCGTTGATTCAATCGTCAAGGCAGACGAATTGGCGATCCTCGGCCTCTGGGAAATAGGCCATGCCTTACCAAAGTTCTGGCGTGCTTTTGGCGAATTGAAACGCGCTGTCATCGCCAGGAAACCCGATGCGGTAATCCTGGTTGACTGGCCCGACTTTAATTTGCGGCTCGCGCGCTGGCTGCATCGCCGCGGCGTGCGGGTCATTTACTACATCAGTCCCCAATTGTGGGCCTGGCGTTCCTATCGCGTTCACAGCGTCGAGCGCGATGTCGATCTGCTGCTTTCGATTCTGCCGTTCGAGAAGGAATGGTACGCTGCCCGCGGCATGAAGCAGGTCGAGTATGTCGGTCACCCGCTCACGGGCGAAGTGCGCCCGCGTTACGATCGCGTGGACTTCTGTCGTCTGAATAATTTCGATCCGTCGCGGCCTTTGGTCGCCTTGCTGCCGGGCAGTCGTCACAAAGAACTGGTGCGCATCTTGCCGCCGATGCTTGACGCGGCTTCGCGGATGTTAAAGACAAGTTCGGAGATTCAGTTTGCCGTGATAGTAGCGGCGAATCGCGATCCGCAGGAAGCCCTCCGGATATTAGTTGCCGGAAATTATGAATCGTCGTTCAGAGATGCAGTGCGCGTCATTCATCACGAAACACGCGAAGCCCTGGCGGCCGCCGACGCCGCGGCCGTTGCCAGCGGCACCGCCACGCTTGAAGCCGCATTGCTGGCCACGCCGCTGGTCGTTGTCTATAAAGAATCTGCGCTTAACTGGCACACTTTGGGTAGCTTGATTACGGCCGAGCACTACGGACTGGTAAATTTGATCGCCGGGCGCCGGCTGGCCACGGAACTCATTCAGGATGAATTTAACGGCGAGTCACTCGCGCGCGAGTTGTTGGATTTGCTTAATCCTGTTCGCAACGCGGCGATGCGCGCGGAACTGAAGGAAGTAACCAGGAAGATCGGCGATGCAGGTGCATCGGACCGGGCCGCGCGGGCGATTTTGAATTTCCTGAGCCAGAGTCGGTAGCGTTTGGGGCTCTGGGTTTTCCATTCCAGCCGCGGGTATCGCAAAAACCATCGTTTGACGGCGTATAGAGTACCAACTTCAGTTGGGCCTTACCCTGCTTAATAAAAAGCCCGACTGAAGTCGGTACTCTAAACACCGTCACTCAAAGGTAGACACTAATACCAGGGAGGGCCGTCGATGGAGATACTTAAGCGCCTCGCGCGAATTCGTTTCAAGCTCCTGATCGCCGTGGGGGTGCTCCTGGTATTCGTGGTGCTATTCGGCGTGAGTGCCGGCGTACTGCTCTGGATCACGGCGCCGCGTGACAAATCAAAAGTAGTAAAGAACCGAATCGGCATGGAGTTCGTGGCGCTCTCTGCCGGCAGTTTTATGATGGGTTCGGAAAACGGAAAGCCCGACGAAAAACCAGTTCACCGCATAAGCATCAGCCGGGACTTCCTCCTGGGACGTTACGAAGTGACGCAGGGCGAATGGAAAACCGTAATGGGCCGCGAGCATGCGAACTTCAAAGGCAATAATTTTCCGGTGCAGTTCGTTACCTGGAACGATACGCAGGAGTTCATCGCGAGGTTGAATCAAACCGACGATGCCTATACTTACCGCTTGCCGACGGAAGCCGAATGGGAATACTCCTGTCGCGCGGGCACCACTACAGAGTATGCGGACGAGCTGCAGTGGTTGGCCTGGTATCGCGACAACTCGGATCAAAAAGTCCATCCGGTCGGGCATCTTCATCCGAATGCCTGGGGTCTCTACGACATGCACGGGAATGTCACTGAGTTCGTTCAGGATTGGTACGACGCAAATTATTATCACAACAGCCCGGGCGCTGACCCGCAAGGTCCCGGTAGCGGAAAAGAACGCGTTTTGCGCGGGGGATCGTTCTTCGATCCCGGTCCGCTTTCAAACTCGACCGATGAATTTCTGCGCTCGGCAGCGCGCAACCATGCCGTTCCTGATAACGGGACACTCGAGGAATATGGCTTTCGCATAGTCGCCGTGCCGCGAAGTCGCTGACCGCCAGGAAGCAGTCGGTACAGAACCGGGAGCGACCGGATGCAGGCATTCAAGTTGCTGATAGATCGGTTTGAGTATCGAGTTGACCTTAGCATCCCCTCGCTACCGCTCAGGGTTCTGTAACCAAACGGGGACGCAGCCTAACCGTGAGAGGTGCGTAGTCGGCGTCAGCGGACCATATGAAAATAGCCCAGCCTTTCAAGGCTGGGCTCACGATCACAGGGAAAACAAAAGCCCGCTTTAGGAGTCTGTCGGAAAAATCAAAAATCGCGAAAATTGGGGATACAAAAACCATTCGACGCGATCGAAAAACTCGTTAGAAGGCAAGTGTGGGCCAAAAGTTTTTTCGCAAAGGTCGCTGAACTCTTTTTTCCGACAGACTCCTTTAGCGGGCGACAGATTTTGGAGTGCGGTGGCAAGCGCAGCGCGACACCGCTTTGGATTAGAGGTTCACCGCTTCGATGATCTCTTTGGAAGCCTCCGGATGGAAGATGACCTTCCTCGCTTGAGAGCTTCGCACGCTTTGCGGAACGAGTCTTCGGCACTGATACCCTGAACCTTTCCGCTGCGAAGTTCTTCAAGCCGCCGCTCAGCTTCCGCAAACCACAGATCCTCCGTATCACCCTTGACTTCATCATCAGCGTGGAAACCAAACGTTGCGCGAGCTGGACGCGATCCCTCAGCGGGAGTTTCATTGCATCAGCGGTGAGTTGATCGAGGTTGGAGTTCATTCCGGTGGGGAGAATAGCAGAACCCGCACGTGAAGACTTGTGGGTTAGAACAAAAAACCGCCGCGAATCCTCGCGACGGCCGAGTTGGTTTTGAAGGCTTGGGCTTGTCTTAGCTGAAGTCTGGAAAACTGAACCTGGTCAATGGGATCGCGAGGTGAGTTCTCGCACGATCAAAATACGAATGATGCGAGAACGAAACTACCCTGGCTCGCTGATAATCGAAATCTTCTTATCTGGAATCCTCTCTTAATGATCAAGTAACTCTGAGCCCTCCCTCACGGTCGGGCTACTGCCCCGTTCGCGCTGCGCGTTCAGTGCGGACGGGACGTCCGCGCTCCCGGGATCAACCGCCCGCTACCGCAGGCGGTTCTGACTTACTTACACTTACTAAACCCGCAATCCCGACAAAAATCACAGCCGCTCGCATGCTCCAACTGACCGGAGCACTCGGGGCATTTGCCGATCATTGTGGACATGATCGCGCCGGTGACTTGAGTAGTATTGGCGCCTTGTTGTTTGCCGAGGGCTCTTGCGGAATCCGGATGACCTTTCAAACGCCGGTTGGTGATCATGATGCATTCGGCGACGGCTTGTTCGGGCGAGGTCAGCAGGCGCTCGTTGAACCAGACGGCGTGGGTGCCGGTGACTTTGTTCAGGCTGTAGCTGACTTCGGCGGCGTCGAATCCGCCGCGCAGCA
>Ga0137401_10001503_pt1 | contig 10210 bp, 7 predicted proteins | sample CZOMad1_1_16fung_FD_108286 | JGI IMG/M metagenome (GOLD analysis project Ga0137401, IMG submission 108286) | Vadose zone soil fungal communities from Angelo Coast Range Reserve, California, USA - CZOMad1_1_16fungal (Illumina Assembly) | ecosystem: Environmental > Terrestrial > Soil > Vadose zone...
GCGTACGGACCGGCAGCCGGATATCTGTGGAGCTCCCGCGTTTTTCGGCCGTGGTATTGCGGAGAGACCTTGGGGCTGCTTGAAGAAACGAAGGTGAATGAAAGCCTGTACTATGTACAGGGCGCGAATCTCGACCAACATATTCAGGCGGAAACCGCGTACCTGATTCTTCACACGTTGGAGAGCATCCGCAGCGAAAATACAAAGTAACGGCTTGCCCAGACCGTATTGAACTATCGAAATTCGTGACGTGCCAAAAAGGTGAAATACTGGAACCGTGATTCCTGCGACCTACAAACCGAAGAAAAAGTTCATGCAGCTTGCGATTGCGGAGGCAAAACGCGCCCGTGACCGAGGCGACTATGCTATCGGAGCGGTGATTACGCAGCTCATCGGACATCAAGAAGTGGTGATTGCCTCGGCCGGAAACCGTGTAAAAACTTCGGGCTCTTCCATCAAGCACGTAGAGCTTGAGACCCTAAAATATGTTTCCTCCGGCTACGGTCGCTACCTCCCGGATTTCGTGCTGTATTCGACACATGAACCCTGTGCCATGTGCGCGGGCGCCTGCGTATGGTCAAAAATAGGAGCCGTGGTGTTCGGTGTTTCTCAGGAAGACATCACCGCATTCGGCAAGAAGCACGGCACCGAAGAATACAAATGGCGCGCCTGCCTCATTTCTTGCAAATTTGTTCTGGAAAAAGGCGGTCTGCACGTTCCGGTATTCGACGGTTTCTTAAGGTCCGAGTGCCAGAAATTGTTCAGATACCGGGCGGTTCAAACAATTGGTTTGGGCTAGTCGCAAGATGTGAATTTTGCTCCTGGCTTCAACTTATTTTAGACGCCGTGGAAGTGACATCGACTTCGGGTATTTACGTGCAACGATTGCAAGCATACGGGAACGAACGAACAAGAACTCTACGCTGTGATCCGCGAGGCTAAAGGTTAGGTTCTATGAATACGGAGCGCCGTCGCACTCCAAGATTTCCTTTCGTGGCAGTGGCAGAAATTACCGAAAAGGGATCTGGTACGGAACTGGTTACGCAGGTTAGTGAATTGAGCCTGTATGGCTGCTATATCGATCACGAAAACCCTTTCCCTAACGGCACCAGGGTCACTGTTAAGATTTTCTCAGAGTCGGAAGTTTTTGAAGCCGGCGCTGAGGTTCTATACGCCCACCCAAATTTGGGAATGGGACTTGTTTACCGTGAAGTATCTCTGAAAAGCTCGTCTGTATTGCGACAATGGCTCGACAAAGCCAAAGCCCTTGAAGAGAAAACGCGTTCCTGAAGCCCACGAAGGCCTGCGTGCCGGTGCCCGCTTTTCAATCTTTGATTTCGGATGCATCATACCTATACATACAGGTGCCGATGCATTGACTTCCATCTTTCACGTGTCATCGACAAGTGCCAAATCTCAACCTCTCTTTAGAATTTCCCAATTGTTTTTCCTATTTCTCGTTGGCTGTGCGCTTCTATCTCTGAATGATGCATCCGCACAGTCGTTAGCGCGTCGAACACCGAGTAGTGCTTCGGCGAGCGTGCTTGACTCTCCTGATCTGGACAAGAGGGTCAACGCCCTTCTGCAAAAGATGACCTTGGAAGAAAAGATCGGCCAGCTCGTTCAATACTCGTTCGGCCAGCCCACCGGCCCGAATTCCGGGCGCACGGACGACAAGGACATGATTCGCAGAGGCCAGGTGGGGTCTTTGTTCAATGTGAAGGGTGCACGCGAAACTAACGCTTTGCAACGCATCGCTGTGGAGGACTCCCGGCTGCATATTCCGCTGATTTTTGGTATGGATGTGATTCACGGTTACCGAACTACCTTTCCCGTTCCACTGGCGCTCGCCGCGACGTGGAGCCCCGAGATCGTTGAGCAGGCTGCGCGCGTCGCGGCTCGAGAATCCTCTGCCGCCGGCATTCGATGGGTATTTTCACCGATGGTGGATATTGCCCGAGACGCACGTTGGGGACGCATGACGGAGGGCGCTGGAGAAGATCCTTATCTTGGCGCCTCGATGGCGCGCGCGTACGTTCGCGGCTATCAAGGCGAGCGCCTGGATTCGGCGGATAGCGTTGCAGCCTGTGCAAAACATTTGGTGGGCTACGGCGCCGCAGAAGCAGGCCGCGATTACAACAGCACGGAAATTTCCGAACACACTTTGCGCGAATATTATCTCCCGCCGTTTCAAGCCGCAAAAGAAGCGGGGGCAGCGACATTTATGGCTGGCTTTAATACCGTGAACGGAATTCCGTCCTCGGCAAATCCTTTCGTATTGAAGCAGGTCCTACGCCATGAGTGGGGCTTTAAGGGGCTCGTGGTTAGCGATTGGAATTCGGTCGGAGAGCTGATAGCACACGGCGTGGCCAATGATAGTGCAACTGCGGCGCGAAAGGCTTTTCTGGGCGGCGTCGATATGGACATGGTCAGCAACAGCTATCATCCAAATTTGCCGCAACTGGTGCAGTCCGGACAGGTGGCTGTGGCGGGTATCGACGAGTCGGTGCGCCGTATTTTTCGCGTCAAATTCGCGATGGGCTTATTTGATCATCCATATACGGATGAGAATCTGGAAGCAACGGCGATGCTTCGCCCTGAGAGTGTGGCTATAGCTAAAACAGCTGCTACCCGATCGCTAGTTCTTTTGCGGAACGAGCCGTTCGCAGGTTCGCCGCTTCTGCCGCTTACTGGAAACATTTCCTCCATCGCCTTGATTGGACCACTCGCCGACGACGCCGCTAATATGCTGGGCTCCTGGGCCGGCGATGGAGAAAAGGAAAATGCTGTGACGTTGCGTCGCGCACTGTCGCAGAAATTAGGGGAAGCGGCCATTCACTACGCCAAGGGGACGGATGTTGCCAGTGGTTCGGACGGCGACATTGCGGCCGCTGTGCAGCTGGCCCAGCAGTCCGACGTCACCGTGCTCGCTCTCGGGGAAGACGCTCCGACGATGACTGGCGAAGCAGCGTCACGCACTAAGCTGGACCTGCCCGGACGCCAGCAGGAGTTGCTCGAAAAAGTTGTGGCCAGCGGCAAGCCAGTGATCTTAATTTTGTTCAGCGGTCGGCCTTTGACACTTCCATGGGCATTTGGGCATGTTCACGCGGTCATCGCGGCGTGGTTCCCCGGAATACAGGCGGGCAACGCACTGACGGATATTTTGTTTGGCGATGCTGCTCCCACCGGGCACTTGCAGGTCAGTTGGCCGAGATCCGTGGGACAGGAGCCGCTTTATTACAATGCACTGAACACTGGACGGCCGGCTGGCGACCCGACGCATCGGCCAGAAAACGGAGAAACAAAATATCTCTCGCGATACATCGATGAAGGAAACACGCCGCAATTTCCGTTTGGATTTGGCCTGACATACACGAATTTCAGCTATGGCCCTACGAAAGTTAATAACGCACAGTTGCCGTTGCCAGCCTTGCGACGGAGTTTCGCTGCAAAAGGCAAGTCTTCCACGACTATTTCGGTAAGCAGCGAAATAAAAAATACCGGAGGCCGCGCCGGGGTCGCGCTGGCGCAGCTTTATATCCGCCTTGAAGGCACCAGCGTAGCCATGCCGGTTCGCATGCTGAAGGGATTTCAGAGCATCTCACTCGCTCCCAATGAATCCCGAAAGGTAACTTTTGATTTGCCAGCCGAAACTTTGGCGTTTTGGGGAGCGGACAATAAATTGGGAGTCGAGCCGGCTCACGTTACGGTCTGGATTGCTCCGAATAGCGCCGAGGGCGAATCCGCCACGTTCGAAATCACCGGGCAGTAGTCCACGTTTTTCCCCATTCAGTGGTCCTGCTCAACGATTTCCCGAGGAGCCTTTCGCCAAAGCGCTGGCTGAGTGGTCGGCACAGGTCATGCTCGGCACAATAAAATTGAAAGGCCAAAATGATGGGTTCGCTCCCTGATTTTCGCTCGGCTAAGCATGGAGAACGGTGGATAGGCGTGGCCGGAAAGAGCTGTGGGCTCTGCGTCAAGAACATTCGCGCCATAGTTTTAGCACTCATTCTTCTGAGCGCTGCTTCGGGAGCTGCGGCCCAATCTTCATACTATCGTCACATCTTCTTTGACAATGGCCCGCACACCGCGGAGTACTTCAATTCCTCGGGCAAAGCAGTGGCTCCGAGTACTCTCGAGGTTGGAGACGGGAAGCTACCACTCGACACGCAGTTTTTTTTCACGCCTCCGAATTCGATACGCATTTCATGGTCGTCCAACCCGGGTGGCGCCTGGTCAGCTGCGGTTCACGTACTCGAATTTCGCAACCGTGAAATCCTGTTCGATGGTGACACAATTTCTTTTTGGCTGTACTCCACGGATGCCATCCCCGCGGCTTCCCTTCCCAACGTTCGCCTGCACGACACCAATCGCGGATTTTCAACACGCCTTCTGGTGGGCGAGTTTTCCGGGGACATTCCGGCCAAAAAGTGGACTCGCGTGCGCATCCCGCTCCGCCGCGCGGTCCCCGAGTCGGTGACCTCGTTCGATGCGCATCGTGTGGCTACCCTGGTTTTTGAGCAGGCTGCAGCCGATGCAACCCGTCACACACTTTTTCTGGATGAGATTCGTATCGAGAGCGAAAGTTCTTCGGGTTCAGCGACGAATCAGGTGCTCCACGCACCGAACAATCTTCAAGCACGAGCGTTCGAACGCCACATTGATTTGTCCTGGGACGTGCCTTCCACCAACGCGAACGGCCCGGCGGCAACTCTCAGCCGCTTCATTATTTATCGTTCCTTCGACGGCTCGAACTTCCAGGCAGTCGGCATGCAAACACCCGGCGTGTACCGTTTCAGCGATTTCCTCGGCAAAGTTGGGCAGAAAGCGTTCTATAAAATTGTCGCTTCCGACCCCGATTACCGGGAATCCGCAGCGTCGGCCGTAGTTTCCGCAGTCACGCGCCCGATGTCTGACGATGAACTTCTCACCATGCTTCAGGAAGCATGCTTCCGTTCCTACTACGAGGCTGCGCATCCCGATTCCGGGATGATCCGCGAAAATCTTCCCGGTGACGACCGCATCGTCGCCACCGGCGCAACCGGATTCGGCATCATGGCGCTCGTGGTGGGAATCGATCGCGGTTTCATCACTCGCGAGCAGGGCGTTGCGCGTCTCGACAAGATCACCAGATTTTTGGAAAAAGCTCCGCGCTACCACGGTGCCTGGTCACACTTCATGGACGGCAGCACCGGCCAGTCGCTGCCGGTTTTCGACGTAGTAGATAGCGGCGGGGACCTGGTGGAATCTGCGTTTCTCATGCAGGGACTCCTCGTGGCCAGACAATACTTCAATCACCAAACACCGCAGGAAACTGAACTGGTAAAGCGCATCACCGGTCTTTGGGAGGCTGTCGAATGGGATTGGTACCGCAAGTCGCGGGACAGCGACGCTTTGTATTGGCACTGGACGCCGGAATGGAGTTGGTTCATCAACCACCGGCTCACCGGTTTCAACGAAACCATGATCGTTTATCTGCTGGCCATCGCTTCGCCCACTCACGCGGTCGCTCCAGAGCTCTATTACACGGGATGGGCTGGCCAATCGGATGTAGCCGCTGTCTATCGCAAGAACTGGTCAGGTTCGTCGGAGGGAGAGAAGTACGCTAACGGCACAATTTATAACGGAACTAAGCTTGGTGTTGGCGTTGGCAGCGGTGGCCCGTTATTTTTCACGCACTATTCCTACATGGGTTTCGATCCGCACTCTTTGACGGATCTGTATACAAATTATTTTGAAAATAATCGCAACATTGCTCTGATCAATCGCGCTTACGCGACAGAAAATCCTGCGAAGCGCAAAACCTATGGCCCGGATGCCTGGGGTCTGACCGCCGCCGACGGCCCAAAGGGCTACAATCCTTCCGCTCCAGATGTGCGCAACGATGAAGGAACGTTGGCTCCAACGGGCGCATTGGCTTCCTTTCCCTACACTCCCGACGCCTCCATGGCGGCATTCAAGCATTTCTATCGGGATCTCGGCGACCGGCTCTGGGGCATCTACGGGCCCATAGATGCCTACAACCTTGACCAGGACTGGTGGTCGCCCATCCACATGGGGCTCAACCAGGCGCCGATCACCGTCATGATGGAAAATTATCGCACCGGCCTGGTATGGAAGCTCTTCCACGCCAATCCTGAAGTCGAGTCCATGCTGAAAAAACTAAATGCCATCACCGCGCAATTGCGCCGCAGCAAGTAATGAGCTGCCATTATCGTCAGTGACTTGGGGTTTGCATCTTCCCTCGACAACGCCGGCTAAGCAAATTGGCAAGCGCGCCGCGGGCCTTAAACGATCCGGCGTGCTGCAAAAAACTCCAAGTTGAAGACCAGGGGAATGTCACGCAGATCGAGTTCGCTTGCGGCCACTTCGATCACCGGGGTCGGCGCGCAGTTCCAAACCCGGACAGGCAGCCCGATTCGGATTTGCTTTCGCCGGCGCTTGCAACCATCTTACTGATTCTAAGCCAGACATGCGGCGCTTCAACTTGGCCACGGAAGTGCTTTCCTTCCGCTCAATGGCGGAAGATCGCACGTCGATGTACATGAGAAACTTCGCCCTCCCGTCGTCGGCTCCAGACTACGCGTAAAATCGGAGGTATGTTCAATGTTCGATGTTAATAAGTGTGCAAGCAAGGTGGCCGGACGGCGGTTCACTTCCGCCGTGCTGACGCTCACTGTAGCATCGCTTGGCATCGTCTTTTCGGCGGCCCCTGCACGACCATCGGACACGCCCAAGGACCGTGACAAGGAAGCGGAGCACGAAATGATCCAGCAATTGCTCGTGCAGATCGAAGAGTTGAAGTCCCGGGTACACGACCTGGAAGAAAGGCAGCTAGTGCCAGCTCCACTTCCGAACTTCGTGTCTAGTGTCGCGGCTGCCCCCGCTTCGTCCTCTGCGCTTCCGCCGGCCCCGGCTTCGACTCCGCCGACGCCTGCTCACACTGCGGATGTACCACAAAGTGGAGGAGGGCCCCTGGGAGGGGTGCAACTGCGCCTCTTTGGTGACCTCGGCTACCACGCAACCGATCTTCAGGGGGACACGAATACGTTCTACATAGGAAGCCTGGACATGTTCATGACGGGGACTCTGACGGACCGGGTCTCGGTATTGGGAGAAGTTCTGTTCACCTCCTCTACGGACAACTCAGTCAAACCGGACGTTGAACGCCTGCTGCTCCAATACAAACAAAATGACCACCTTCGATTTGGCATCGGCCGGTATCACACCTCGATCGGGTACTACAATCCGACTTTCCACCGCGGGGCGTGGTTCCAGACAGCGATTGGCCGGCCATTCATGTATGCGTTTGATGACGACGGCGGGGCCTTTCCGCTACAGGAGGTTGGAATTACCTTTGACGGGCGTTTGCCGTCCGGGAAACTCGGCTTGGAGTATACGGCCGAAGTCGGGAACGGGCGGAATCACTTGTTCGTGAGCGATCCGGCGCAGAACCGGCAGGACGTAAACAACGGAAAATCCGTGAACTTTGCGCTCTCTTCGCATCCTAGCTGGGTCTCGGGGCTGGATGTGGGTTTCTCGATTTATCACGATTACCTCACTTTCGACGACAACATCAATCACAGTGAAATTATCTCGACGGTGCACGTGGTGTACACGAATTCGACGTATGAGTTCCTGAACGAGGCGGCACTCACTCGCCATGTGGGAACCAGCACTGGCGCACCAGGCATTTTTCACACACCAGGTTTTTACACGCAGTTTTCGCGTAAGTTTGGGAAATACCGGCCTTACTTCCGCTACCAGTACATCAACGCGGGAGTAGCCGAACCGGTTTTCGGAGATCCGACTGACGGCCCGGTCATTGGCCGGAGGAACGGCCCGAGCTTCGGCGTGAGATTCGATTTTAACGATCACGCCGCCTGGAAGCTGCAATACGACCACTTTACTCGGCGCGGCTCCGACACGATCAGCGATCGCACTATTAGAACCTACAACGGGCTGGCCACCGAGTTCTCGTTCGCATTCTAAGGAGCCGTCACGATGACCAGGCGCGTTCTTTTGTCTTTTGTTTTGTTAACAGCAGCGGCCTTGCTTTTCTGGCCAATCACGTCGTCGATCTCCGCCGCTGACGAAGTCGACGTGATCGTGAACAAGGCCAACACCATTTCGGACTTGCCACTGCCTGACGCGCGCAAAATCTTCCTTGGAGAAAAAACCACGTGGCCCTCCGGGAAGCGGGTCAGCATCCTGATGCTGGCGCAGGGGCAACCGGAGCGCGCGGTAATCTTGCGTGAAATCTACAAGATGTCAGAGGCAGACTACTCCAAATACTTTTTGCAAGCGGCATTCGCGGGGAAGGTGTCCGCTCCACCAAAGGACGTTCCTTCCGCGGCACAGGTCAAGCAGGTGGTGGCCGAGAATCCCGGCGCCATCGGATACGTGAAGAAGGAAGATGTGGACGATTCCGTAAAAGTGGTACTCAAGTTTCCATAATCGCGCGAGTCGGAAGCTAAACGTCTTATGAATCTAACCATACGTATTAAGCTCTACGGTCTAGGCATCCTCGGCCTGGCCACCACGCTGGTGGTGGGTTTTACCGGCCTCTATGGAATCTCCAACGTGGCTTCCGGAATTGATGACGTGGGCTCGACCAGTTCAGCCATTCGGAATCACATGGAAGCTTCGATGTTTCTCGATCTTAGCCGCAACGATCTGTCCAAAGTGCTTACTGCCTCTGGCGACGCGCAAGACACGGCCGCCGCCGAGTTCGACGATCATGGCAAGCTTTTCCGCGAACGGCTTGGCGCAGCTGTGCAACGCACTCGGGACTCGAAAGCCCGTGAAGCTCTCGATAAAGAACAGAAATCCGCCGAGGAATATCTGGCGAACGCGGCAAAGATCTCTGCTGCTCGCAAACATCCGGAAAACGCCGCCCTTTTGTTGGGGCCATTTCTGCAGGGGTATCAGGATCTGCGCACCGCGATGAATGACAACAATGATAAGCTGGCGGCGGTTTCCAAGAAATCCGAAACCGATGCCGCGCGAATCGTGCACGTCTCCAAGTTGGCTATCCTCGGGATCTGCGCCGTTTCCTGCGTCCTTCTCTTGTTCATCGCGGCGAGCACCGCTAGGGACATCAATCGCCGCCTGGCCAACGTAATCGACTGGCTCAAGCAAATGGCTAGCGGCGATCTGACGTTGGAGGTGCACGACGCGCACCAAGATGAACTCGGCCAGATCGCTCATTGGTTCGGCGATTCCGTCGAACGGCTGCGCGGCGCAATTTCTCGTGTGGCTTCCAGCGCCCAAGGCGTCACTTCCGCCGCCGGTGAACTGGCTGCGGTGAGCAACAAAATGAGCGCACATTCCGAAGACGCCACGAATCAGGCCAAGGAAGCGAGTTCCACAACCGAGATCGTCACCCGCAACCTGCAAACTGTCGCTACGTCCACCGAAGAGATGAGCGCCACCATCTCTGAAATCGCCAAAAACGCCAGTGAAGCTGCCAAAGTCGCTGGCGAAGCCCTGCTAGCTGCCACTAGCACCAACGCCAACATGAGCAAACTCGGCGCCTCCAGCGCGGAAATCGGCCAGGTCATCAAAGTCATCACCTCCATCGCCCAGCAGACTAACCTCCTCGCGCTCAACGCCACCATCGAGGCTGCCCGCGCTGGAGAAGCAGGCAAAGGCTTCGCCGTCGTGGCCAACGAAGTCAAAGAACTCGCCAAGCAGACCGCCAAAGCCACCGAAGATATCTCTCAGCGCATCGCCGCCATTCAAGTCGACGCCAAAGGCGGTATGGAAGCCATCAAGGCTATCAGTGAGATTATCGGCCGGGTGAATGACATTTCCGCAACTATCGCCACCGCTGTCGAAGAGCAATCCGCCACTACCACCGAAATGTCTCGCAATGTCGCCGAAGCCGCTAAGGGTTCCGGTGAGGTCGCCAAGAACATCGCCGGTGTCGCCACCGCCGCGCAAAGCACCTCCGCAGGGGCCGATGAATCACACAAAGCCGCGCAGTCACTCGCCCAAATGTCCACCGAACTCCGCGAACTCGTGGGACTGTTCAAGGTTGGTTCCAACGGACAAGAAAGGCATGCTGGGTAATCTGGTCGGCGAGCAACGTAGAGTGGCCTGACTGGAGGCAGGAAGGTGCGGAGGAATACGATTTACAGGATGACGCCGAACTGATTGAAACAGTTGGTGAACCGGGCAGGACTCGAACCTGCAACCCGCTGATTAA
>Ga0137401_10001506_pt1 | contig 10198 bp, 7 predicted proteins | sample CZOMad1_1_16fung_FD_108286 | JGI IMG/M metagenome (GOLD analysis project Ga0137401, IMG submission 108286) | Vadose zone soil fungal communities from Angelo Coast Range Reserve, California, USA - CZOMad1_1_16fungal (Illumina Assembly) | ecosystem: Environmental > Terrestrial > Soil > Vadose zone...
ATGTCCGCGCTACGGACTGAGACCGACGAAGAAATTGAAGCGCAAATCCGCGACGGCGCTTACAAATCGAAACAGGCAAGCTTATTTCAACAGCAACTCGATGTCGCGGTGGAACTGGGGCTAAACGTAGTGCTCCATCAGCGCGACGCATGGGAGGACACCCTTAAAATCATGCGGCCTTACACCGGGAAACTGCGCGGCGTTTTTCATTGCTTCGGCGGCTCGATTGATGAGGCAAATGAAGTTCTCGATCTCGACCACCTCGTTTCGTTCACTGGAATCGTTACTTTCAAAAACGGCGTGACTGTGCGAGAAGTTGCGGCACAAATCCCGCTCTGGAAATTCATGGTGGAAACCGACTGCCCCTATCTGGCGCCTGTCCCTTTTCGCGGAAAACGCTCTGAACCGGCGTATACACGCATCGTGGCAGAAACGATCGCAGTAGCGCGAGAAATTCCGCTGGAAGACGTTGCCGAGGCGACAACCGAAACCGCGGAAGGATTTTTTCAGTTCAATCGGACATGAACACGAATAGTGGTAGAGCGCGACCACAGCTTGCTCGCCGCGGCGAGGGCGCGCCGAAAACACGCGACAAAATGGACAGCTTCGCGACCCGTTGCCATGTCTTGCTTTTCGCGCTTCTTCTCGCATCCTGCGCGGCGCCAGACACGCAGCATCAGATTGTCGTCAGCACGCGTGAACAAAAACTCGCCCTTGTTGATCGAGGCAACGTCCTTGCAATTTATCCAGTCTCTACTTCGAAATTCGGATTAGGCGATTGGCGCGGCAGCCGTTTTACACCGCTGGGTAAACTGCAGGTCGCCCAAAAAATCGGCGATAATGCGCCGCCGGGCACGGTGTTCAAGGATCGGCTCCGCACCGGTGAAATCGTTGCGCCAAATTCCCCGGGCCGCGACCCGATTGTCACGCGCATTCTCTGGCTGCGCGGACTGGAGGCGCAAAACGCCAACGCGTTTTCTCGAGATATTTACATCCATGGCACGCCCGAGGAACAGCGCATCGGAATGCCTGCGAGCTATGGATGCATCCGGATGCGTTCGAGCGACATCGTGCAACTATACGACATCGTAGGAACCGGCGTCGCGGTCACTATCGTAAACGCACCACTGGCCGCTGCCGTGCCAAGTCTGGTGTCGGCTCATTCGATGTCTGACACAAATCCAGCGCCATTCGTAATGCGGTAGAGCTGTAGCCGGGGTCGCTGACCCCGGAGCACCGGCACCGAATTTCACAAAACCGCGGTCGGCGACCAGCGGCTACAACTACGGCAGCTTGCCGAGATGCTCTCTTGGCGCCTGTCGCGACAGCAATGCCATGTCAGCGTCCACCATGATACGCACCAGTTCCTGGAAACGCACTTTCGGTTCCCAACCCAGCGTCTTTCGCGCTTTCGAAGCATCGCCAACCAGAATATCCACTTCCGCCGGACGTTCGTACCGCGGATCATGCTTTACGTATTGCTTCCAATCCAGATTGGCTTGAGCAAAAGCTGCTTCGACAAATTCGCGGACAGTGTGGGATTCACCGGTAGCCAGCACGAAATCGTCGCCTTCGCCTAGCTGCAAGATTCGCCAGATGCCTTCCACGTACTCAGGCGCAAAGCCCCAATCTCGCTTCGCGTCCAGATTGCCGAGGAACAATTCCTTTTGCAACCCGTGTTTGATCGCCGCAACAGCACGCGTGATTTTGCGCGTGACAAAAGTTTCGCCGCGCCGCGGGCTTTCATGGTTGAACATGATGGCGTTGCTCGCGCAAAGAGCGTAACTCTCCCGGTAATTGATGGTCGCCCAATATGAAAAAACCTTCGCCACACCATAGGGACTGCGTGGCCAAAACGGTGTCCTCTCCGTTTGCGGCACCTGCTGCGCCTTGCCAAACATCTCACTGCTCGACGCCTGAAGAAAACGGGAACGCAATCCGGCTTCGCGAATTGCCTCCAGAATACGGATGGTACCCACGCCCGTGACGTCGGCTGTGTACTCAGGAATGTCGAAGCTGATGCGTACGTGGCTCTGCGCTCCAAGATGGTAAATTTCGTCCGGCTTCAACTCGTAAAGAAGTTTCACTAGACTCACGGAGTCGCTGAGGTCTCCGTAATGCAGAAACAATCGCACGCCGTTGACGTGCGGATCGGCGTAAAGATGATCAATGCGCGACGTGTTGAATGTGCTGGCACGGCGAATGATCCCGTGAACTTCATACCCCTTCTCAAGCAGCAATTCGGCCAGATAACTTCCGTCCTGGCCGGTGATGCCGGTGATGAGCGCGCGTTTCATCGGCAACAATTGTAGGGTGTTTGATTCGCTCGCGCCAGCTCGCTCACCCTTCGGGCCACCCGTCCGTGTCGCTCAACTCCGCGCCTGAGCCGGGCTCCATTCTGCGAAACACCAACGCAAGGCATCTGGTGTCCGCCGCGGCGGACGCCCTACAATTCCAGAGAGCCAGCTAACTTTCTGGGGGTGAAACCATGATTCGGGCCAAAACAGCGCGTTGCGCGCCAATCAACGCGGCGATGCCTTTGCGTGCGAGAGCGAGCATTTCATCCAATTGCGAGCCCGAAAAGGTTGCTTCTTCACCAGAGCCTTGCACTTCTATGAATTCGCCGTCCTCAGTAGCCACCAGGTTGAAATCGACAGTGACGAGTTTGTCTTCTTCGTAATTAAGATCCAGCACGGCGTGCCCATCCAAAATGCCGGCGCTCACTGCGGCGACCAATTTTTGCATTGGAGGGGCATCAAGCTTCTTATCCCTCACAAGTTTCCGACAAGCAATAGCCAGCGCGAGACTGGCTCCGGTGATGGCGGTCGTGCGTGTTCCTCCATCGGCCTGCAAGACGTCGCAATCGACCCAGATCGTGCGGGGCCCGAGCTTCTCGAGATCGACAACTGCTCGCAGCGAGCGGCCGATCAGCCGCTGAATCTCGACGCTGCGACCGTCGAGCCGACCTTTTGCCACGTCGCGCGGCTTTCGCGTCTGCGTCGAATATGGGAGCATCGAATACTCAGCCGTAAGCCACCCACCAGTCACCCCCTGCTCTTTCATCCAGCGCGGCACGGCTTCTTCGATTGTGACGCCGCAAATCACGCGCGTTTGCCCCATTGACACCAGCACCGAACCGCTGGCATGCGGCGCGACGTTCAACTCGAAATTAATCGAACGAATCTCATCGGATCCGCGGCCATCATTTCGCTGCATCGCTGGGAACTTAGATTGACCTGGAATTTGCGCGACGAAAGATTTGCAGGGAGAGATGAAGGGCACCGAATGAAATAACATTATGACTGTTGGCAATCTGTCGTTCTTGACGCCGAGTAATCGGCTTGACGCACTGGGCTGACCATCGTTGTTTAAGCGTTTTGAGTGAAAAACAGCGCTGATACGCGGACAGCGATTTGCATTGCCGGAGCGCACCGTTCAGGAACATCGATGCTCACAAGGCTATTGCACGCGTGTGGCCTCTACCTCGGTCCGAAAGACGAATTGATGCCTGCGCAAGCCGATAACCCAGATGGTTTTTGGGAACATCTTGGGTTCGTAGCACTGAATGACGAATTGTTAAGTGAGCTCGGCGGCGCATGGGATCTACCGCCGAAACACGACGAGAACTTCACACATGCCGGACTAGACCCTTTGCGCATGAAAGCGCGGCTTCTCATCGAAACGTTCGATTCGGCAGGTCTCTGGGGCTGGAAGGATCCGCGCAACAGTTTGACGCTGCCATTTTGGCAAAACCTGCTGCCCAGCATGAAAACGCTCATCATGGTGCGCAATCCGTTGGAAGTTGCCCATTCGATGAAGGAGCGAAACGGAATTTCCTATTCGTTGGGCCTGCGGCTTTGGGAAATCTACAACCGACGTGTGATCGAGACGGCTGGCAACCAGGAGCGGCTTGTTACTGACTATGATTTATTTTTCCAAGACCCAGAATCGGAATTGCGGCGAGTTGCGCATTTCATTGGTCTGCCCGATGCGCCAGTAAAAAACGCGGCGACGCTGGTAAAGAAGCGAAGACGCCACACTCATTTCACGGTTGAGCACCTGATTGATGCCCGCGTGGCTGCGGAAGTAATCGAGCTTTACCGCGCTTTGATTGCTGAAGCGTCGTCAAAAACAAGCCCGCAAGAGCACAAGACCGAGACCCGCGAACCTGAAAAATCGGGCGACACCGATTTGCTTCCGGGATCGGTCAGCCGGCTAAATGCGTTCGTCCCAGAAAGAACAGCGCAGATCGAGAGTCTTTACAGCGAGCTTCTCGCACAGGAGGAAGCTCGTCATAAAAAGGAAACAGATGAGCTTAAGGCCCGTCTTGAGCAACTCAGCGGCCACCTTGCGCAAACCGAAGCGCACCACAAGGCGCAAGCTGAGGAACTCAGCGCGCGTCTTAAGCACATAAATCAGCTCCTTCGCGACAAAAGCGTTAGCCTCGCGGAAAGCGAGGCTCGTGGAGACGAGCTAAAAACCCGTCTGCGGCAGCAGTTGAAGACTACCCAGAAGCTCTCCCGGCTTTTGGACGAGGCTGACCACGCAGCAGCGCGGCTTCGCTCTTCCGCACGTTGGTTAATCGCAAATCCGGTCGCAGCATTGAAGGCAAAGCTTTTTCCCCAGCAATCGCGAAACTTACTGGGTTACGGGCACCTGGAAAAAATCGTCTCGGCTTACAAAGACTGGCGCGGCGACCATTCAGAGATTGCTGTAATCGATGACGAAATCCAGGCCCTTATTTCAGGCACGGGTTTGAGCCGCGGACAACGACCATCGCCTAGCGAGCCTCCTGTGCCAACGCGTCCAATTGAGTTTCCTGTTCAGCAGCAGGTCGAAGTTTCAATCATCATTCCAGTGTTCAATCAGCTACGCTTCACGCAGGCCTGCCTGGATTCTCTGCAGGAGGACCAAGGAACGGAGCGCTTTGAGGTCATCGTGGTGGATGATTGCTCGACGGACGGCACTGCGCAGGCTGTCCCGCGGATTCCAGGCGTTGTCTATCTGCGCAACGAAACAAATTCCGGTTTCATCGCCTCGTGCAATCGGGGTGCAGACGCTGCGCGCGGCAAATACCTGGTCTTCCTGAATAACGACACGCTTGTAAAGCCGGGCTGGCTATCGGCCTTACTCGATACCTTCGCAGAGCAACCACGAGCCGGCATTGTCGGCTCAAAACTTGTTTACCCCGATGGTCGATTGCAGGAGGCAGGCGGCATTGTTTGGCGAGATGCGTTGGGATGGAACTATGGCAAGTTCGATGACGCCAAAAAACCGGAATACAATTATCTGCGCGAAGTAGATTACTGCTCAGCGGCAGCACTGATGATCCCCAAATCGTTGTTTACCAGCGTCGGTGGCTTCGATTCCCGCTACGCGCCCGCGTATTACGAGGACACCGACCTCGCGTTCAAAGTTCGAAAAGCCGGTTACGAGGTATTATATCAACCGTTGAGCGAGGTTATTCACTACGAGGGAGCAACTGGCGGAACTGATCTCACAACCGGCACAAAGAAACATCAGGATATAAACCGCTCAACTTTTGCCGAGACGTGGGCCGATGAGCTGATGGCAAAGCCAGCGAATGGCGATGTGGCATTTTTGCGGCAGCCCCCGCCTTATCGCAAAAACATTCTGGTGATAGACCATCATGTGCCGACGCCTGATCGCGACTCAGGATCGCTCCGCATGTTTCAAATCCTCAGGATTCTGCGTCAACTTGGTCACCGGGTCACTTTTATTCCCGATAACCTTGCAAACCCGCCCCCCTACGCCAATGAACTGCAACGGCGTGGAATCGAAGTTGTTTATTATCCTTATGTCAAAAACGTGCGCGACTATCTCACAGCGCATGGTTCCAGTTTCGATGCGGTCGTGCTAAGCCGATGCGATTTTGCGCGCAAACATATCGCGGACGTGCGACTGCACGCGCCACAGAGCCGCATCATTTTTGATACGGTTGATCTTCATTACCTCCGCGAGGACAGCGAGGCGCGGTTAACTGGGGATCCCGACATACGTCGCAAGGCACAGGAGAAACAGCAGTTGGAACATGAATTGATCGATCAGGCTGACGAAACCTGGGTAGTAAGCCCCGTCGAACAGCAACTGCTCCAGGAGAAGCGGCCCGGCAAATCTGTTCAACTGGTTTCGAACATTGTCGATGTCCCCGGCTCGAAATCGCCGTTCGCACTTCGGCGAGACTATCTTTTTATCGGCGGGTTCCAACACAGACCAAACATCGATGCGGTTCTGTTCTTTATGCAGAAGATTTATCCACTGGTCGGCGAGCGTCTGCGTGATGCCAAATTCTATATCATCGGCGACAAGGCGCCGCCGGAAATCGCTGCTTTGGCAACTGAGAAGATTGTTATCGCAGGATTACAAAAAGATGTTCGTCCGTTTTTTGATAGCGTAAAGCTGTCCGTTGCGCCGCTGCGATTCGGCGCAGGCGTGAAAGGTAAGATCAATCAAAGCACGGCCTTTGGCGTGCCAGTGGTCGCAACCTCGCTCGCCGCGGAGGGAATGGGCCTTGCTGACCATGAAGACATTCTGGTGGCTGACGAACCGGAGGATTTTGCGCGGGCATTAATCGAGCTATACGAATCTGAAGAACTTTGGAATCGGCTCTCGGAGAATGGCATTAGGAAAACGCGCGCTTCGTATTCCACCGATACTGCAACCAAGACGCTGGAATTTTTGTTTAGCGAGGAGCATCTAAAAGGTTTGGACCAATCCACGGGAGCTCAGCAACCAGAGATTACGTTAGCGACCAAAAGCTGATCCTGGTTCTCATCAGTGAGCAATACAAAGCCAGCTGAAGCGATCGTCGGAAAAATCAACGCGGACCCGAATCCGGTTCCTTTCGGGAAAGGCTGCGTGCTGATTTCATGGGAGACGAGCGATCCCGCGGGTGCAGAGGTGCGAGTCTCCACTTCTTCGGGCGAGGAAAAGGTGGTCAGCCAGGGACGGTCTGGGCAAACAGAAATCCGATGGGTTGTGGGTTCGACCGCGTATGACTTTCGCCTTTACGCCGCCAGCCAGCCCACTGCACCCATAGACTCAGTGGAGGTGAAGCGTGATTTCGAGTCTGTGCCTGTAATTTTCCGCGAGCTTGCAGACGAAGTATTGCGCGGGAAAATCAGCATGGCGCACCTTTCCCAATTCCTGGCAACAGTCATGCCTCACGTCGGCATTGCAGAACTTTCTCAACTCCTCGCCACAGTTATTCCTCGTTGTCTGCATAGCGGAAAATCCAATGAGATTTTCCCACTTTGGGAACGCCATGGCTTTCATGTTATGCCGGTGCACTTTTACCAACCTATCCCCGATACTCAGAGCTTGCCCGAAACGCTGTGGGATCTGCCGGGCGAACTGGTAGGCATCGACATGAACGACTCTGGCCAGCTCGATCTACTGCGTAGGCATTTTTCAAAATTCCGGAACGAATATGAGCAGATTCCGATCAAATCGACCGTTGACGGGGGCGGCTTTCATCTTAATAACACCCTGTTTGGGGGGACCGACGCCTTGGTGGCTTACTGCATGGTTCGCCAATTTCAGCCGCGCCTGATCATCGAAATCGGCAGTGGGTTGTCATCCCTGCTCTTGGCCGAAGCCGCCCTAAGGAATGACAGTTCTGCTCTCATCTGCATCGAACCGTTTCCCCGCAAGTTTGTTCGAAAGGGATTTCCCGGCTTGCAATCACTGATCGAGAAAAAGGTCCAGGATATCGATCTCGAGTTCTTTTCACAACTCAACCCTGGCGACGTCTTGTTCATTGACAGTTCTCATACGGTGAAAATTGGCGGAGATGTCAATTATCTGTTTTTGGAAGTTTTGCCGCGACTCAAACCAGGCGTCATTGTACATGTTCACGATATCTTTTTGCCCTTCGAGTACCGGCGCGACTGGGTGGTGGATGAATTTCGCTTTTGGAGCGAGCAATACCTGCTGCAAGCGTTCTTGACTTTTAATTCAGAATTCGAGGTGCTGATGGCCAACCGCTACCTGGCGCACAGATATCTGGAAGACCTCAAAGCTGCGTTTCCGAATTTGGAAAACCTCAAGACTGTCCGTCCGAATTCAGGCAGGTGGGACGGAGGAAGTTTCTGGATGCGCCGCCGGCCTGCGAAAACAGGCTAATCGCATGGCTGAGGCCAGGCTTGACTGATGCTAAAAAGACGAATAATCCGGTTGAGGCCAAATGCACCGTAATATAAACAAGCCCATTTTTGTGCTGGGATCACCGCGTTCCGGAACCAGCATTCTCACCTGGTGTCTGGGGCACCATCCGAATTTGTTTCCCTTACCAGAGTCAAACTGGATGGGAGATTTTGCAGTCAATGTTGCCGTTGCCTATCAAATTGGCGCGGCGCGCGGTGATTACTCGATCTTGAGCGCCATGGACATCCAGGACGATGAATTGTTTGCAGCATTCGGCCACAGCATCAACGACTTAATCCTGCGCCATCGCAAGCATCTGGAAACGAAGCGGGAAACCAGAAGTGTCGAATTGAAAATTGAATCGCTTTGGCTAGAGGCGACCAGCACCACGTCGGGCCCTAAAGGACGTTGGGTCGACGGAACGCCAGAATACTCTTTCCACATCTGGGGCCTGCGGAAGCTTTTTCCTCAAGCTCGATTTATCCATTTGTTGCGTGATGTTCAGACAGTGGTGCACTCGATGGTCAACTTCCATCGCGTGGCTGGCATTCATTTAGTGGCCAACGAGGAGGAAGCCTATCAGTACTGGATTCGAACTGTCAGTGCGTGCCTCCAAGCTGAGCAAGCCTTGGGCCCGAGTGTCGTTTATCGTGTCCGATACGCGGACTTACTCGACAACCCGGAATCGACGATGCGTTCATTATTCGACTTTCTCGGCGAGCCGTATGCAGCCAAATGTCTCGAGCCGCTTAAGCATCGCATCAATAGTTCTGACGTGCCGAGTGATTTTAAGTCTGCTGACCCAGCTCCCGATCCAGCCGTAGTTCGAAAGGCTGTGCTTCTTTCTGCCGAGGTAGAAGAAAACCCCCAGCCTGCCGAGGTCTCATCCGCCGCGGCCGCTGAAATGGAGACGGCCTTCCGCGGGAGGGTCAAGTACATTGCGACCATAGATACTGAGTATCAAAAGGTCCGGCGCATAATTGAGACATCGAACAAGTCGGGATCGGCCTTGCGGCCGGCGATGGAAACAGTGTCCCCGATCGCGGATCCTTCTGCAGCTGTTTTATCGCGGCAGCCATAGCGTTAGCCCGCGCAAGGGCGACAACAAGACAAGCCCCGACTAATGGAAGTCGCAAACGCAACATTTCTCGCTAAATGAAGTCTTTTCTCGCAGGATGGCTCTTGGAAGACGTCAAGAACCCACTGGGACCCGGACTACGCGAACGACATGGAAGAAGGATTTAACAAGCCGATTTTTGTAGTTGGGTCGCCTCGATCCGGAACAAGCGTTCTCACCTGGTGCCTTGGACAGCACCCCAACATTATCCCTTTGGAGGAATCTGACTGGATGGGAGACCTCGCCATTGATCTTGCAATCTACTATCAACTTGGAACCTCGCGTGGCGATTACTCGCTCCTGAGCTCGATGGACGTAAAGAAAGCAGAATTTTTCGGCGTTTTTGGCGAGACCATTAACGACTTGATCATGCACCATCACGTTGATCTTGCAAGGAAGCGATGGAGGCACGCTGCCGGCCCAAAGACTCCTGACGATCACTTTGCCACAGAGTTCAAAGTGAAAGGGAGATGGGTAGACGGCACGCCGGAATACTCCTTCTACATTTGCGGCTTGCGCAAGCTCTTTCCCGATGCGCTATTCATTCACATCTTTCGCAATGTGACTTCGGTTGTTCGGTCGATGCTGCACTTCCATCAGGTTAGCGGAGAAAGCTTGGTCGCCAACGAGCAGGAGGCGTATAGTTACTGGCTGAGGACGGTGAGCAGCTGACTTTTGGCCGAACGCGCGTACGGTCCTCGGGTGGTTCTTCGACTGCGGCATTCTGATCTAGTCGCGAATCCAGAAATTGCCCTGCGATCTGTGTTCAGTTTCCTTGATGAATCTTACGCGCCAGAGTGCCTGACACCGCTCGCGCAACGGATCGACAGCTCCTACGTTCCCGCTGGCTTCAAAATTGATCTCCGTAAGACGGATCCAAGTCTCATAGAGCGGGCTACCCGGCTTTCCCAGCAA